>Ga0208825_1002871_pt1 | contig 10818 bp, 6 predicted proteins | sample AD_UKC113_MetaG_FD_184450 | JGI IMG/M metagenome (GOLD analysis project Ga0208825, IMG submission 184450) | Active sludge microbial communities of municipal wastewater-treating anaerobic digesters from Hong Kong - AD_UKC113_MetaG (SPAdes)... | ecosystem: Engineered > Bioreactor > Anaerobic >...
CCTTGGCAAATTCTGGTCCTATAACCTTTTTTACATTATCTCCATTTAACTTTTTGAAGAAATCCAATACATAGCAAGTCCACATCAGTTTTTCGAATTCATTAAATATCCCTTGATGGACTACGCTGTGCATGAATTCTCCACCATTATCATAAAAGACTTTACAAAGTAGTTCTTTTATATCTGTTGTATAATTCTTTTGATTTATGCCACCATGCAATTCTATAATATTTTTATAAAATATATAACAGTCAGCATCCCCATTAATCGATGTAGCATCCATGTCATATAAGGCAGATAGGACTATCCTATCCACCTCTTCCATGTTAATCATTTTCTTCTTAAACTGCTTTCTGTAGTGAATAAGTTCATTAAAAATATTCCTGATATCAGAAACACTATAATGATTTATTCTTTCATGCCACAATAAATCTTCTTCTACAGTATCTAAAATATCTTTAATATCTATATCATTTACTCTTCCACCATCTGCTCTCTTAATAAAGTCTTGAAGTTTTTCTTGCAACCCTTCATCCCTGAGGACAAATATATATCTATCTTCAGTTTTATGTTTTATGTGTTCATAATAGGTTCTAAAGATTACATTTTCTTCAATATGTACTACCTTATAAGGATAAATATAAATACTTATATCCTCAATACCCTCCATAACACCACTTTTATCAAGAAACATCATAAAGGGCTTTGAAAATGTAGTCTTTTTTTCTATAAACTTACCAAGATAATACTTATAAGTATCCTCCATAATAGCCCCCCTTTCCACACAAGCCTATTTCAAATCAGTTAACTTAATGTAATGAGTATCACTAATTTTGTCATTGCCATTAATGTATTTAATAAACTTGTCAATTAACTCTCCCTTTGGAATAGGCTTATCCTTAAACATTTCAATAAATTTATTAATGTCCCTTATAACAATGTCAACATTAACAGTTAATGCTTCATTTATAAAATCAATTATATCTGAATTTGCTCGGATAAAGGCCTTATAATTTGAAACCTTATCTTCATCAAGAGGTATCATGTACATTTTTTCAATTTTCTCTATCATATCAAGTTTTTTGCCTATTTGTTTTAAATAGTTTATATGCTTATAAATCTTCTGTTTGTTAAATTCACTATTTAAGGCATCAATGTATCCATTAATGGCATTAGATATTCCTTTTATAAATTTTGATTTATCTTCAACATACTTCTTTGAGCCTAACTTAAACCCGCAAACACAGCCTCCTTCTCCTTTTTCTAATATGGCTAAAGGTGACCTATGGCACACTTTCTCTAATTCTCTATTTATATCATCTGTTATATTTATATAATCATAATCCATATTGATGTTTTTAATTTGGCTTATCATGCCAAGAAATTTATAATTATCATCTTCAAATATTGATTCTAATTCTTTAAATTCTGGCTTTTCATTTTGCTCAAGATGCTCAATCACATATTGTTTGTTATATTCTTTTCTAAAATCTTCATAGGCCTTGATAACAACTTCACTCTTGTTCTCAAAAATGAAGTCGTCACCGCTTTTTAATTTTTTTACAATCGCATTATAACTATCCTTTAAAGTTTTATAAGTATTATCCTCTGGAATAATTAAGTTTTCATTTTTTAACTCTATATTTATCTTACGGAGTTTTATTGGATAACTGTTAAATTCACCTGCGTTTATCCAGTTTAGAATCCTTTGATAATCCTCATATAAAATCTCAATAACATCTCTACCATCTTTCTTTTCAAGTAACTGTTTATTGAACTCGATAAAATATTCTAGTCCATCCTTTGAATTATTCTCTTCTGAAAGTGAATCCAGCATAATTGTAAATTGGTTTATTACTTCATAGGTTTTTTCAAAGTCACTTTCTTCAATTTGCATGTTTTTAATAAATTCATATAACTCTGATTTTATTTTCTCAATATTCTCAAGGGTCGTTTTCTTAAAATTAAGCATATCTTCCCATAATTCTTCCTGGGCTGCCAAATCTTCCTTTTCAAAATTTCTGCTTAAAAATAATTTTGAAAACTTCATTAATCCTTCATAATACTTACTATCTACAAACTGTCCCAATCTAAATTTTTGTACAGAACTATTTAAAGGTAATTTTATTTGATTTATGTTTAACCTTTCATCCCCTTTAATAGGAATCAAATAACCTTTTTTAATCATTAAGGCAAAAATTATCTCTACTGTATTTTTATCTGGCCCAAAAGTTGATTTTCTAACCTTTTCATACAGTTCTTTATAAGTTATCTCGCCTTTTCTGTTTACTTCGTCAATAATGAATTTTATCAATTTATTGCTTTTGCTATCTAATGAATATTTAATATCATCACCAGCATAACTAACATCTCCGAATTTTTTAATTACATTACTAATTATTTTAGTATCTGTAGGAGTTAAGGATAACTTATCCTTATTACCAAATAAGAATTCTTTTATAAATTTATTGCTACTGACATCAGACAAATTTATATCCTCATCTGGCTTGATAAATTGATTATCCTTATAAACATCTTTTAGTACTTTATTAACAGCAGCCTGAATGATTTTTGAAAAAGATTCCTTGCTATACGCAGCAATGTTTACATCTATTTTGCCATCTATATTGTAAAATGCACCATTCAAGTATAAGTTCTTTAAAATCTCTTTTACTGCATCTTCTTCCTTATAAATCATTTCCTCAATTTTTTCTTTTAATTGCAACGCATCAGGTGATGCAGATATTTCATATTCCCTCTTATAATCCTTTAGTAATTCCAGATGGGCATAATATTCCTTTAAAACTTTTAACTGTTCCTTCCCTTCTTCTTTTTCAAGTGTATCAGAAGGCAGCCAATAAAGAATACATTTCGTTATGCGCTTCTCTAAATCTTTTGTGTAACTATCTTTGTAGTTTGCAAAAAGAGTAAAGGTAATTTGGCTATCTCCACTTAAACCTTGCAATTCTCTATCAATCGCCTTTTTCTGTTTGTCAATTTCAAGAAATGTTCCTATGTTTATATAGTAATCTATTTCAGATTGCTTAAGGTTATTAAGCGCACTCTTTACATTATCTTTTGTTTCGCTCTTTGTAAGGTTATACACCTTAACAATTCCTTTTCTGCTACTTTCATTCCATTTTATATTTAATTCTGCAGGCTCTCTATAAGAATTCAACAAAACAGGTTCTGCATTAAGTACATTCATTAAGTCATCAACAATAGAATATACATTTTCACCTTCAAGTTTATCCAATACTTTCTTTGTATCCTGGCGGATTTTTGAACCTATTCCAAGGTCTTTATTAATGAAATAGATGTTTTCACTTTCACCTTTATCGCTTTCCTGCTTTTCAATATATTTTCCCTGTTCGTAAATCTTTGAAAGAATTGCATCTACCTTTAGTTCTGCAAATTCTCCTTTCATCTTTGGATACTGAATCATATTAGTCAGGTCTCTTACTGTGTAATTCTGTTCCATATCATTAATTTTCAATATGGTCATTACATTAATCAATTTTACTGCAATTTCTTTTTCTTCCTGGTTATCATTAAAAATAACATCCAGTTGACCCTTTCCTCTTCCTTCTCCGCCCATAAAATAATTATAGATATCGTCAAAATAAATCCTTTTATCTGATAATTCTTTTATTCTATCTTTAAAGTGCTGTAAAATTCTGTCTGGGGTTACTAAGGTCAGACAATCTTCATCCAAAATACCCTTTATATTTCCACCTTCCTCGATGTTACCCCTAACTTGACTTAAAACAAAGTCAACAATAGACCTCTGCCTTGATAAAAAGCGTAGTGATTTTGATAATACCTCCAATGTTTCAGGATGTAGTGGATATATTTTCATAAACTTATTTTTATCAGCCTTCTTAAACGCATTGTATTTATCTTCAAGAGTATAAAATATTTCTTCTATCTTCCCTGGATTCTTTTTAATAATAAGCCTCTGTTCAATAATATCCTCAATGTCTTCTACTGTTAACTTGAACCTGTTCTCAAAAGGAAATCTATCCTTCATCAGGTCATAGACCCCAGGAACCCTTACTTCATTAACATCCTCTAAAAATGCTGCTACTATCCATGCTGGTATTATTTTATCTGTTTCTCTCTTTTCTGCATTTTCCAAAAATACCTTTAAGAAAAGCGCGTCATTTCTTGCGTTAGTACCTCTATCATGCAAATATTCCGATAACTCATCAATCAAGATAAGTACACCGTCATAATCCTCTTCATATAACCATTTAAAAAAGTAATCCTGTTTGTCTTTTCTTCCTCTATCTGGGTTAAAAAATCTTATGTCATATTCTGCTATAAATCTCTTTATAAACTTTGTTAACGTCTTTGCCCCAACATTAGCCTTCAAATCAGCCCAACTTGCATACTTTTCTTTAGAGTCAATTCTTGCAAACTCATCTACTCTTTCTTTATATTTTGTATTTGATACAACAGCATCTTCAAACTGTTCTATGTAGTAACTTTCATCAGTAAATGGAAACCCTGAAATGTTTTCAGCGGTTCTAAAAAACATTTCTTCAAGTGAAGTATTGGGTCCGCCCTCTTCTGCAATAATTGGAACTACAAATATCTTTTTGTTCTTGAAATATTCCTTTGCATCGTCTATGGCCTTACTTTTCCCTTTCATCAATTCAAAAAACTCATTATTGCTCATTAGTAAACCAAGAACAGACATGAAATGAGATTTACCACATCCAGGAAGACCTGAAATCAAAAATCCATGTCCCCTGTCCTTGAAATGAGTAATTTTATAAAAAAATCTGCTGATATTTTCTTCTACATTGTTTGTAATAACATAACCTTTTAATAGAGATTCAATTTTATTTCTATCTGCATCTTTAGAAATATTTTCTGTCAATTTTACAATAGTATCTATCCTTGGAACTTCAACAATATCCCTAATTTTCATTATCCCCCATCCTCCTTCAAATGACCTCTACATAATCATAGGCTTTAACGGGCAGCATATATCTGTATTCATTAGGAACTACAACAATAACTGTATACTTTTTTAAAGTCATCCTATCAAGAATCTTTATCCATTCAGTATTTTTCTCTGACAGTAGAAATTCTAAATGGTCAAGCACATATAGATTATTAGAACTCTCTATAAACTTTTCTTTTATAAGTTCTTCAATAAAGTCTTGTGCATCCTCGGAAAACTCTTCTGGATATACTTCATATGTAGATATTGGCCCTTCCAGTATCTTTTGTTGTAAATATAATCCAACATCAATGTAGTACTTACTATAATCATTTCCATATTTACTTTTTAAAAAATTAATCGCTGCTTGTGTTTTGCCGCTCATATGTTCACCAAATAAGAACAATAACTTTCTTTTATCCATACTTCTTATTTTCTTTTCAATCTCTTCTTGAATCATTTAACCACCTTCTCAACTAACTGTTCAAGGTTTTCATAACTAAATTGGTATTGGGAATTATCTCCCATTACATAATTTTCAATATATCCTTCATCCATCATCCACTTTAGATATTTATTAATCAAAGGTTCACTCATTAAGAAATACTTAAATACTTCTGCATTAAAGAGTACGTCTGCTCTCGGCATCTTATTATCTCTAATTTTTTTAAACTCATAGTATAAGCAAAAAACAAGCGCTTCGTTAGTAGGCCTAATGTTCCAATTCAACTTATACCTTTTTTCATTGGAAACTTTATCATTAACTGCACTTAACACCCCAAAATCCTTTAGTATGTTAACGACAACATTAAAAGTTTTTTCAATTGAACTCTCCTTTGCATCAGGCATTCTTATTTTGAAGTACTCAAGTAAATTCTTGCTTGAAATTTCGACCGGTAGGTCTCCTTTAGCAAATGATTTTACACATTCGCCGACACAAATATGTTTTATACAGGTAATATAATAAAGGACTTCTTTTTTAGACTGATAATTAGTTATTTCATTTATAAACTTCAGTAAAGGAGTATAAATTATATCGTTTCCTTCAGTTTCAACAAAACGCTCAAAGAATCTCCTTCTGTACTTCAGTGACGCCTTTTCTCCAAATGGCATCACTGACTCAACATACTGCCTTACTGATTCTATATTTCTATCCTGCTCTATAAACCTTATACAATCTAGTGTCTCTTCTACCGGCACCCTTTCTGATAAAGGTAAGAACTTTTGTGAATCATTCATCTTTATCACCTTCAATCCCTTGTAAGTAAACTATTTTCTAAAAGCCTTCTTAATCTGACTATTAAAAATCTCCATATAATCTTCTTTATCTTTAATATTAAGCACTTCAAATAATTTCAATATATCTCTTGCTTTTTTCTCGTTTGGACTAATTTCTGTATATTCTTTTATAGCATCAATAAAATACTCTTTATGAATCTCATCATCCCACTCGGACAAACCGTAGTAATTACTGTCATAGTATTTCACAAGTTCTTTCGTCTCTTTTCCTGCATTTATATTTTTAATATAACTATTCCAAGTATCAGTAAATTGGTTTAATGCTTCTTTAACTATGTCTTTTGATTTTTTAGTAGGATTATCTTTTCTCATAATGTTCATGAGGTCTTCAAAATTATCATATCGTTCTTGAAGGATATCTCTTATCACATTAAGAGATAAAAATTTTCTACTATTCCTTAATATTTTTATCGTCTCATCCTTTAAAGAATTATTAATAATAGAATATAGTTTTGACATATTATTAAAACTCTTATTTCTTTGTTTGTATACTAAGACATCATAAAGTGATAAATTATATTGTTCGCAAAGTGCTAAAAGATTATTTTCATCTGTATTATCAATTAGTTCTTTTAATTCCTGATTTAGTATATTAAATTTATGTATTTTAAAATTATTTTCTATATATAAATCATCTACCATTTTATTTATTATTCTTTCGGTATCCCATATTTGTGCATTTATATATTCTTCTTTTTTTGCTATATTAATAAAATTATCAATTATTGATTGAATATCCTTTGACTTTAAGCAAGAAGAATATTTTAGATTCCTTAATTGAATTTTACTTTCAATAACTTTATCTACAAGATTAACAAATACTTTTTGTTTCTCTTTATTTATTATTTTTATCGGGATACTTTCTAACTGATGTTTCTTTATTTTAGGAAATAGTTTTTTATTATCACTAAAATTTTTAACCCAGTACTTTTTTATAAAATCAGAATTCATAATACCTAAAATATATTTTATCTCAAAATTTTCACTTTTCATTATTATATTGTAAACTGTATTTAAAGAAAAAAACTTTCCTTCTTCATAAGCACATATTGGTTCTGGATTACCAATCTGTCTTACAACAATCTTCTCATTCATATGGTATTTTCTATTCCCACCTGATTTAATCTTATCACTCTCATATAATATATACGTATTGTCATATATAACTTCATACTTTTTAATATCCTTACCGTTAATACAAGGTTTCCAATTTGGCCCCAGACAAGAATTTGATACATATTTATTTTTGTCCATTGTCTGTATTCCAAAATACACTTCGCAAATATCTTTAAGTTTTACTACATTGCTTATAGTATCATTATTTGCTACATTAATATTGAAAATATATTTATAATTATTATTAAAACTTCTTTGTTTTACCTTATTTCTAAATGAAAAATTTAAACCATCATATTGAAAAATATTAATGTCATCAATTATTTCATTTCTCTGTAATAATATTATACATACATCTACACTCGCATCTTTAAAAACTTCCTTTGGCAAATCGACAATTAAATCGATATTGTACTTTAATAGTAAACTTCTTAATTTGTCATTAAATATATTTGTTAAATATGTATTTGGAGTAATAAATGAAAGTTTTGCATTAACATCGAGATTAGCAGTTCCTCTTTCAAAAAACAAATGATATAAATCAGTCTTATATTGAGCAACTTTATAGTTGTTTCTGTAATAGTTTACTTTTTCTACACTAATATTTCCTTCTTGGCAAAGTAAGTATGGCGGATTTCCTACAACATAATCATATTTTTTTGCCCAAAATTCACAAATCCTTACTAATTCTTCAGCCTTATCCCAACTTAAATTATCTTTTCTATGTATTCCATTAATATCTCTATAATTTATTGTATAATATATCTCCATATTTTTTAATTGCTGTTTTAAACCCTGCCAATCATAATCTTCTTCCCATTTAATCAAACTATCGCATTCCATAATATTTAGTTCATCTGTAAAATTCTCAAGGTCTTTTAGCAGCAGATTAATAGTAGTTAACTGAACAGCAAAACTATCTATGTCCGCTCCAAAAATACAGTGCTTTAGAATGTGATAATGAATTCTATCCTTTACCCAGTATTCCTTACCCTTCATATTTTCATTTTTATAGACATAATCTACATCAGCATATTTTTCTCTCAACCTATCTATGTTTTCTTCAAACTTCTTTCTCAATATATCATATGCCATAATCAGGAAATGCCCGCTGCCGCATGCAGGGTCTAAAACAGAAACAAAAGGATTTTCTATCACATCTGCTTCTGCAACTGTATTGTTTAAAATATATTCAATAACAAAATCAGGAGTATAAAACTGTCCAATTGCCTTACGGGTTTCCCTGTCCATAAATTTTTCATAAACATCACCAAGGATGTTCCCTTCCGCAGGAACATTAAAGTCAAACTTTGATGTATCAAGTTTTTCTATAATTTTTGCAACATTTTCCTCATAACTATAAATCGGCGTTTTTTTATACTCCTTACTATCCAGCATAAATTTTAGTTCAAGTTCCTGCTTAGTAGGGTTTAATTTCTCATATTTGTCCTCTTTAAAAAGGGCAATATTTTTAAAAGATTCTTTCATATCAGCAAAAGCAAACTTTAACAATTCCCCAAAAGTATAGTTGGAAATTAGGCTTATCCACCTATCTCTCCCTCTTGCAGATAATTTCTTTCCAATGTTAGGGTCTTTTGGTTCCCCCATAATAAAATCTTCGTTGGGGTTAAACATAAATCCTTTATCTTCACATATCCTAATAAACAGCACTTTGTTTATAAGCGTGTAAGAAGTCCTATGACAAAAGTTATCATTCCACTTTTCTTTCTCGTCATTTCCTATGCCATTTTCTTTATACTCATTTTCAATGAAATTTCTAAATTCTTCGTTGTTTTTATATTTATATATAAAAAGTTCTTTATAAACAGAAACCATATCTCTGTGAATCTGTTTTAATTCTTCTATTAAAGCATCCTTGTTAAATCTAACTATTTCACCCATTTGAGTTCTACCTCCTTACCGTATTCCAAGGTTGTTTAACAAAAAGTCAATTGCAGGTGAAGGTAATAAATATTTCTGGAGGTTCTCTCTATCTTCAGAAGGATAGATTGCTTCAACAATGCTAATAGCCGTATTGGGGTTCATAGTTTTAAAATCATAATCCTTTAATAATTCCAAATAGTTTTTCTCTCTATTCTGTGAAGGATTGAAAATGCTTTTTAACCTTGAATAATAATCATCGTATGCAGTCTCTGCAAACGCCTTTCCTATCCCTTTTTCCCGTCTTAAATCATCACATGCAAATTGGAATAATTTTACATAGTCATTTCTGAAGTTTTTGCTCATCTCTCTCCATTTTGATATACCTTCAGCATTAAGTTTGGAATTAATTTTATGATTTGTATCCTCAATTAAACGAATCAAAATATACTTTAAAACAATATGTACAGCAGTCTTCAATTCTATATACCCTTTTATCTTATCCTTACTAACTTTTCCACGATATTCATTAAGAAATAAAGTCTCTTCTGCGCTACCTGTTATTGCACCCCTGATAGATTTTAAAATATCTCCTTTAAAATTAATTAAAATTTCTATAAATTTATCTTTATTAGCACTAATATCCATAAAAACACCCCTGCTCATAAATCAATTATATTAAAATTGAGTTACAATCTTGCTTATATATTTCTTATCAACTCTTATAATTATTTCTTTTAATAATATTCGACAATTGTAATTAAAATCCTTTTAATTTGATATAAAATGTAAAAAAGTGCAAACTATAAAAAGCATGTACTTTAATCGTATATATTCTCTAATCACGGCCCCGTACCAACACCGTCAATCCTCCAGCCGCTTTTTCAGCCTCTTTCTTCTTACAGCAATTCCGCATTATCAATCCATTAAACAGAATCCAGCGTCTACAACCTTATTTCTCTACCACTTTTCCCGTAAAATCTCTTCACGCTTCTTCTGAAATTCTTCTTCAGTAATAAGCCCATCTTCTTTTAGCCTGTTCAGTTTTCTAAGCCTCGTTTCAAAATCACCACTTACAGATGTTGACTGATTATTCGTCTCTGCATTGGCGCCAGTGTCAATGTCTATCTCCCATGATGCAACACCTTTGTCGCCAAAAAAGTTATATGCTTGAAACCCTGTTATACCAACTGCAATCAGTGTCCAGAATACACCAAACATACCTGCATTGGGAATTACTACAAATAACCCAATAAACACAAAAACAATACCTACTATCATACCGAACAATGATGCTGGCTTACTTGGTTTAACCCTTATTCCTCTTGGCATAAAACCAACTCCCTTTAAATAATACATTTTACACCAATCTTTCCTGTAACTGAACAATATTTTGACCGTTCAAGTCAAATTGTTCAGGCTGAAGCCATTATATCATTCAGATAATAAATATATTAATAATAGGCAAGTATCTACTCCCAATGCTGCTATTCTTTATCACCATTAAGACTATCTACACTGATTTTATTCGATTGTAAGCAGGAATCCTTTTACCATCCCTAAAATTCTCT
>Ga0208825_1002874_pt1 | contig 10817 bp, 11 predicted proteins | sample AD_UKC113_MetaG_FD_184450 | JGI IMG/M metagenome (GOLD analysis project Ga0208825, IMG submission 184450) | Active sludge microbial communities of municipal wastewater-treating anaerobic digesters from Hong Kong - AD_UKC113_MetaG (SPAdes)... | ecosystem: Engineered > Bioreactor > Anaerobic >...
CATGGTAGCTAGTTGGGGAGGCAATATAATAACTATACCTTATGCTAATGCTACTAATACTAATTATGTAAGTGGTAACGGAGTTGCTGCTACTAATGGGAATGCTTTTGACTTGGGGAATTTTACAGATAATGTTTTTGTTAATGCCAACAGTAAGGATTATATATTAAGCTCAGCGGGCCAATATAGTATAGGTGGCTCCTCGATAACCTTGCAGGGTAATGGTACTACCAATGGAGTGGTTTTAGATGGTACAAGTAATTCTTCTAATGGAACCTACATAAGGGGTTATTCTTCTAACAGCCAGGGTATTCGTATCGATGGTATTTCCCAGGATAACTACGGCACATATATAAACGGTAATTGCTCTAGCCAAGCAGCCCCAGATATAGAGCTATATGCAACTAATGGTAATATTCGATTTTCTGGAGTACCCACGAATAATACTGCTACTCAGGTATTGGCGGCATCTTCTAGTTCTTCCAGTTTAGTTTGGAAAGAGGTATCTACATTTCCTAGTAATGTTACTGCGGGTAATGGTCTAAGGAATATAGATGCTTCTACTGTAGCCCTTAATAACAATGGGGGTCAGCCATTAACCGATAATATTGTATTGAATGGAGCTGACAATGACGCTTATGTATGGATTACAGGGTATGGTAATATTTCTAACTATCCGGGGGTTCAGATTGTAGGATATAATACAAGTCCAAGTAACTCAGCATTAAATATACAGGGTAATAATGCAGGCACAGCGGATGATATCTTTTTTTCGGCCGATAATGGAAAATTAAGAATAGTAGGACTGCCCGATAATAATAGTGCTACTGCTCTTTTGGGTAAGACTTCTAATGGGTTAGCTGCATGGGTATCTAACCCAACACCAGGAACTTCATCTTTATCTACCAATACAGCTATAACCCCAGATTTCTCTACCTATATAATGGATTTTACCTCTAATGGTACTGGTACAAGCAGTAATGAATTACCCCTATTAAGTTCTGTAGTAAATGGTTTTACTGTTCGTATAAGAAGAACCGATAATAATAGCTCTTTTACAGCAACCATCATACCACACACAGGAAGTGGAGACACCATAACAGATATTGATAATGCTAATGTTTCTGCCATTGGAATTTCTTCTGGTACTACGGATAATTATATAGAATTTACAGCCTTTATTAATGGAGTTAATGGTTATGCGGGAAGTACTAAGTGGGTTGTTATGAATAGACATTAATTTATCATAGCTTTCGATACCTTAACATTTTAAACTAAATAGATTAAATATGCACTCTTTGAATAATTATCCGGAATTAAAAAACTTTTTGGCTCATATAGTAGATGCAGCAGCATTACTCTTTGGTATAGCCAATGGGGTGGATTATATATCTACAAAAATTACAGGAACATCATTACTCTTATCTAAATTTATTAACAGCATGGGCTATCATTTTTATTTTCAGGAATTTTTCTTTATAATTGGGGGTTTTTTAAGCTTAGCCTGGTTATACTTCAGAATGCTGACTCAATACCGAAAAGCGTTAAAAGCCAAAGAGGAATTGGATGATGCCAAAGAGGATGACGAGTCTTAATACAATACTATTTTTTAATTACTAAAATTCATTTACCAATGAGCAATGCAGCAAGAACTACATTTACAGAGAACGATAATACCTTCAGTATAGCAGGTTTTGAAAATGGCACGGTAGCCATAGTAGGACGCTTTAAAAGAGGGCCTATTAATAAACCAGCAGATTACTTATTTACCTCATATAACCAATTCCAAAAGGTTATGGGGGGTTTATTGGACGGTATAACTGATGCGCCCCTTTTAGCAAAACGCATGTTTGATAAGGGCTGTAAATTACGTGTAGTAAATATTAAACACTATTCAGACATTACGGATGCTTCATCCCTTACTGCTTTGAAAGCTACTACCCCTATTACTTATCTCTTAACATTAGCTGGGCCTTTAGTTACTGGCAATACAGTAAGCTTAACCATTGGGGGTATTGCTACCAGTCAGGTATTCTCTAATACTTCGGACGAAACATGGACTTTATTTAAAAATAAAATTGCTACAGCAGTCGGAGTATTGGGGGCAATAGTAGAAGAGGTACAGGGTGACACAGACAATGACAGAGTAATATATTTTTACTCTAATCCTAATAATGCTGCTTTAACCCTAACATCACCCACTATTACAGGCGGAGCTACTCAAACAACGATGGCACTTACTACTCTGGCATCATCCATTGTAACTTCAACCAATCAGCCCCTATTTGAAGTAGAGGGTAAATATGAAGGTGCGGATTATAATAATATTTTGGTAAGCGTAAGACCTGCTACGAATGGCCAAGCCTCTTACTTCAATCTCTTAGTAACTCATAAGACAGATAGTAATATCTATGAGCTATTTGAAAACCTAAGAATTGTAGATAATCCCAATGTTGCTAATTCCCATTACTTAGATACTGCTAACCAAGTTTCCAATGTAGTTAAGTTTACATATATTGATGTAAGTGGGTTAAGTGGACAATTAAGACCCCGAGATGCCATATATGAATTAGTTGGAGGCTCTGATGGGGGTAATATAACCCTGGCCGATTATATTGGGGACCAAACTGCAAAAACAGGAATAAGAGCCCTGGATAACATTGATGATGTTATTGACTTTGGAGTTTTAGACCGGGATGATGTTCAATTACATAACGAAGGCGAAAGCTATAGTGGAAACAGACAAGATATGTTCTATTGGGGCCATCTATCAAATGCTTTAACAACTGCTGATGCTTTAATAGGCCAAAGGGCTGCTACAGTAGTAAATGGAAGCTATGCAGCTTTAGTTGCGGGGGGTTTAAAAGTATTACACCCGGTATCTGGAGCTTTAATACAAATTTCGGAATTAGCTGATGTAATGGCAATTCAAGCTGCAACTGATTACTATTACGGCCCTTGGTATGCAACAGCTGGCCTACAGCGGGGGATTATTAAAGATGCTTTAGGCGTAGTTAATAATTTCGGAGCAACAGGCCAATACCCGGAATTAAACCTATTGGCAAATCGCCAGGTAAACATGGTTATAGAAAAAAATAACCAGGTAGTATTCTGGGGTAATTATACTCTGCAAATATCTAATTCACAGCTTACTCAAATCTCAGTAAGAAGATTTTTAATATGGCTTAAAAAATCATTAAGACCAACATTAGAGAGATACTTATTTGAGCCCAATGATATTCCAACATGGAAAAAGTTATATTTTGAAGTTAAACCTTTCCTGGATAAGCTGGTAGAAAAAAGAGCAATGTATGACTATCAATGGCAAGGTGACCAATTTGCTAAGAATTTGAACAGTTTGCAAACAAATGATAAATCAGATGTTCAGCAAGGTAAATATAAGGTTAAGTTATTGATGCAGGTAATCCCGGCCATTTTGGAAATTGGGGTTGAACTGACATTGACTCCAACCGGAGTAAGTTTTGATGACTTCTCTTTACAAACCAATCTTTAACAATACAATAAATTAATATAACATGGCAAGAGTTCAAAATCCTCAAAAGAATTTCAACTTTGATGTAAAGATAACTGCATCCCCTTTCTTTAATCCCTTTACTGTTCAGGAATGCACTACACCAGACACAAAGATTGACCAGGTAGAACATGGAGAAACTAACCATGTTATAAAAACTGCTGGGCAAGTAAAATATTCCAATGGTAAACTAAAAGGTATATTAGATGCCGATGGACCAATAGATTGGGTTTGGGAATGGTTACTATCAGTTCAGAATGTGGATAATGGTGGTGGAGATATCCCTGCTATATATAAAAAGACCCTATACGTTGAATATTACGATGTGGATGGGTTTACAGTTTTACAGACTGAAATTTGGAGTGGGGCTTGGCCATGCGACTTAGCTGGTAAGCACCTTAAACGAATTGGTTCCGAAAACCTTTTAAATGAGTTTGAAATCTCAGTGGATAAGGTAACTAAAGTTTAGATTTTAAAATACACCGGCCCACAATAAGACTATATAAAAGGGATATTAAGCGAATTAATATCCCTTTTATTGTTTAACCAAAATATAAAGTACATGGAATTAAGAAAATTAGAGGTATTCATGCCCACAGGGCAAACCTACACAATCAGAGAAACAAACGGCGAGGACGATGACATTATGTCCAAAGTAGCTAACCACAAAGACAATACAGCTATTGCCACTTTTCTATCCCGGATTATCGTTAGTGAGAAGGTGACTCCGGAACAGATTTTAGATTGGCCTATAGCTAATAAGTATTATCTTTTATTGAAGTCACGTATCCATTCACTGGGCAACATTTTGAAGTTCAAGTATGATTGGAACGTACCGGGTACGGATGAAACTCAGACTTTTGAATACGAAGAAGACTTGAATAAGTATGATGCACCTTTAAAGGATATAATGGCAGCTACAGACCCGAGTATTGAATTAAAGAAACTAACCCCTATTCAAATAAGACCATATACATTCCCTAATACCCTGGAAATTGAACATACATTAACCACAGGCCAAAAGATTATGTTTACACGATTAAACAGCCACGGTGAAAGAAAAGCTGCAGATAAACCGGTAGAAGAAACTACAATCAATGATAAATTAAGATTGAGGGATTTAAAGGTTCTTACTACAGAGCATGGTTGGATAAAGGTTGAAAACTTTAAAGGCTTCTCTGGTAAAGAAATGGTAGAGATTAGAAAATTTGTAGAAGAAAATGAAGTTAGCTTTGAGATGCCTATGAAGATAGAGAATCCCAATACTAAACAGGTTACTTATGCACCTCTAATCTCTTTAACCGATTTTTTCTACCCGACGGTCATATAGAGGAGCAAATCTTCTACATGGCCATGACAGGTATAGTCCAGATAACGATGGATGACATTTATAAAATGCCAACCAGCCAAAAGGACAAATACCTGACATTATGCAAAGAATACAACGACGAAGTAGAGTCCGAATTACCCCCCGAAGTAAAAGCTAAATTAAAGGCTGCAAGGGATAAAAGGGCTAAAGAAAAAAGACAACAGAATAAGCGTTAACAATGTTTGGACTTGGTAGTTACTCATCTTTAGGAATAGGTTTAGCAGTTACCTTAGTAGATAACTTTACTAATAACTCTAACCGTATTAACCAATCTATGACGGGCATGGCAAATAATGCCCGGGCTGCTCAGAGAAAGATGGCTCAGAATATGCAATCTACTGGAATGTATATGATGGGCCTATCTGGCGCTATGGCAGTACCTTTTGTAAAGGCTATAGATTATGCTTCTAAGTTCCAATATGTAATGAGTGGGGTTAAAGCAGCAACTCAAGCTACTACAGCCCAATTCTCTGCATTAGAGAAAAAAGCAATCGACTTAGGTAATAGCTCTATATTCTCAGCCAAAGATGTTGCAGATGCCATGTATGAATTGGCTACTGCAGGTTATGAGGCTAAGGATGTATATAAAGCTATAAATGGTATAGTTGCATTAGGAGCTACTGCGGATGTACCATTAAATCAGGCAGCCTTATTAGCTGCAAATATTAGGAATGCTTTCCAAATACCTGCGGAGCAAACAGACCGAATTGCAGACTTACTTTCCTTAGCAGCAATAAAATCCTCAGCTAATCTACCACAGATGGCCGAAGGTATGAAATATGTTTCAGCCCGTGCAGCAATGTTAAAAGTCCCATTGGAGGAAACTATAGCTTTGATTGCAACATTAAACTCAATGGGTTTACATGGTTCTACTGCAGGTACAGCAGCAGATAACTTACTTAGAACAATGGCAACAGCAATGAGTGAGTTTAGAACTAAGAAGCAAGGGGCAGTAATGACGATGATTGGTTTAAGCCCTAAGGATATGTTAGATGCACAAGGTAATCTAATTGCTTTAGACAAACTGGTAGAGGTAGTATTTTCAAAAATAAGAAAATACACCCCACAGCAACAATCAGCCATTGTATCTGCATTGATTAATGAGCGAGGAGCAAGAGCTCAAATATTAGCAGCAATAGCGGGGAAAAAGGGAGAGGGGGTTAGCTTTGGAGAATTAACCCAGATGTTGAAGTATGGGGCAGCAGGTTCAGCAGAAAAGACCGCAGCAATTAGACAGGATAACCTATATGGAGATTTAGAAAGGGTTAAATCAACCTGGGAATCAGTATTGATTGCAATCGGTAAAGCATTATCAGGACCCTTAAGGCCTGCTCTACAAATGCTTAACAGCATATTAACTGTAATTACAGCCATAGTATCTACAAAAATAGGCGGATGGTTAATGACTGCCCTCGCGGTTTATGCAGCTATCAATTTTGCAATAGGAGCTTATAAGTTTACTGTAGGAGGTATTAGATTGCTAACCATGCAGGGTGTAATTGCTAATGGGGCTTGGGCAGCATCGGCAGTTACTGGTTATGGAGCAGCTACTGCAGCAGCCAGAACTTATGGAGTTACTATGGCTATGGTTAATCGAGTTGGGACAGGCTCTATATTAGCGAGTATGGCGGGGGTAGGTTGGAATGCAAATACAGGTAGATTTGTTGGACAAGGCGGTAGATTTTTAAGTATGGCTGCAGTAGCAGGAAATCTAGGTATATTCGGAAGAATGCTTCTGTTAGCCTCTGGAGCATTAGCTACTTTGATGACAGCTATAACTGGGGTATTTACTGCAATCAGTGGAGCAATAGCAGGTATATTGGCATTCTTAGGACCTTTAGGTATAGCTATGGGGGCAATAGCTTTAATTGCTGGGGGTTTATACTTAGCAAATAAAGGCCGAAACGATTGGAAGAATACCCCCCAAGGAGTTTATAGCCACAATATATCCGATTATAAGATGCAAGGTGGTGCATATAAACCCGGGGATGCTTCAAGTCATTATTTACCTTACCTAAAAACTAAAGAGGAAATAAGAGCTGATTTAAAAGCAGAAGCTGAGAAGGCTTATGGAAAGGGCATATTTGAAAAAGGAACAAATCCACTAGATGGTAAATCCATGAAATCTACAGGGGCTCAAACCATCATAGTAAACATTGATGGCAAGAGAACCCTTGAACAACAGATTGAGAAAGATGTAAACAATATTTTAATTAATACCGGAGCTTCTAATCATCACTAACATGTCATCTTACGAAAGACACACATATATTGTAGACTTAGTTACTCAGCAGTGGCTTGAGATACAATGGGTACCCCGAGAATTGAATTATAAGCCTGATAGTACTTGGGTAGCTATACATTCTTCGGGACGTAATAATCCGTTATATCATTATACAGGGTCAGAGGACACTTTGGAATTTGAATTGGATTGGTATGCAGAGTTTACAGATAGAAGTGATGTAATTGATAAATGCAGGTGGTTAGAAAGTTTAAGTAAAAACAATGGCTGGGAAGAACCACCCCACCATGTAGCTATTATCTTTGGAAACGTATTCAATGATAACAGTACATGGATAGTTGCATCTGCACCATACAGGCTATCTGATTTCCATGCCCCTACTCAAATGATGCCTATACAGGCTTATCAAACCATAACCCTGAAAAGAGTAACTAAGAAAAACCTCACTTATGAGGATATTAGAACTAAGGGTAATCGGTATGGTTTGAACAATGAGGGTAAAAACATTGGAGGGGTAGGTTTAAGGTTGGATAATTTTAAGAATAGAGAGAAAGTACAAGGTTATAACAAATTAGGCTTAGGAGTAAGATGAGTACAATTAGCAATACCAAATTGAGATTAAATAACCCCTACCACTACGGGGTTATATCTGTGTTCTTAGACGGAGAACAGAGTTTAGATAGGGAGAAGCTATCCATACCTTCTAGCCCCTTAGATAAATTCTACGTAATACGAAGCAATGATGACTTGACTATCATCGCTTATCAATTCTATGGCGACTCCAAATATTGGTGGATTATTGCAGATAGAAATGATATTGAAAACCCCTTTGAATTACAAGAAGGCCAAACTTTAATAATACCCGATTTAAACATAGCTACACTAAGTATACCATGACATTTAATGATTTAGGATATGGTGCCCCTTTTACTAAGATTTATTTTGAGTCTAAGGATGGAACTATAGAATTGCAGGAAAGAGTTGAGGATTTTACTTATACTTATAATGATGATGACGGGGATACCTTAGCTGTTACAATAAAATCAGATATACCTACACTACCAGATGAAGCAGCATTTCAAGAGAAAGCTAAATGGGTAGTTAAGTGGGGGTATATAGGGGGGGCAATTTCAAAAGAGCGAACAGTATTTGTAAGAGATGTAGACCCTACCTTTAATAAGGAGGGTTTAACCATGGTTATAAGATGTTCGGATAAAGCCGCTATTGCAAAAGAGAATGCCAGTAAAAATTGTTATGATAACCAATCTGCTTTAGACATTGCTAAAGATGTTGCTACTAATAATGACTTGGGCTTAAAGGTAGATGATGGAGAAAAAGAATACACTATCCTTGAGGTAAACAATAACAGGAGTGAAGGTTATAATGTAAATAGCCCATTAAAGGGTTCAACTAATGCCACTTATAATACCTTTACTAAAAGGCCCCTAATTGAACAAACCTTTGTAAAGCAAGAAAGCAATGTTCAAGGTAATAAAAATGATATTGCCTTAATAAAAGATACATTAGCTAAAGACCCCAGTGGGCCCTGGTTATGTGATAGTCGGGATGAATATCTTATTATAAGAAAAAGAAACCTCCATAAAAAGCCTGTAGGAGTTTATTATTATAGACATGATGAGGGAACATTAATCAGTTTTAAGCCTGAGACTAAGAATGAAAGCCATGGTAAATCAGGGGCTAAATTAAGTACAGGTATTTGGGATAGTTTAGATAAAGCTTACTCAGAGGTATCTACATTGCAGCAATTAGATAAGAATGAAAGTTTAATGGGCGACAATGTTAGGACTGATTTAGTGAATGGAAGTACAAGAACGTACCAGAACATTGAATATGCTGAAACAATAAAGCCTTGGAAACCTGCTACAGAGAATACATCTATAATTATATTAGGTACAGAAGAGCAGGAGATAAAAAAGGACGATACATTAAACAACCCGGATGCTGCGGGGGGATTAGGGCCTGGTTTAAGTAGGCTCTCCAATAACAGACGAAATCAAGCCCTTAAAACAAACCCAGCTACGGCCACCTTGGTAGGAAACCCTATACTGGAGTCTTCCGATATAATTTCTTTCTTAGGTGTTGCGAAGAAGTTTGCAGGAAATTATTACGCATGTGAGGTAATCCATCGTATAAACTTCAATATAGGGTACCTGGTAGACACTAAGATGTTAAAGAACTCCACAGGTATAACTGGTAATGACCCAGACTGGTTAGTCAATGGTAAAGACTTCGGATTAACTAAGAGTAAAGAATTAGGGGATTTCTGGGTTATACCAAGTAAAGAGATTGTAGAAGATATAGACCCAACCAAACCATGAGTGAATTAGTAAAATTCTTTATGAGCTTAGCCACACATGGCTTTGAGATGCTGGGTAAATATTATTCATGCTACAGGGGTTATGTGATTGATGTTAATGACCCTGAAAATTTAGACCGGTTAAAAATTAATATCCCGGAGATTACGGGTACTAAGGCAACTCCCAGATGGGCTTTGCCATTTAATTTGTATGCTGGTAAAGGTTATGGTTATCATTGCACACCCCAAGTAGGGGATATGGTTTGGGTTCAATTCGAGAAAGGAAATCCCAATTATCCTATATGGAGCTATTCATATTACGGAAGAAACGAAAAGCCTGATGAATTTAAAAGTAATTCAGTGGTTGGCTTTAAATCTGTTTTAGGCCATTTAGTATTAATGGACAATGATAAAGAAAATCCATATATAAGAATACAACATCAGAACAAGCTCAGTATTGTTATAGATAATGACGGGATAGTATTATGGGGTGCTGATAAAGATGTGATAGTGAAGAATGAAAATTCCCAAGTTGCTGTAACCGATGCAGGTGTACAAATTGAAACAGAAGGTGGTATATGGCTTAATGGTGATAACGAAGTTTTATATAATAAGATTCCAGGTGCAGATGAAATCCTGGAAGTAAGTCAAATAGGTATTTCTAATAAAGTAAGAGTGGGGTAATGAGTTATTTTACAGAAGCACATAAGAATTATTACAAGAGAACTTTTGGAGCTACATTCCACAAGCACATGACTCCCCGAGAAATAGTGGATATATGGAATACCAAAGTACCCCAATCTGTAAAGCAATGTTTTCCGGAGTTAGTAATAGCTTTCGGATTATTAGAATTAGCCCTTGATGCTGAGTTAATAGCCTACCGGTTATATAAAACAGCAGTTCAATTATATTATACAATCAAAGATGCCATTGATGTTGCTACTGCAATCATAACAGGGCAGGTTCAATTCCCTACAGCTAAGGCTCAGAAGATTGCTACAGATATAGCTATTAAGCTTGAGGTAGTAGCAATAAGAATAGCTAAAGATGAAATATTGCCAATTATTTTAGATAGTGCCTTACAAGGCAGATGCCAACATTAATTATGCCGGGTTTATATACAGACATACAATATAAGAAGTTCGTAGGACAGGGGATAACTTTCCCAATAGTATTGGACAATGGTAGAGCTGTAGTATATACCGGGGTAGAATTAATCAGAAGTTCTATTAAAATTATATTGGCTTGGGAAACAGGCAACAGATTCTTTTTAGCTGAATTTGCCTCTCGTCTTGAAAGCCTTTTATTTGAACCTAATGATTTTCTTTTAAAAGCCCTATTGCAAAGATTTGTTATT
>Ga0208825_1002875_pt1 | contig 10816 bp, 8 predicted proteins | sample AD_UKC113_MetaG_FD_184450 | JGI IMG/M metagenome (GOLD analysis project Ga0208825, IMG submission 184450) | Active sludge microbial communities of municipal wastewater-treating anaerobic digesters from Hong Kong - AD_UKC113_MetaG (SPAdes)... | ecosystem: Engineered > Bioreactor > Anaerobic >...
TGGAGAGATAGCAGCCGGTGGAGATTTCGATATCGCCGATGTCCGCAAACTGACCCCGGTTGCGGGGGCAACAACAACCTTTCCTGTGACCTTCACCTGGGAACCGCGCCCGGCAACGCCGCAGGATGATTACGAGTTTGAGATATATTATCAAGGCGACACCTATCGTATGCCCTGGTTCTACACTTCTAATTTGGGGTATGTGGGCAGCTACACCTGGGCGAGTCCGTGCTGCGATTTCGAGTACGGGCAAGAGTATGCCTGGAATGTGAGAATTTTCTGGCCAGACGGCAGTTTTGGCAGCAGCTATGCGGGACGGCCGGTGATCTTTACTCGACTTTTGCAGTAGCCCAGTGAAGGGGAAGCATCTTAACGACACCGATAATCAAAGGTCTGAATCCGGAAGTGCTGCCTACCACTCCCTCCCAGCCACCCTCGGTGGCTGGGCTCGCCGAACCACTTGCATCCCAGCAGCCCGTGAATCAGCAGCAGACCGCAGCCGGAATCGGAGCCATCCCCTCGCGCAGGGATTTCCCTTGAGCCAGGCCGGCGTTAATGAAACACGCCAGAGCCCACACACTCTGCGCCTGAGTGGTCCGATGCCAGAAAGGCGCGCTGCCTTCGAGAGCCAACTCGAGTTCGCGTTGAAGTGTTTGCAAGAGCGCCGCATCGTGAGGGGCAGCACGCAGTAAGCTGTAGGTCACGGCGACCAGGCTGATATGCCGCGATATCGCCTGAAAGTCCCGGACCTGATATTGATCCAGCCCCTCCTCTTTACCCTCTTCGTGATACACTTCAACGGGCCAGCGATGGCGGCGGATGCGGGTGATGCCATCAGCCTGCCACTGCAAGCAGTGCGAGGTATAGAACTGCGGTGAATCCGAGAGATCCGCAGTCCTGAAGTTGATGACCAAACGTTGCTTGCCAAAGTTGTGAATGCTATGCGTAGCGCAGTAGCTGTAGTAGGTCTCCCGTTCCCCCTTGTAGGGGATACTGAGCTGGGAAAAGACGGGTGGCTTTTCCTGCGCCAGCGCTGCCTGGTGTTCGCCTTTGAGACGGGTGGCGAAGGCTTCCAAGGTCAGGGTGGCGTCTTTCAAGACCACTTGATCTGTAGGCGCCAACGTCCCGACGTAAGCCCGGTGCAACTCTTGGTCAATGAAGCGACAGAAGGCCGGCTGCGTATACCCGTTATCAAAAGTGACGGGAAGCTGTAGCTCCGGATGCCCGGTTACCCAACCCTGCAACAACTGGCGCGCAATCAGCAATTTGCTCTGATAGAGGGCCGCGACGGCGGGCAAGCCTTGCTGACGACACCAGACCCCCAGCAAGTACTGCCGCCATTTCTGGGGAGCGCTTGCTTTCAGCGGCAGTTTGCTCTCCCGGAGCGGGATTCCTATATCGCGGAGGCCTTGCTCCAGTCGCTCCACATCCGGGGGCTTCCACACCTGGAAGTAGAGCGGATAGTCGGTTTGATCGTCACGATAGTGCAGGGTGACCAGGTTGTGCGCCCAGGTGTAGCGTTTTTCGACGTGATCGAAGAGGTACGCAAGGTGCTCAAAGCATTTCCATAGTGCGTGAACAACGTATCATCCACACTGAGCACGCCCTGGGGCTTAACTTGGGTTCCGGGGGGACTATTCAACAGCGCTAACCGTTGCCGATTTAAGGCCACCTCAGAGAAAGAACTCTGGATCAACAAGCGATTGAGCGAACTCTGATGGCGGCTTTCGATCACGAAGAGACAATTGATCCCCTCAACGGTCTTGTTCTCCGAAATCAGCAAGCCGCTGAGGTAGCGCTGAAATTGAGTCCAGGCTGCGGGAGAAAACACCGATTCGAACCAGGGCGCATAGTGTGGAACGATGAGCGGAAACTCAACTAACGGCAACATAGTTTACCTCCTTTTTGACGGTTGCCGATCATGTTCGGGCAGCTTATGCCCGCCGTTAGGCGATTTCGGTGCCAGAAAAGGGCTGCCGCCCTGGCGCGGTGGAACACTAGCGGGGGCAGGGCGCCGCCCGACCCGCGTGGCACCTGACACGCTCGAGCCGGGCGCGGGAGGGGATCTACCCGCAGGGAAGGTAACCCGTCAGGGAGGAGGTCCTGCCGCAGTCGCGCGCAGGGGAACTCCTCCGTGGCGGAACATTTCGGGCAATGAAGACGTTTAGATAAAGTTTGCAAATCAATCCAGATTCATAAGAGGAACACATGGAAATTCGAAAAGTCGCAGTTGTTTTGATCGTAACCGTCGGCATTCTTTTGGCAGCCTGTTCACCAGGCACGCCAGGGGCACAGGTATCCTCAGGGGTGCCGACAAGCACCCCTACTGCTTTACCCCCCGAAATATCCAGCCAAACTCCCAACAGCGAAGCTGTGCCTGAGGAAGCCTTGAAAAATGGAACCTACCTGATTGACGGTCAGTCTATTACGCTCGTGGACGGTGTCGCAGAAATCGAAGTCGCTCCTGGTTCGGCATCCAAACAGGTCACCCGCTACTTCGGGAACGCCGTGAATGTAGACCTCAATTCGGATGGGTTGATGGATGCGGCTTTCCTGTTGCAACAGGAAATTGGAGGCAGCGGAACGTTTTACTTCGTGGTCGCAGCCCTCAACACAGGAAACGGCTATGTGGGGACGAATGCAATCTTCCTCGGTGACAGAATTGCGCCACAAAGCACGACGATCGATCCGAACCACTCATCTCAATTCATCGTGAATTATGCCGACAGGAACGCAGACGAACCGCTGTCGGCGCAGCCCACCGTGGGGGTTTCTAAAACATTCAAACTGGAAAATAATTCCCTGGTAGAAGTGGCCGTGTCTTCTTGATAAAGGACGAGAGCTATTCCATACAGAGGTAACTAAAATTTCAACAAGCATCCGCCCAACACAGCGTGCGGCCGACAGGTGGGACTTGCCGCGTTTTTTGAACCGATTCTCCACTTTGGGCTTCGCCCGTTTCGACGGCAAGTCCCGTCCACTTGCAGCCGACGCTCACCGTTGGGCGGTTGCGGTGCCAGAGAAGGGCGGCAGCCCTGGCCAGGGAGACGCCGGCAAAGACGGTCAAATCCGGCCAGGAATCAAGCCGACGGAGGGACATCACTCCAGTGAGGAGGCTCAGGTGCCGGCGGGTTGGGGCTGCCGCCCAACCCGCGTGGCACCTGACGCGCTCGGGCCGGGCGCAGGAGGCGGGTCCACCCGCAGGGCAGGCCGCCCGTCAGGGAGAAGGTGACATGTTCCTGCGGTACACCCCCACGGATGAAAATGTGAGTCGTGATCGAAAGGTGCAACTCACTGCGCCCAGGCAATGTCGGGGGGCAGCGGGCGGTGGCGTGCCGGCCATCACGCTTCCAGTTGGGGCAAAACTTCGTAGAAAATGCCCTGCAAGAGTACGGCGGGGAGGGTCGCCAGGCGTTCAGAAATTGCCTGTTGGGTCACCTGGAGTACGGGAATCCAGAGCAACGCTGCGCTCTGCACCAGGCGCGTCAACTCGCAGATGCCGGCCGACTTGCCGCCAGATCATCGACAGTATCAGGGCGACCATCACCGGCAAGGTCAGAATGCGGGCACGCAGTCTCAACTGCCGATAGGTCCCCCTGTTGGGCCAGCGCGGCGGGGTACACGAGACGAGTGAGTTCTTCTTCGAACTCTTCTGGCGGGGGGCACGCTGGTTGATGTATCCGCCGTTCGCGCTGAATCGCGCGGGTATGTCGGACAGAACTCTTCTTATTTTTCTTGGTTTGGGTATCTGCTTGGCTCATACGGCCTATTGTACCGCAGTTGTGACTTGACATGGGCCGAGAGGCTTAACTTGTGACTAATAATTTTAGCCATCGGTGGTGTGCCGCAGGAACATGGCAACTCCTCGAAAAAGGGCTCACGGATGGCCACGGATTTCACAGATCAGAAAAGGCAATGCAGACTTCAGGTGGCTTGAGAGCCGCCCCTTGAGGAATCACAGGAGAAACGTCCCCAACGTCCGGGCTTCAGGCGTGGGGTAACGGTTGACCTGCCGACATTGGCCATGATCGCTGTATGCGGAGGGGCGTCGGTCAATCGCTTTCAGGCGCCAGATAGGCCGCCTTAAGCGATTTGAAAAGTTTGCCGTGATTGGGCACCTTGAGGTGCAGGAGTTCTTCCACAATGACCTGACGCCGCATTTCCGCCGGCTGACGTAGCAATTCCGTGTTGAACGTCAGGCAGCCCCGCGACGAGCAACTGCCCCATTTGCGCTTCATCGGGCGCAGGCGAATCTCCTTCGGTTCGACACCGATGCGTCTGGCCCAGGCCTGCACCTCGGCGCGGAACACAGCGGCGGGGATGCTCTGCTCCAGCGTTTCTTCGGGCTTCATGCCGACCTCCGCTGGATGACCGCCATGATTTGCCCCACTGTCTCCGGCAATGGACCGACGCCGGCCGCGCCCAGGATGTCGTAAAGTCTGCGGCGCACTTCGCGGCCTTGCGCCTCACTCGCCTGCCAGTGAGGATAGTCTGCGAAGGTCTGGAGCATCTCGCGGGCGGCGCGCTCGGCGGGTTCGGCGCCGATGCCTTGCTGCCGCAAAATCCAGAAGGCGGCAAACGCCTCGCCGGAGATGCCCCGCTCGGCCTGCTGACGCTCGGCTTCGTTCATCTCGCCGATGAGCGCCTGTAACTGAGCCAGCGTGTCCTGCGTGGAGGTCTGCCGCAGTTTGAAAGCCTCGGCAATCGCCTCGGCGCGCTCGCCGATGGTGAGCAGATAAGGCGAGCGGCCCGCCTCCTCCTGCACCTTTTGGGCGATGCTCTTGAGCAGGTTGAAGACTTTGACCGTGTCGGGCTGGTCGGTTTGGGCGATCTGCTCCAGCGTCTGCGGGTTGATCTCATAGACCGCCACCGCCTCGCGGATGACGCCGGCCTGCGTGTGTTCCTGCACCAGGCAGGCGGTCTTATGCGCCAGTTCGCGGTCGGTGAGGCCGCAGTGGTCGTAAGCCGAGCGCAGGAGGGCGTAGAGGTCGGCCAGGCGGTTGTAATCGGCGATGAACGGGCGGAGAAAGGCATCGGGCGAGAGGATTTCGTAGAGGTCTTGCAATTCGCGGAAGAAGCGGTAGTAGACCTGGCGCGCCTCCTCATCGCGGAAATGCTCCAGCGCGGCCTCGGCGGCTTTATCAGCCGTCTTGCCGTGGGTGATGACAAGGTAGGCGTTCTGGCCGCGGGTCATCAGGTCGGCAAAGCGACGTTGGAGCACGTCCAGACCCTCGATGACGCTCTCCACGTCCCGCGAATCGAAGGCCAGCGCCTTTTCCAGGTTCTCGAAAATGCCCACGAAATCCAAGACGAAGCCGCCGGGCTTGTGTTTGCCCTGTTCGTCCTCATACGGGCGGTTGACGCGGGCGATGGCCTGCAATAGCACGTGGTCGCGCATCGGTTTATCGAGGTACATGCAGTAGAGCACGGGCGCGTCGTAGCCGGTGAGCAGTTTTTCGGTGACGATGAGAATCTTGGGTAGAGAATCCGCCTTGACGAACGCCTTGCGGACGCGCTTTTCTTCGTCTTCGCTCAGGTGATGGCGCGCCAGTTGCGGCGGGTCGTTGTGGCCGGGGCTGATGACCACCTGCGAGTATTCCGGCGGCAGGTAAGCGTCGAGCGCCTCTTTGAGCAGACAGCACGCCTCGCGGTCCACGCCCACCAGGAACGCCTTGTAGCCCAGCGGCTCGACGGTCTCAGTGAAGTGATGGGCCACGTATTGTGCCACGCGCTGGACGCGGTCGCGGTTTTTGAGCATGTTGCGCAGGGTGACGGCCTTATCCAGCACGCGGTTGAGGTCTTCGATGTCGCTCACACCCTCGGCCTCGGCCAAATCGAGAAATTCGCGCTCCAGCACGTCGCGCTGGACACGCAGTTCGTTGGGCGCGAGGGCGTAGTAGAGCGGGACGGTCGTGCCGTCTTCGATGGATTCGGCAATCGAGTATTTATCCAGATACCCCTGCGGGTCGTTCACGCCGAAGACTTTGAACGTGCCTTTGCCGTAGGCCGTGCGGTCAATGGGCGTGCCGGTGAAGCCGAGATAGGTGGCGTTGGGCAGCGCGCCCATCAGGTAGTTGCCCAGATCGCCGCCAGTGGTGCGGTGGGCCTCGTCCACGAGGACGAAGATGTTCTTGCGGCGGTTGAGGTTCGCGGGGATGTCGTCGAATTTGTGAATCATCGAGACGATCAGCCCGCGCCGGTCGCCCCTCAACAAGTCTTGCAGATGGCGCTTGCTCGTGGTGACCTCTACGCTGCCCAGCCCGACCGCGGCCAGGTTGGCAAAGAGTTGCGCCTCCAGTTCGTTGCGGTCCACCAGCATCAGCACGGTGGGGTTTTCAAAAACCGGTTCTTCGATGAGGCGCCTGGCGAGGGTAATCATGGTGTAGGTCTTGCCAGAGCCCTGGGTATGCCAGATGAGGCCGCGCCGCTTTTGGGGATCGCCCGCCCGCACGAGCGCCCGTTCGACCGCCCGCATCTGGTGTGGACGCAGCACGACCTTTTGCAGTTCCTCATCCTTGCGGGTGAAGAGGATGAAATCGCGCACGATGCGCAGGACGCGCTCCGGGGCGACGAAGGTCTTGACCAGGGTCTCGAAATCGCTGCCGGCGCTTTCTTCTTTCCAGTTGAACAGGTTTTTGGGCGAGAAGTTCCAGGTGGCGCCGTAGTAAAAGTGGACCAGATGGGTGAGCGTGAAGAGTTGCAAAAGCGCGAGCAGTTCGGGGGTCTCGCGCTCGTAGCGGCGCAGTTGATCCAGCGCCTCGCCGATGCCTTCCAGCCGCGTGGCGGCTTTGGTCTCGACGATGAGGATCGGCACGCCGTTGATGAAGAAGACCGCGTCAGCGCGGATGGCGGGCGCACGGCCGTGCGCCCGTGCAAAGCGAAATTCATCAGTGACGTGGAAGAGGTTGGCGGCGGGATTGGCAAAATCTAGCAGGCGCAGGTTGCGCTCGCGGCGCTCGGTTTCGACGAAGATGGTCTTTAGCCCCCGCAGGTATTCCCAGGCTTGCAAGTTGCCCTCGATGCTGGGACGCACGTTGACCAGGCGCTTGCCGACCTCTTCTGCCTGGAGCGCGTCCACGATGCCGGGGTTGAGGCGCTGGACCTGGCGGATGAAGATATCCCACAGCAGGGGGCTGGCATCGCCGCGGCGCAGGCGCAGGGCGTCCTCCGGCGGCAGGTAGGTCCAGCCGGCCTCTTCGGCGTAGCGGACGAGGGGCATCTGGACGGTGTAGCGTTCGGAGCGCAGACTGCTCATGTTTGGCCCTCCATCATGCGGCGGTAATAATCATCTTCGTCCAGAGGCGCGGTCGTCGCGGGGTTTTCGCGGTCGCCCGTCCAGCGCAGCGGGTTGGCAAGGATATAGGCGCGGATGTTCGCCAGAGCGGTTTCGTCCCGGACGATGCGTTCGTAATAATTGCGTTGCCAGACCGGGGCGCCGGGCGTGCCGCGTGCGGCGTTGATGCGTTGGGTGACGGCGGATTTGAATGCGCGGACGATGGCGCCCAACGAACCGGGCGCCACGTTGATGGATTGAATTGTTGTCGTCGCCACTGTAGGGGCGCAGCGGCGCTGCGCCCCTACGATGGTATTCCCGCCAACGTTGTCCCCATCGTCATCATCATCCACAATCCAAATAATCCCATGGACGTGATTGGGCATGACCACAAATTCGCGTTCGTCCAATCGCACGTATGGGCGGAGACGCGCCGTGGTGAACCATTCCTCGCGCGCGATTTTCCCCCACGCGTTCAAGCGCATTTCGCCCTCTACCACCGCGCCGAAAAGGTGTTCGCGGTTTTGCGTGCAGAGGGTGATGAAATACGCGCCCGGTTGGGTGTAATCGTAGCCCTTCAGGCGGATGGAGCGGCGATGATGGCAGGCAGGATCGTAGGGCATGGTCATTCCTCCGGTTGGGTTGGTGGGGTGACGAGGCCGGCCACGCGCACCTTCCCCGTCATCAGGTGGTGCAGCATGGAGCGGAACAGGCTTTGCAGCGCGGTCTTGCGGTTTTCTTCGGCCTGGATTTTCTCGTCCACCGCGCCGAGCATCTCGGCGATGGCGCGCTGCTCGGGGAGGGGAGGAAGAGGAATGAGAAAATGTGTCACGGTTTCTTTGTTGATTTGTTTGAAAGTTGTTCCTGTTCCTTTGCTTTCTAGCAATTCTTGTGAAAAAAGTAAATGGTAGAAAAGGTACTTGCTGTCAGACTTCGCGCCAGCCCTTATTGCTGTCAAGCCCCTACCTATACAACAGCGTTGTGTTGCTATATTTACATCACCAATTGGCGCTCTGACTGATAACAAGATGTCATCCTTTTCAGCTATTTTGTTAGGAGAAGAGCACCACTTTCTGGTTATTGGATAAATATCTCCAAAGTCTGCCTTGCCCTGAAAGAATGGTAAACCGATGCCTTCACTGTTATAGGTGATAGAAGGAGGCGATTGCCCCATCTCTATCTGGGCCACCTCCCCCAGCCTCACCACCCGCCAGTGGACAGGGAGAGGTCCGATCTCGGTTTCTTGCAGCGGCACGGACTCGGCCTCGGCCGGCGAGACAGGGCCATAGGTGAACAGGTGGCGCATGAGGGATTTCTTCAGTTCGCGCGCCGCAGCGATGACCTGCTCCGTCGCCTCGATGGCGCGCTGGATGGAGGTCAGCACGTGGGCGATGGCGCGCTGCTCAGGGAGAGGAGGGAGGGGAATGACTACTGCTTTTGCTTTACCTATAGAAATAAATGGTTGGCCCGAACCTGAGCGCGGCCACTTACTTTCTTCATTCAACAAGTAGTACAAAAAAAGTGGGTTTGCTGTGTTTTCATAAGTCTTTATGATAATCGTGTTTTTTATCGCCGTCCATCGTCCAGAAGCAAAGAAGCATTTTCCACACCTTGCACCGATAGCCGAAAGAATAACTGCTTTCCCCTCATGCTCGTAAAAATCTGAATAACCATCTTGACCCGATGCACTAAACACAGGGTAACCAGAAGATGTATAAATGGATTTTGTAAGAGACGTATTACCCCAGTCCACTCTTGCCACCTCCCTCAGCCTCACCACCTGCCAGTCTTCGGGCAGGGGGCTGGGGTCGGGGCGAAGCAATGCTTCGCCCGTACTATCGCGGAAACCGTTCGGAAGGCTGGCAGGCTGCTCGTTCATCGTGCCCTTAACCCCAATTGCTGCAAAATCTCATTCAATGCCCGGTCGGCGGCGGCGCGTTCCTCCTCGGCTTCCTCCAACAACACCACCGCCTCTTCCAACGGCAGGACCTCCTCCTTGTTGTTCGTCGAAACGTAACGCGAAGGACTCAGGTTGTAATCGTTGCGGGCGGCCTCCTCGCGGGTGATGATGGCGGAAAATCCTTCCACCGCCTGCCATTGATGATAGGCCTCCACGATGGCGGCGACATCTTCGTCGGTCAGATAGTTCTTGGGGCGGCCTTTGGCGAAGCGCTGCGAAGCGTTGATAAGCAGAATTTCGCCCGGTCGGGGTGCAGCGGCGCTTCGCCCCAACAGGAGAATGATCCCCGGCGCGGTGGTGTTGTAGAAGAGGTTTTCCGGCAGCAGGATCACCGCCTCCACGAAATCGTTCTCCACGAAGGCCTTGCGGATGTCGCGCTCGCGGTTGGAGCCCTGGTTGCCGCTGCCGCGCGAGACCGCGCCGGTGTCAATCACCATGGCCATCCTGCCGCCTTCTTTGAGCGAGGCGAACATGTGCTGTGCCCAGCCCCAGTCGGCGCTGGAGGCAGGCGGCGCGCCATAGGCAAAGCGGCCATAGGTATCGCCCTCATAAACGGACGCGGCGAAGTTCTGATTCCACATCGGGTTGGCCACCACCTTGTCGAAGCGGCGCAGCGAGCCGTCGTCGGAGACGAAGGCCGGGCGGTTCATCGTATCGCCCAGGGCGATCTCGGCCTCCATGTCATAGATGAAGGCGTTCATGCGCGCCATGGCGAAGGTGGCAGGGTTGATTTCCTGCCCGTAGAAGTGCGGCGGTCTGTGACGGGGGTCGCTGCCGTATTTTTCGCGGAAGCGCAGATAAGCCTTGATGAGCAAGCCGCCAGAGCCGCAGGTCGGGTCGTAGATGTCATCGCCGGGTTCGGGGTCAATGAGATGCGCCATCACCATGGCTACCTCGCGGGGGGTATAGAACTCGCCCGCGCTCTGCCCCTGTCCCTCGGCAAACTTGCGCAGGAGGTACTCGTAGGCCCGTCCTAAAATATCCGGCTCCACATCCTGCAGGCCGAGGCGGTATTGCGAAAGGCGCTGGATAAGCGCGCGCAGGCGGTCATCGTCGAGGATGCGCTGGCCGGCGGCGGTCTCGTTGAAGTCCTTCACGTCAATCACGCCGCTCAGTTTAGGGTTCTCGCGCGCCACCGCGCGCACGGCGCTGGTCAGATACTCGCCCAGGTTGGTCGTCTGGCGGACGATTTCAGGCCAGCGGGCTCGTGGGGGGAGATAAAAGCGCACCAGGGCGTGGTCCTGCTCTACGAGCCGAGCCTTGTTGCCCAGTTGCTGCAACTCGTCCTCAAAGACATCCGACAGGCGTTTGAGGAAGACGAGCGGCAGGATGTAATCCTTGAATTTGGGCGCATCCACCGGGCCGCGGATGATACAGGCGGCTTCCCAAAGCCAGGTTTCGAGAGTGCCCAGGTCGAATCTCATGCTCAAATGTTTCCTCCTGCTTCGAGAATAAACACGTGCCCACGTTATTTTCATTCTTGAATGATGTGCGCCAGCACATGGCGTCTCCATACAAAACCCGCCAGCGCTTCGTAAGTTTTCGGGCAACGAGGTCGCCAGAAAACTGCTTGCACCGGCGGG
>Ga0208825_1002877_pt1 | contig 10814 bp, 14 predicted proteins | sample AD_UKC113_MetaG_FD_184450 | JGI IMG/M metagenome (GOLD analysis project Ga0208825, IMG submission 184450) | Active sludge microbial communities of municipal wastewater-treating anaerobic digesters from Hong Kong - AD_UKC113_MetaG (SPAdes)... | ecosystem: Engineered > Bioreactor > Anaerobic >...
AATCAACGTGTGTAAACAATTCTGAAATCTTTACATATTTCCAGTTGCCAACATTATCATAAATTTTTAAAGTAGTATCTTTACATACACTATCACCAAATATTACATCTTTTCCTTGAGATTTTGCACACTCTTGTAGAAACATATTGAGTTCTCTACCAGTACGAGTTACTGTTTCAGCAATATGTTTATCATATAATCTAAATGATTTAAGTCCCATTACTCCATAATATGAATTATTAAGAAACTTAATCGCATTTTGCATATTTTGCAATACTTCATTTGATGGATCTGCTTTACATCTAGCACGCAATTCTTCACGCATTGCCATGGTCTTCTCAAGTGTTCGCAAAACTATCTTATCTATATCTGGGGATAGTTGCATTGCACATAAAATGTTTGGGTATAATGATGCTAGATCATATGTACCCATCATGCTATGTACACCTGGTTTTGGCTCAACAACATGTGCTCCTTGAAATTTATCAGAATCATCTACAAAATGTTGCTTTTCTGGCATTGGCTTAATTCCTTCGTGCCAAATAAGCATTTCAATGATTCTTGAGTTATATAGCATGTCATCTAACTTTGCACCACTGACCATTTTCAAGTTCTCGTAAAATGTATATAGTCCAAGCGACATGTCTATATTATACAATGCAATAACATCATTTTTACCATAATCAATAAGTTCTTGGTATCGCTTGTCGTCCATTGCTGCTTGGAGCATAGGTCCCATGTCAAGATACTCAAATGCATATGCTGTTATTAGATTCCCATCTTTGTCATACTTGTTTAATAATTCTTTATCAGCAATAACATTTTTTAAACTGTAAGATTCACGATTTGCCATCCCACTAGTGAATTTCTTAAATGCTTCAAGCATATCAAGTATAGATCTCCCACCTATCTTGTTATTGAATTTACCATTATCATATGATGTTTTTACTTGACCATTTCGTGCTAGATTTGAAACAGATATTCCAAGTATACTCGCACGATTTATGATATACGGTATATCGAATTTTGAACCATTCCAAAAAACTAACACATCTGGATCCAATTCTTTTACATATAGTGCAAATGTTTTAAGTAATTCTTGTTCATTTTTACAACAGAACTGTGTTGGATCTCCAGTTTCTGGTATTGTTGTCGTAAATATCACTGTTTTATCAGTTAAACTATCACGACACTGTATCATTATAATTGGATATATTGCATCCTGTGGTAATGGTATAATACCTTCTGGAGCAATAACTTCACAGTCTAAATACAACCTGCGTGGTGGTAATGGTGCATCTAATTCGACAGGTTCTGGGATATCATTAACTATTTTATAAGCATACTTGATATGATGATCTATCAAGAATCGTTTATCAAATAATACATCTGCTTCATCTCTCCATTTAAATAACAACTTTGCCTTTGGGACATCGCTTGGGATATGTGTATAAACACGCTGTACTTCTCTACCAAGAGCATCAATATACTTTGTATCATCAATTTGTTTAATTAACGATGATGTAACGTTGTATGCATCACCATATGGTACATAAAAATATGGTGTATATTTAAACTCATGTCGCATAGTTACAGTTGGATCATCATAGTTGCGTGAAAACAATATCACATATGGGACATTTGAACGCACAATGTATGTGGATTCTTCGATTACCCATATTCGATCATCAGACATGTATACTATATACAATTGCAAGATATAAAAAAGTGTTTAGAATTGAATAAGCACAAACAAGATTGCCAATACTAGAATAACTATGATACCATAGAATAGATATGTAATATACTTCGTCTCGTATGGTTCTTCGATCTCACCATAAGCACCATTGGACCACGCATTATCAGGGAGGTAGACAGATTCAGTATGCTCCACTTTTATAATATCATTACCATGCCTTACATTGTAATCAGAGATCTGTTCACGTATACATTTAATAAAAGCATCACTATCTTTATTCATCGGATCAATAATTTCTTTTTTAATGTAATTAGATACTTCATCTGTTGCATTATACTGTCCACTATACCATTTACCATTCAGAAAGTATCCATCTTTATACTGCTTTACCATGTAGCTAAATAATTGATTACAATTATATATAAGTGTTGGGTAAAAAAGTGAAAGAGTTAGTCCTTGATAATGGACTGATCTGAAATTTCTTCAAGACCTTTAGATTCACCATGAGTTTGATTGGTCGTAAGATTAACTGGTTCTTCATACTCAATGGTTGAATTCTCTACAGATTCATTTACTCGTTCAGCACTAATCGAAGTAATCGTTGATTCTTGTTTCTTAACAATCTCATCAATCAATGCATCATAAGCGGTTGTTGCAGTTGCATAGTCTTGCTTGAAGTATCCATGGAATTCTTCTTCAGTTCCATTGACTGCAGTTCTACCTATGTAATTAACATCTTCAGTTGTTACTGCGTTCAGTCCAGTGCTATTCTTATCGAAACCCTTCATGGAGGCCGAATGAACATTACCATAGAGGTATCCTTTGGTTACGATATCAGAAGCACCTGACAGATGTACATCGCCATCATTTAAACCAACTTCACTTTCATATGCACCGCCACCATGAATGATGACACCTGTACGTCCTTCATACGATTCACTCATTGGGTATGAACCAGTTGCGCCAGATCCTGCAAGGAATCCTTCACTGTCACACATTTGTTCAGGTTCATTAGGCTGGATATTCAACATGCCTGCAGTATCTTCGGCATTGATCATGTAATCTCCAGCAACAGATCCCTGTGCAGCATAAAAGTTACTATCAGTGGTATCAACCTTGGATTCGCGCTTCATAGATGATCTACCAAGGGTTAAGACACTTGTCTGACTCCCATCATACGTATAAGGACTACCGGTGTTATTGGTACCAAATACCGGGTATTTTAATCCACCATCAGCACGTTCTATTGACACAGTATGACTATATGTCATGCTTCCGCCACTTGCATATACTGTTGTCGTGGATCCACCGAGGATGGGCATAACCATGAAACAGCATATAAGTAGCGTTAAAAATAGTTTGTGAAACATGTTCACACCTTACTGTCCAGTGAGTTTGTTCTTTGCAAAGACACACATATTTTTGATCTTTTTGGCTGCCTTACTATGGAGTGCATCTGATTCCTTTTTCTTCTTTTCCCAAGCCTTGATAAAGTCTTGGTTATCTTCAATCATTTTGGCCATGATGCTATATATGGAACACACTTGTATATAACGTTTGTGGAAAGTTTTATTAATTTAAGGAACCCAGTTTGTTACCACGTTATAGCGCTGTGTCCTAATCTGGATATAACTTGTACACTTTTTACATTTGCCTTTGATCCTAACCATACCCTCATTATGAAGTGGTTCAAAATCAATAGGTACATATCCATCACAAAATGAACAACGTGTGTAGATGCAATTGCCTTCTCGTTCAAGTACAATCTTATTAAGCATGACCTCTCCACTTTGCATACTTTACTACATTATAATCACATGCATGAAACTTATCATACAATACACCTTGTTGTTCCATGAGTTTAAACCACTCAAGCATTTCCATAACTTCAACATCACGATCAGTAACTATATCTTTACAATAATTTACCTTCCACATAACGCTTCGCCTCATAGTATTTCATTAGGGTCTACCTTTATACTTTAATTAAACTACCAATTGTTAAACTACATACCTTTGGAAATGTAGTCACATCACTGATATCCCGATAATAGAGATCCATACCAAGCATACCACAGTGAAATATATCTGATGACTTCCTTTGGTGTTCTGGGCATGATACACAATTTTCAACTTCGATTTCAAGAATGCGGGTCTGCTTGTAGGTCTCAACATCTAATTGATTCATAAATAAGTCATCCATATTGCACTTATATAAATCACATGGTATGCTCAAATCACAACAATAGTATCCATACAGTATGAATCAAATGGTTCATGTCATTTACATGTTGAGCAGGATGGATAAGATGGCATTAAAATTTTACCTCATTACCCATATATTCCCAACCATAGTTACATACCCTTGCAAATAATTCAATGCGTGGGATATCATCACCATACAACTTTTCTAGTCTAATACGAATTTCATCTGGTTTTCTAGAGTGTTCACGAATTTGTGACTCCACTACACTATGTATGGATGCTGATATTCGTTTAATACCTTTACCCTTTACCCCATAAAGAACATATTCTGGATTAGATCTTGTGGTGTTTCCCATTCCCCAAAACAATTTATCATTCTTTGTCTTTTTAATCCATGTAAATGCAATTGTTTTGAATTTAAATCCCCATGAATGCATTACGATTAATGCGGTTGGTATATGCGGACCAGTGGCCCACATAAATATTACAGAATCTTTATTAGAAATTTCATCAATGTAAGATTTCATATCTACAAGATCTTGTACAGACATACATGGATATTTAAATTCAGCACCACGATTTCCAGCACGTGCTTTATCATTATATGACCAAGGTGGGTCACAATAAATTAATGAGTATTTCATAAATATTTTCCCCATTTATAACCAAAACATGTAATTAACTCATTTGGACATGGTTCTATAAAATTGATAAAATCTTTAACATTATTCCTATTTTCTATAAATATCCCAGCCCCACTCCCCCAAGATTGTATCTTTTTACTTACTCTTATTTTAATATCAGAAATATTACTAGATTTTACTAATGCATCTCGTAATAAAGATACCTCATCATATGTATAACATAGAGTTGATAATCCAACACTTTTACCGTTCCCATTCTTTGATTTGGAATAGTAACCATCTTCTATAAACCAAATCATAGTAGAATGAGGATCTATTTCAATATCACGGTTTGGTAACTTTTTTAGATATCTATATTTTCCATTCACTATACCACGTTTATACCACTCATCATGCAGATATAACATCGCCCCTCTATCTGCATTTGTTTCTAATCTACATGTAGCATATCCTTGATGATTTATATTAAATCCATTATTTTTCCTAACGTCGAAATACCCATAAATTTTTAATTCATTGTTTACATAATCTATGTAATCACTATATTTACTTGTTAATCTAAATGCTGCAGAATGTCCATTCTTTTGTATAGAAATGTATCCATCACCTATCATATGCGAATCTATTAAATATGACAATTCTTTTGATATAGGTATATCATGATAAGGTTTGCCACGGTGCCTAATCTCAATATTATACTTTTTTAACCAATAATTGATTGATGGGCCTCTTACTCCATGATCTTGTGCAATATCACTGATCGTCCTTCCTAAATCTACATACTCATGACGTAAATAAGATTCATCTTTATATTTTTCCATAAATTTCATCAGTTACATGTATACAACTGAAAGTGTCAACTACCCCACCCTGCTTACGCGAGGATGGGGCTTGAAGAGTAAGAACCCTTCACATTTAATTTGTTACCACAAAGATATGCAGTAACAGGTCTGTTGACTAGACCACTACTGATTATATCAGTTACCTGAGAATCACCAGATACTTTTCTAATGATGTTCAATGCTCCATTCACATCAGCATTAAGCAGAACACCTGTAGATGACTGAAACAATCCTCTTTTCTTTCTCTTACCTAAGTAAGATTCATGTTTCTTAACAGGTTCAAATGCTAACGCATCACATTTTGAAGTATATGACTCATTTACTGCCTTATACTGGATCCCATACTGTTGGCATTTAGATTCCAGTTTGGCTTTGAACTTGTAATACGGAACAGATACAAAGTTCTGATTGTTCTTTCTTCCATGATTGATCCCAGTTTTGGCACCTTCAAAATCTCCTACAATCACGGTTCCAATATCATTCTGAATACATTGTTTTACGATTAAGTTTACTGATTGGTTCAGGAACTCATTAATTACATTGTATCGTTTCTCTGATAACTGGATCTCTTTAGCAGTACAGTGTTTGTAGCCTTGCAGGTCTTTCTGGCTTTGAATCTTGGCTTTCTCTTTGTTGAACCATCGGTTATAAGATTTGATATACTTACCACTGATAATAGTAGCAGTCCCATGTCCAACTAACGTAGCAAAATTGTATAAACCTAGATCAATGCCCAATACTCTGTCTGGATTTAACTGTAGATCTTGGGGTGTTTCTTCGTAGATATACTTGATTCTAAAGAACTTTCCTTGCCATGCAGGTAAGATATGAACTTCCTGAATCTTGTGTTTTATCTTACGGATAGGTTCTGGAATCGTGAACGATAACTTGTTTTCTTTACCATGTAATCTGGATGTACCTAACTCTATCTTGTTTCCTTTGATAGAGAATCCATTTTTAGGGTAAGCAACCATGAAATATCCATCTTTCTTCAGATATCTTGGGAGACTTGGGTGACCTACTTTTCCTTTATCTGCAAGTTTCTTCAGAGCATAATATGATCTCATATTGCGTTCAACAAACTTCAAAGTTTGCTGAGCAGAAGCAGACTGCATGAACTTGTAGTTCTCATTATCCTTGCAGATATGATAGTTTTCAGGATACTTCAGAAATGAATTATTCAGGAATAGATGTTGCTTTGTTTGGTACAAACCAAAGTTATACAAGTTCTTCGATGCTCTACACAGACTTCTCAGTATCTCATACTCCTTTTTATCAGGATGGAGAACACAAGTCAGTGAAAGCATACATATTACTTTATGTATACACTAATATTTAATACTATTGCTCAATTCATCCCCTCCCTGTCGCTATGCTCCGAGGAAGGAGACTTCTTGAGCATTTCAGATAAAATAGATGGGTTAGTTGGAATCTTCTTCTTTGATCCAGCGTGATAAACTAACCTGATAATCAGTTGTAAAAAGTTCTGGCACGTAATCAATTAGACTTGTCTGCATTAACATTACCTCCACAGTTACAGGTATCCTTGCCCTCGCTTAATCTCATGCATTTATCATTTTGCCATGCTCCACATCTATACTCGCACTTCACTTTGTGTGGTAATAATACTAAATAGCCCTTCTCACATCCCACGTAGTATGGGTTGCTTGACATGTAGGGACAAATCACTATTTCGGTTGTCATTTAATAATCCTCATCGCTTAAAGATGTCAAACGTATAGGTTAACCATTCGGGTAACTGTATTTGAACATTACCATGGGCTTTACCTAATTGTCTTCCAACGTAGAATCCAACAAGCATGAAGCATATCACCATTATGGCTAGTTCAACATACATCATACTGATTTATACCCCGCGATTAAGCCTAGCACAAAGGCACCAATCATAACACTAACAATCCACCACATCTATGACCTCTGGTTAAACATGCCTATGGCAAATGTAATCACAACTACAAACGTTGGAAATACTAATTGCCAATACTCCATGGATAGATCAAGCCATTGATTAATCACAAAGATAATACACTGCATATAAAGCAGAATAAACATTGGTCCACCAAGCGAGCCTGAAGCGTTGGTCGTAGTGTTATATATATAACTTACATGTGGAGTTACTGTTTCGTCACTCATCAGCATATTTGTATGCTCGTTAGATATATAAAAGTTTGCTGGCGTCTTAAAAAAATAGAATGAGAAGTTGTCAAACATTAAACAGATGCTGGCTCGCCGTCTACGACTTCAATGGCACTCACATCATAAGCAGATTCTTCACCTTCACGAATAAGACCAAGACGAAGTTCTTCAAGTGTATCAATCATCTTTTTCATTTGATCATCAGAAATTGATTGCATCATTGCAATGGATCTATAATATTCAAGTTCCATGTCTTTCTTTTTCTGTTCATCAGTTACAGATTCTAAATCCTGGATACTGGTAAACAGATAATTCATGCATGTTAACAGGGCCATACCGGAATCATTTGTAAATTCTATCGATACCAAGTTCTATTCACCTTCACTTGATATTAGAGAGTAGAACCCAACCGTATATAAATGTATCGTTGGCATTTGTCCATATTATATGGTGATGTAGAAAGAGTTTAATTATGATGATAAATATTGATTTATACCATTGTATACAGCAATTTCTTCCAATGTACAAATATTACAATATCCATACTTGTAGCTCAATTGCATGGTATCAACATCGATACCACAAGCAGGTTTGAAACTATCATTTTCAATTGCATCAAAGATATCCTTGATACGCTTCTCGGTTGTGGCACGTCTTGATGGATTTAATTCAATAACTTTCTGAAAGCGCGGATATATAACTGTATACTTGCGTTTGTAACCCTCCAACTCTGGAACCGCATCCAGCAACAAATCATAGAATCCAAATTCCATCTGCAATTTGGCCTTGTCATGCGATTTAGAGGTCTTATATTCGATAATATTGACAGTAGAACCATCTATCTGGTCTATTCTATCTATTATACCACGTATCTTATGCTCATGATCAACTATCTGGTATTCAAGGGCTATAGGTTTCCATAATTCTGGGTTAGATTTATAACGTTCAATTTCCAAGTCAATGGTCCATTTTAACATTGGTATTTCTTCTTCGGTAAAATCTGGATGTATAAATGTGTGCCATTGATCAGTTGGATACTTATCAGCAACTGCCATGAATAATTCCATGAAGTTATGGTACCGTGACCCAATGGTTGTGGCATGAGTCTCTTCATACGGAATGCACTTTTCAATATACTGCTTGCGATATTTTATCTGACAAGTCTTATGAAAAAGCACAACACGCGATTTACTCAAATAGTCATGTGCATCATCCCATTCGGATGTATTACTCATTGATAATACTATACGGCTAGTCATAAAAATGAATAGTAAAGCGATACAACCTTACTGTTTATTTTCGATAACGTCACGAGCACGCTTACCCGTTACATTGAAGAGACCGTCTGGATATTTGTCAGGGATCTTAGAACCCTCAACCCGTGCATAAAATGTCTTCTTGTTGTTTTCAAACTTGGACTCTGCATGAATAACAACATCAGTCTCTTCCATAACACTACCAATCCACTTAGGGATATCAACCTTCTTAGTAACAGTTCCATCATTATCAATAATTTCGTCCTTCGTAGAATACATTGTATAAATGATACCCTTCTTGGCAATGTCTACAGACTTCATATGGATATCATCGATGTACTGACGACGTTCACGCCAAAGTGATCTATTTGCTATACCTTGATATGGCTTCAGGTTATTCTTGGAACGCATGACGAGTTCCATAATTCCACTCATAACTTCAGTACCATCGAACATTATCCAGTCAGGTGCAAATTTATCCTTAGACTGCTCAAGAATCGAAAGGATAAACGCATGGGTCTTAACAGATGAGTCAAGAAGCTTGGTATCATTTGACTTATCAAGAAACCTGATTGCATTAATAACTTTGATCTCAAGATTCCCAGACTTCACATATGGTGCATCCTTTGGTCGTGTTGACTTGTTATCAAAGGAGAAAACAAGGATCTTATCACCTTTTTCAGGAAGTCCATAGGAGATTGTAGTCTTACCATCATTCTTGTGACCATACACTGTGAAGATCTCTTTTTTCTCATCAGTGTCTTCGGACTCATCAAAATCAAAATCAAAATCCGAAGTGGTTTCCATCTTTGAATATGTCTCACCAATGTCTTTCGTATCATTCACTACTTTTATTTCAGGCTTGAATTGCTCCACAACCTCTTTGTTATCAATTTCGTCCCAGTCTGTCATAATGTTTTCATCTCGTTGAGATAGTTTTTTGGACTTAAATATTTGATTTACACTTATATATAACTAACGAGTGGGCTTAACACGTAGGTATTTAATTATAAAGCGCTAATATACTTGTATGTATAATGCATACACTGATGGAGGCAGTAGAAATGACCAACACGCTGCTTGTGCCTGGATAATTACCGATCAGGATAACAGCATACTGTATATGAATTCGACCTATCTAGGGGCTTGTTCTAACAATACAAGCGAATATTATGGATTAATCTTCTGTTTAACATCAGCCCTAGCAGGCGGCATTAAAGAACTCACCGTATATCAGGACAGCGAACTTGTCTCACGTCAAATGACTGGTCAATATCAAGTAAAAGCAGAGCACTTGAAACCATTGTATTTGACTGCACAGCACCTCATGCAAAAATTTGACAAGATATCCTTCATAAGTGTGCCACGCGAGCATCCATTCATTAAACAATGCGATGCGGCTGCCGATTTAATCTTGGACGCTTATATAAAAAAGTAGAAACCAGTTACTTGATCTTCACTGGCTTATCTAATATTGTTTCTTTTTCTTCGACTTTAGTTTTTGGAGAATAGTAAACTGAACACCAGTGCTCTGAAGCGTAGCCATCCCACCATGCTGATGGTGAGTTCGGGAGTGCTGTGCATCGAAATCTTCTGTTTGCACCTTCTACGCAGTGTTGACAATTTGAGCAATTCTTTTCACGCTTAATTAATGCCATGAGTGTTAATATGTGAAGATTTACCATATATAAATGTGTCGCATTGAAATGTCATAAAAAGTGGACAATTAATAAGTTGGTAATACATTCACATACGTACCGTTGATCCAAACCCTATGATAGGGTGAGTATGTAAACTTTTTAATCTTGCTCACCATTTGATCATGTGTATAAATATCAGTGTTCTTACCTTCACGTTCCCAGCGTGTATCAGAGCGCAATTTAAACACCACCACGGTGTCTGTTCCATCATCCATTGGGGTATGAATAACAACTGTATCAATACCTGTCACATCTACATTATTGAGTTTCATTTGTATCATCCTTACGCATCAAATAATTTGGTAGCATTT
>Ga0208825_1002882_pt1 | contig 10807 bp, 5 predicted proteins | sample AD_UKC113_MetaG_FD_184450 | JGI IMG/M metagenome (GOLD analysis project Ga0208825, IMG submission 184450) | Active sludge microbial communities of municipal wastewater-treating anaerobic digesters from Hong Kong - AD_UKC113_MetaG (SPAdes)... | ecosystem: Engineered > Bioreactor > Anaerobic >...
AAGGTAATATTGAAAGAGCAAATAAGTTTTTAGGAAGGCATTTTTCCATTAAAGGAAAAGTAGTTGCTGGCAGTGGCAGAGGTAAAAAAATAGGTTTTCCTACTGCGAATGTTCTGTTAGACGAAAAAATTGAAATAGGGCAGGGTGTTTATGCTGGATATGTTTTTTATAAAGGGGAAAAATACAAAGGGGGATTGAATGTTGGGAATTGTCCCACTTTTGGAGAAAAAAGAAAAAGAGTTGAAGTTTATATTTTTGATTTTGAACAAGAGATTTATGGAGAAACAATTGAGGTGTTTTTTTTGAAAAAAATTAGAGATGAGATAAAATTTTCATCTGTTGATGAATTGAAAAAACAAATTAAGAAAGACATAAATATAATTAAGGAAATAAAATGAGAATTTTAGCAATAGGTGATATACATTATGTTTCTGATAGTAGTTATATTGGACTTCCTGAAAGAAAATATGAGATTGGTCCTGAATTTGTTGAAAGAATTTTAAGGAGAGAAAAAGAAAACTTTGATGTTATTGTTGTATGTGGTGATTTTGTTGATAATAGGACTCTTTCATGTACAGAAAATGATTTTCTTGAAATTAAAAAAATTATTGAAAAAGAGAAAAAACCATTTATTTTGGTCAGAGGAAACCATGATATTGAATTCAGTAAATTTTGTAAATTATCCGGAAATTCAACATTACCTTTAATTTATGGGGAATATATTTTTTATCCCTTTTGTGACAATTACCTGAAAGATGAAAAATGTTATAGAAAAAAACAGGAAATTGAAAAATTCAAAAAATTCTCTCAGCAGTTTAGAGATAAAAAAATTATTACTATTCAGCATAATATTATTTATCCAAAAATAGAAGGTGGTTATCCTTATAATTTTGAAAATGATGAAGAAATTTTAAATTTATATAAAGAGAATAATGTTTTAGTGTCTATAAGTGGACATTATCATAAAGGAATAAAAGAAAAAAAACATAAAGGAATTTACTTTTTAACTTTACCTGCTATATGTGAAAGTCCATTTTCCTATTACATAATAGAAATAAATAAAGAAAAAATTAAGTTTCAAAAAAAGTCCTTATGTATGGAAGCACCATTTCCTTTAATTGATTTTCATTGTCATACTGAATTTGCTTATTGTAGAGAGAATGTAGAGAGTAAAAAAAACATAGAAAGGGCGAAAATTTTTGGACTTGATGGTATTGTTCTTACAGAACATTCAGGGCAACTTTATCTTTCAAAAGATGATTACTGGGGTTATAAATTTTTAGATGGGGTGGATATAATTTATCAGTCAAAAAAAGAAGGGAAAAGCAGAATAGAAAAATTTAAAGAGAAAATATTTCCTATTAAAAATAGTTATGTAAAAGTTGGAATGGAAGTTGAATGTGATAAAAATGGGAAAATAACACTTTTACCAGAAGATAGAAATGGTATTGATTATTTAATAGGAGCAGTTCATTATTTACCGGAAGAATATAAAGTAAGTTATAAAAAAATAAAAAGTGGATTTTTAAAATTTACGGAATTTGTATGCAGAAATAATATAGATATTCTTGCTCATCCTTTAAGATATTTTGTAAGGAATAAAATACTCCCACCAGAGGATATTTATTCAGATGTTGTAAAAATCTTGAAGAAATATAATGTGTGTGCAGAATTAAATTTTCATACCAATAACCCAGACCCTGTTTTTTTTGAAAGATGTATAGAAAATGGTATTAAAATTTCTCTTGCCTCAGATGCTCATAACTTACTTGAAGTAGGGGATTTTTCAAAACATATTGAGTTTCTAAAAAAAATTGGTGTTCGTTCTGGCGAAAATTTGCTAACAAAATGGGTTAAATTTAGTTGACTTATACATCAAAAAAAGTTATCATACAGAATTAAAAAATAAAATATTGATATCAAGGAGGAAAAAGATGGAGAAAAAATATATTTATTTTTTTGGTGAAGGAAAAGCAGAAGGAACAGGAGATATGAAGGACTTACTTGGTGGAAAAGGAGCAGGACTTGCAGAAATGATAAATGCAGGAATACCAGTTCCACCTGGTTTTACAATTACAACAGAAATGTGTACTTACTTTTATCAACACAATGAGAAACTTCCTGATGGTTTTGATGAAGAACTTAAAAAATATCTAAAAAGACTTGAAAAAGCTACCGGGAAAAAATTTGGTTCTCCTGAAAATCCACTTCTTGTTTCAGTAAGGTCAGGAGCAAAATTTTCCATGCCAGGTATGATGGATACAATTTTAAATTTAGGGCTTAATGATGAAGTAGTAAAGGGGCTGGCAAAAATTTCAGGTGATGAAAGATTTGCTTATGATGCTTATAGAAGATTTATTCAGATGTTTGGAAATGTTGTTATGGGAATAGATAAAAATAAGTTTGAAAAATATTTAGAAGAAAAGAAAGAAGAAAAAGGAGTAAAGTATGATTCTGAATTAACAGGTGATGACCTAAAAGATATAGTTAAAAAATATAAACAAGTATATAAAGAAGAAACGGGGGAGGAATTTCCACAGGACCCAATGGTTCAATTGAAAAGAGCCATAGAGGCCGTCTTTAAATCATGGAATAACCCACGAGCAATCACATACAGAAAATTAAATAAGATACCTGATGATTTAGGAACAGCAGTTAATATTGTAACAATGGTTTTTGGAAATATGGGATATGATTCAGGAACAGGTGTTGGATTTACAAGAAACCCGGCAACAGGAGAAAAAGAATTTTATGGGGAATATCTAACAAATGCACAGGGAGAAGATGTTGTTGCGGGAATAAGGACTCCAAAACCAATAAGTGAACTTAAAAAAGAAATGCCAGAAGTTTATAATCAATTAGTAGAAATTACACAACGGCTTGAAAAACATTACAGAGATGTTCAGGACTTTGAATTTACAATTGAAAAAGGTACTCTTTATATGCTTCAAACAAGAACTGGTAAGAGGACACCACTGGCAGCGGTTAAAATAGCAGTGGATATGGTTGAAGAAGGATTAATTACAAAAGAAGAGGGCATAATGAGAGTTGAACCATCTCAGATTGACCAATTACTTCATCCAATTCTTGACCCAAAAGTAAAAGTTGAACCAATTGCAAAAGGACTTCCTGCTTCACCAGGAGCAGCAAGTGGGAAAGTTGTATTTACAGCAGATGAAGCAGAAGAAAAAGCAAAGAAAGAGCCAGTTATTCTTGTAAGAGTTGAAACATCGCCAGATGATATTCATGGTATGAATGCAGCAAAAGGAATTTTGACGAGTAGAGGGGGGATGACCAGTCACGCTGCTGTTGTTGCAAGAGGTATGGGAAAACCATGTATTGTTGGTTGTGGTGCTTTACAGGTGGATGAAATAAGAAAAATTATAAAAGTTGGAGATATAGAAATAAAAGAAGGGGAATGGATAACAATAGATGGTGGAACTGGAAATGTTATGTTTGGACAAGTTCCTACAATTGAAGGCGGGATAACAGGAGAATTTAAAAAGTTAATGGATTGGGCTGATGAAATAAGGAAAATTGGGGTTAGAACAAATGCAGATACTCCACAGGATGCAAAAAAAGCAAGAGAATTTGGGGCAGAAGGAATAGGACTTTGCAGAACTGAACATATGTTTTTTGCTCCTGAAAGATTACCAATAGTTCAGGAAATGATAATGGCAGAAACAGAAGAGGCAAGGAGAAAAGCACTTGATAAGTTATTACCATTTCAAAAAAATGATTTCAAAGGGATTTTTAAAGAAATGGCTGGTTTTCCTGTTATTATAAGGACTCTTGACCCACCTTTGCATGAATTTTTACCAAAAAGAGAGGAATTAATGGTTGAAATTGCGTTACTGAAGGAGAGGAAAGAGGATAGGAAAAAGGTAGAAGAGAAAGAAAGAATTCTTAAAAGAGTTGAACAACTACATGAATTTAATCCTATGCTTGGACATCGTGGATGTCGACTTGGAATAACATACCCTGAAATTACAGAAATGCAGGCAAGGGCAATTATGGAAGGGGCGTGTGAACTTGCAAAAGAAGGTATAGAAGTTATTCCTGAAATTATGATACCACTTGTAGGAAATGTAAATGAGTTAGCAAATCAGAAAGAAGTAGTTGTGAGAGTTGCGGAAGAAGTAATGAAAAAATATGGTGTTAAAATAAAATATATGGTTGGGACAATGATAGAAGTTCCAAGGGCGGCATTAACAGCGGACCAGATTGCAAAAGAAGCAGAATTTTTCTCTTTTGGGACAAATGATTTGACACAGATGACATTAGGTTTTAGCAGAGATGATGCAGCTAAATTTTTATTTTATTATTTAGATAAAAAAATTTTGAACGATGACCCATTTATGACTCTTGACCAGGAAGGAGTAGGACAACTTGTAGAAATGGGAATTAAGAAAGGTAGAAGTACAAATCCAGGCCTTGAAGTGGGAATATGCGGAGAACATGGTGGGGACCCTGAGAGTGTAAAATTTTGTCATAGAGTTGGAATGAATTATGTTTCGTGTTCTCCATATAGAGTTCCTGTTGCACGAATTTCTGCTGCACAGGCAGTAATAGAAGAAAAATTGAAAGATAAATGGAGAGATAAGTAAAAGGAGAATAAATGGCAAAAATATCATTTATTGGAGCAGGAAGTTTTGGTTTTACACGTGCCTTGGTAAAAGATATTTTAACTTATCCATTACTAAGAGATGCAACTATAAGTTTAATGGATATTGACAAGGAACGACTTGAATTTATAAAAAGGGCAGTAGAAAAAATTATTGAAGTGGGTAAATATCCTGCTAAACTTGAAGTTACAACTGATAGAAAAACATCGTTAAAAGATGCAGATGCAGTTATTTGCACAATTCTTGCAGGTGGTGTTCATGTCTGGAGATATGATATAGAAATTCCTAAAAAGTATGGAGTGGATTTTAATGTAGGAGATACAAGAGGTGCTGCTGGTATTTTTAGAGCGTTAAGAACCATACCTGTTATGCTTGATATATGTAAAGACATTGAAAAGCAATGTCCCGATGCAATTTTTTTAAATTATACTAATCCTATGGCGATGTTATGTAGAGCAATGCAAAGAAAAACATCTATAAAAGTTACTGGATTATGCCATAGTGTTCAAGGTACAGCAGAAATGCTTGCTAAATGGATAGGGGCAACTATGGACCAGATTACTTACTTATGTGCAGGAATTAACCATCAGGCATGGTTTGTTGAGTTTAAAAAAGATGGTAAAGACGCATATCCATTAATCAGAAAAGTTGTAAAAAATAATAAAGAAATATATCAGGAAGAAATAGTAAGAAATGAAATGTTTTTGTCACTTGGCTATTATGTTACTGAATCAAGTGGACATAATTCTGAATATAACTGGTGGTTTAGAAAGAGACAGGACCTAATAGAAAAATATTGTACTTATGGAACTGGTTGGAATCCAGGAAAACATGCATATATTCTTAATGAATATCTTACAAGAGAAGAGACATGGAAAAATGATATTAAAAAATGGTTAGAAGAACCAATTTCCTTAGAGAGGGGACATGAATATGCAGCAAGTATTATCAACGCATGGATGGGAGGAGAACCATTTTTATTTAATGGTAATCTTCCAAATACTGGGATTATTCCTAATCTCCCTTATGGTGCTTGTGTAGAAATTCCAGTTCTGGCTGATAAAAGGGGATTTAATTCAATATATGTAGGGTCACTACCTCCTCAATGTGCAGCACTAAATAATGTTAATATATCTTCTGAAGAAATGGCAGTGGAAGGTGCTTTAACTGGAGACGCTGAAATGGTATATCATGCAATTTGTTATGACCCTCTCTCAGCCAGTGTTCTTTCACTTGCAGAAATAAAAAAAATGGTAAAAGAGATGTTTGAAAAAAATAAAGAATATCTTCCCCAATTCAAACATTTCCGTTTTTAATTTTTATCCTAAAATCCTGCGATATTAATAACATAGTTATATAAATAGAACAGAAAATAGGGAAGAATGTTTATGTATATGAAGGAGAAAGTTATTGGGATAAAGGGAAGAAACAATCGAGACAAAGGAGAAATTATTTAGGGAAGCAAGATATAAATACAGGGCAAATAATAAAAGTGAGAGGTAGTTTTAAGTCAAGGTATAGTTTTTGAAGAGTCATCATTATTGCCGTTTTTTTCACTATTTACCCAGGCAGTATAAAAGATGTAACCACATTAAAGAATATTCTAATACAGGTGAATTCTTTTGGAATAAAAGAAAGTTTATTTGTTCTTGATAAAAGATTGTCTTCATAAAGCAATAGAACAGATGGGAAAATATATTATAATAAGCAATGATTTGAAATTAGATAAAAAAAATACCTTATAGTTATATAGGAAGAGATATCTTATCAAAAGTATTTTTAAGTTTCCTTTCTCTTATTCTACATTCAGGTGTTTGTAAAATTATGAGAGAAAAAGGTATTTTTAAAGATTATACTCTCATAGAACTTCTTTATGAATTAAAAAAATCAAAATAGTAGAGATGGAAAATAGTAAAATATTTTTGACTGAAATTTCTAAAAAACAAAAAGATATTTTGAAAAAATTTGATTTACCTATACCTGAATATAATACATAGTTATAAAAAACGGGATTTTAGGTTAGGATAATAAGGATTTGTTAAATGTCAGAAATTGTTAAATGGCGAAGTTGATTTGTCAACACTTTGCCTCATAAAAAATATATACGAAAATAGTGTTTTAATAATTCTTCATATAAGTAAATATATCAGTGAAAGATGTGCTCATACAAAGGAACAAAGTAAAATATTCTATCTATTTATATTTTGTTTTTCCTCTTTGCCTAAATTTAGCATTCTTCTTTGTTCCCTTTGTTGTGTTTTTGTGCCTAACATAACGAACGTTTTATCTTTTTATTAAGTTTTTCGCTTCAAAATAGGGATAATACGCCATATTATGTAGTCATATCCACTGATTTGTCCACTTCCTTTTATTCCGTTCAATCCAACAGTTTTTTTTCTCTTTCCATCTTTATCCTCAATTAAGTATCTTTTATACTTATTCCATATAGGATTAACTGCTGATGGATTGAATTGTATATTGAATAATTCCTTTTTAGCACTAAGGTTGGTTATTATAACAATAATTTCGCTGTTATTGACAAAAAAGCAAACCCTTATATTTTTTTTATTAACGACAACAGGAGCACGTGTAGCAGGTATTACAGCATAGTTAGTTAACTTATATTTACGCAGCCTCTGGAAGTTCTCGATAAAAGGGTCACTACTTCCTTTCTGCCTTCCAATATATGAAAGAAGTCCCATTGCAATGCAACTTGAAACAAATTTTTTGGCTGCTGTTTTCCCCTTAAAAGCAAGTATACTGGGACAGACAAGTTTTTGTATGTGATTTGCCATATCTAACTGTGGCTGTAAACAATCAATAGGTGGCATGTCCTTCATAAATGCAGGGGGCGCATAAATCTCTTCAAAAACAATAGTAGCATCGGCATAACTTTCTGCCGCCATAAAAGGAGATGCAGAAGTGTGAATTACTAATACCCTGTTTGTTCCCAGAAAATTTCTTGTCCATTCCAGAAATTCAAGGATTTCATCGCAAGTAAGATGGTTATACTCCTTATGTCTTCTATTATTGCAGTATAAGGAACTAACCCAATCAAAATAGACACCATCAAATCCATAGGTTTCTACAATTTTTTTAATGTAATTTTTTAAGTAGTCATTCCATCCCGAAGCAAGACACATTTGTGCTCCATATTCTCCATTTTGCCAATAATTATGTATTTCTGTATCATTGTCATCTTCTGTGCGCTTCCAAAAATCATGGTTTTTTTTCCATGCTTCTGAAGATGGATGTAATTCACTAAGAGAAAAATAAGGAATCACTTTTATTCCATAACGATGTGCAGTTGCAATTGTTTCTTTCATTTTTTTAATATCCTCTTCATCATAGGGAGGAAATGTCCCATCATGCCAGAAATTACCGCTTTTGTCAAAATCATTATGCAATCTTGCTACATTAACACCATATTCAGCCCATTTACGAATTTCTTTTTCATCCGGCCAGGGGTGGTTGTTGAATCCCACATGTCTGATATCCGCAGGATAATTTTTCTCAATCATTGGTAATCCTATTGTAAAAGTGAAGGAATACTTACCTTTTAGTTCAGGTCTTTTATATTTAGGGTCAGGGTACCCTAAGGTAAGTTCATGAAAAGGTTCCATCAATATAGTATTTCCCCTTTTATCTTCAAGTGTATATAAACCAAAAAAGCCACTACCAGGGGTACCGGTAATGCCAGTTTCCCATAATTCCACATTACTCGAAGGTAAAAATTCTATAGCATCTTTTCCTCTATTAAAGAGGGATAAATATCTGAAAGGATATCGTTCAACATATACAGGGTAGGCAAAGGGATAAACTTTACCATAGATAAGATTGGTCAAAAGGTTACCCCCATGTCTTGCCTGCCATGCTGAATATTTATAAGCATATTCACATAGAGACCTATCAATAACAATTTTTGCAACTCCGAGAACTAAAATGTCATTTGCGGGTTCATCAAATTGAAAGGTAATTGTTCTTCGGATAAAACTTGAATGATACTCACATTGTTCGCTATAAGAAATACCAGTTGTTTCTCCTTTATTGTTATACAAAAAACCTGAAGAGATAATTATAGGAAAACCAGCACTTGTTTTATCAATTTCTACCTTTGGTTTTTTTTCAGAAGAGGTGCTGAAAAATAATTTTTCTTCGCTGTGTTCTGGTCTCTTTCCCGCAGACATAAAAGAAAGAACATCTCCCATTTTATCCACATATGAGAGTAAGGGCTTGCGAAGAATATTTTTCCCGGACCCATTAACAAAAACTATAGATACAATAGAACCTCCCCGATTTATATCCTGCTCTACTTCCCAATATTCTGTGAAAACCTTTAATAGATGTCCCTTATGTTGTAATTTAGGAATAGAATATTTCTTCATAAAAATTTCTCCTTTCTGCTTTTATTATACATCACTCTTTTTTGTAAGTATTTACTCAACCCCATCTTTCTGATAAGAATATTTATCTACTTTTGTACTCTATTAAAAGCAGAGTGAGCAAGTTAAAGTTCAAATTTTTTTATCAATTAAACCTTAACATATTTACTATCAATTGACAAGTTTTAATTCTGTTTTCATTATCCCCCCAAGTTTTTGTCAAGTGTTCTGCATGTCCTTAATATATGTGGGTTTTGATATATTTTTAAAAAAACAAAAAGAGATATTGACAAACATAAAGGAAAAAAACTTAAACTCTAAGAACCTTATCAAATAAACTTGCTCAGAAAATAAAAACTCTCTTAATTCTGAAACTGACTTAAAATGACTTTTTCAAGCTTAGTTAGATATATCTATTGAGCAATAAGATATCTTAGATGATAAAAATTAGGACTGCTCTTATGGAGTTCAATTAAGATTTACCCTTTTCAAAATATAACCATAGATAAATCTTTTAAAAACATATTGTAAAGATTTTCAATTAACATCCCCGCTTCTTTATAATAAGGTGTTCCAAAGGTATACCAGCCACCACCATATCCTATTTCAGCAGATGTAATTACTAAAAATCCATTACCAACTTTATGCAATAACAAATATGGAACTTCAGAACTATCTTTATATTTTAAACAAGCCATTATTTCCCATCCATCTGATTTAAGAATATAACCAGAAGAAGGAGACACTCTAGAAAAATGATTTTTGATATTATTAGGTTGAGTAAGCCATTCATCTTCACGAAGATATGTTGTTTTTCGTTCAGGGTCTATTTCCCATCCTGTCCATTTCAAATCAAGATTTTCACCAGGAGGTGATGTCAAAATTTACACAGTGGTATTATTAAAAAAGTGGTGCAGTATCAACTGACGATTAGTGGTGCATTTAAGATGCTTATTGACACCTTATCCCCATTTCTAATTCCTTTTTCATTTGCACCTCCAGTTTTTTCTTATTTTATCCGGAGATGCTATTTAAATCCTATTTTTCAAGTAGATTTTTTTTGTTTTGTCTAACATACCCTTTCGTGGAGATTTATTATGTCTCAATACAATGTTTTGACAGAGGGAAAAAAGGATAGTATAATAAAGAAAGAAAAATGATAAAAAGAATAATAGGTAGTAATAAAAGAGAAGAAGTAATAGTCAAAAGAAGCGGATTTCTCATATTTGTAGTATCTTTTTGTTTTTTCCTTATAATCACAATTCCTTTTTTAATCATTACAAAATTTTCTTTTATAAATTCAATTATTTTATCAGGAGTTTTTTTATCTTCTGTATATATATTTTTATTTCTCCTTATTTCAATTCTCCCCTCTTTTGTAAAGAGGGGTTAGAGGAGATTTAGGAGGGGTATTTCCAAGCAGAACGGGGTTAATGGGATTTAAAAAGAAAAAGAAGTAAAAAGCATTTTTAAGCATCCGCCATGTCTTGTGGCGAAAAAAAGGAGGTGATAGAAATGAATAGAAAGAGAACGTGTATTTCAGCGTCCGCCGCGTCTTGTGGGGGAGGGTTTACATTGATAGAGTTGCTTGTGGTAATAGCGATAATAGCGATTCTTGCCGCTATGTTATTACCTACTTTATCACAAGCAAGGGAAAGAGCAAGAACTTCTGTATGTGCCAATAATATGAAACAAATACTACTTGCATGGATGTTATATATCAATGATTATGATGAAATACTTCCTGCTGCTGCTGATACTTTTTATAGATTTTCAGGGAAATTATATGGCAGCGAAGAC
>Ga0208825_1002883_pt1 | contig 10805 bp, 5 predicted proteins | sample AD_UKC113_MetaG_FD_184450 | JGI IMG/M metagenome (GOLD analysis project Ga0208825, IMG submission 184450) | Active sludge microbial communities of municipal wastewater-treating anaerobic digesters from Hong Kong - AD_UKC113_MetaG (SPAdes)... | ecosystem: Engineered > Bioreactor > Anaerobic >...
AAGCTATTTGCCTACAAACTGACGGATGAGCCGTCCCGATAAGGATAGGAACAATAACATAATTTTTTCTTAAAACATGGTGCAAAAAAGGAAGCTGAACTTCCAGACAATGTTCGTTGAGATGAGGAGTAGGGTCGTCAGTGAACCACTCGGGAAAATTTATCACCAGTTTTCGCCCGAAATCAGTGTCCACTTTTTCTTCCCCGTAAGGCATCAGAAAATTGCCGGCACAGTAGACGGAAGCTTTGTCAAAATACTTGTAATGAGATGAACCGATTAGAAAGATTCTTTTGTATGTCCTGTTTCGATCTATTTGGTTGAAAGCAGAAGCGTCGATTTTTCCCGAAAAAACATAACCGGCATGGGGACAAATAATAGCCCTTACTCGCTCAAGCTGTTTGGGCACTGCATTTTTGAAAAAAATGTCCACTTCCTTTTCCAGCTCGTCTGCTTTTGCCGGATAAAACTTGCCTGCTACTGCGGGCTTTCTGTCGATGGTTTCGTTAAATTTTTCCATACTATCAAGTCAAGGTTAAGTGATTGATTTACTATGAAAAACAATTCTTCTTTAAAAAAGTTCAAAGAACATTCAAATATAAAAAATCATTCTAAAAAAACCAAATGCCTGTATTTTTTCTGATTTTTATATGCAAGAAAACTATAAAAAGAAGTCAGGATTCGACACTTCTGATGAAAAAAACGGGCACAAACATTTTCATGTCTATACCCGTAGCAATTATCTCGATCGGACTTCTCTCCTCATAAACAAATAATAACTGATGGCAAACAAAACAATGGTTCCGGCCACCAATCCGGTTACCTGCGGCCACACCATTAATAAACTCTGTCCCAAAGGCAAGGGAGTTGGAATAGCTCCTTCCACTTGCGCCATTGTCAAAGCTCCCAAACTTCTTACCGAAGGCATTAACAGCGTTACGGTGGCATCACTAAACAACTGACTTGGGTTTAAGCGCATCAGATTTAAAACAAAATTTTGAAAATTTACTGCCTGCTGTTCGGAATATATTTGTTGTGGCGCTATCCCTTTGGCTATAAGCTGAATAATCATATTGTAAAAAATACTAAAAAAAATCCACACAGCTATGCCTGCCAAAGCGGAAGTAGCGGACTGCCGGAAAATAATAGAAAAAAATATAGACAAATTGAGCCAAAAGGCAACATATACAATGCTCAGCAAAACAAAGAAAATTACCCGCCATAACTCGTCCACTGTAGGCGGAATACCAAGAAAAATCAAACCTGCGCCAATCACCAGCAATCCCAACGTTACAAAAAGGAAACTGACAACACTGAGCGCAGCCAAAAATTTGGCATTAATAATATAATCCCGATAAATAGGCTGGCTCAAAATTCTACTCAACGTGCCTCTGTTCATTTCGGAATTAATGGCATCGAAACCCAGACTTAGACCAAGTAAAGGCCCGAGAAAACTGATAAATACCGTGAAAGAAGGCAATGTTCCATCCGACAAGGTGAAAAGTTTGAGAAAAAAGAATATATCTTCGCTGCTTTTTACTCCCGCCGATTTGGGGAACTGAGTTAGAGCCGTATAAACCGAAGCCAAACAAGTAAGCACTATCAATGCTACCAGTATGATGAATCTCCAACTACGCACCTGATCGGAAATTTCTTTCGATACCATTACCCAAAAAGGATGTTGAACTTTCTTTCTGTTCAAACTCATCGAATAAGGGCTTTTTTCTGAATTATTGTTAAACAGCTTTCGGCTGATTGCTGTGATATTAACATTCATCATTGTTCAGTTCCTCCTTCAAAAAAGCAATTATAAATTTCTTCCAAATTATGACCGGATTCTCCAAACACTTGATTGGATAAAGCTTCGATATCTCCGACTGCCTGTAATTTTCCGCTGTTAAAAATCGCTACCCTGTCGCAAACTTCTTCCACTTGATGAAGATTGTGAGAAGAGAAAAGAACCGTCAATCCATGTTCATCACGCAATTTGAGGATTAAGTTCAGAAAAGACTTCACACCTTGTGGATCAATGCCCGAAGTAGGTTCATCGAGAATGGCAATTTCGGGATTTTTAATCAAAACATCAGCCAGCCCAAGTCGTTGACGCATTCCCCGAGAATATTGTCCGGCATTTTTTTTGCCAGCATCCTCCAACCCCACGAGTTGCAACAGTTCCAAAGCACGTGTTTTGGCTTCGTCTTCGGGAATACTGTTGAGTCGAGCAGTGTATATCAGATTGAATACTCCGTCTCTATTGTCATAAAATCCAACATCTTCGGGCAAATAACCAACGCGCCTTTTTACTCCCAGCGGCTGACGTTCAGGGTCAATTCCACAAACACGAACAGAGCCTTCAGTCGGTTCGGTCAATCCCAGCATCATAAGAATAGTGGTTGATTTTCCTGCTCCATTCGGGCCTAGGAAACCAAAAATTTCTCCTTTTCGCACCGTCAGATTAATATGGTCAACAGCAGTAAATAATCGATATTTTTTTGTAAGATCAACCAGTTCGATGATCGGTTCAGACATACTTTACCTCCTTCCATATTTTCTGAACAGATATACCACTCCTCCTATGGCTGCCAAAATAATTACCGTACCAATTAATCCCCAAACAATGGGCGTTTGTACCATAACTCGGAAGGAAATAGTGGAACTTGTTTCAGGCGTTTTGGCTTCCATATTGACTACATAATCACCGGGTATGGCTTTTTTGTCGGCTTTGATGATGGCATAAACTGTTGTTTCTTTTCCCGGCGAAAGTTTTGCAATACTCAAAGGCTGAAAAGTTACTTCCCAATTGGATGGGTTTTCCGACTTCATTTGAATGTCATTCAACTCTGAAGAACCAGTATTTTTAACGACCAGTTGAATTTTCTTCTCACCACCGGCATTCACTTTTGTACTCAGAAGTCCGGTTGGAGTTGTCAAAGTCATTTGATAAGTACCGGTAATAACCACTTCCAGTACAAGATCGGCAGAAGTAGAACTGGTAACCGCACGAATAGGAATTTTATAGGTACCGGCTTCCACTTCTTCAGGTGCTTTTATATCTATATTAATATCTTTTGTAGTATTGGCATCCAACTCTACGGAAGTTACCTGATTGTAATCCGATTTGAAAGTAATTGTCCAACCTCGTGGAACATCAGCGAGTAGAGCATACATTTGTTTTTCGGCAGTGCGATTTTTGAGTGTAGCCCTGAATGAAAAAGTGGAAGAAGCATTTCCCTGCCTGTTTAACTGATCGGTAGTGAATTCAGTTTCGCTGGAACCTTTTTCCGTGACATTGATTCTGAGATTCAAAACAGAATTTCCTGCAGAAATTCGGAAAGCATAGGTTCCTTTATTCACCTGATAAGGGACTTCAACATTTAAAGTCAAACTCTTCCTGTCGTTAGGTAACACAGCAATCCGATTGATATTGTATGGCCCTGATTTCAGAGAATAGTTCCAAGAACGAGGTATGCCCCACAACCTTAATTCTCCGTCAAAAAGATGATGACTGTTGTTTATCACGTCGATAGAATACTCGACAGACTGACCCGGGGAAACAGAAATTTTTGTGTAGGGAGTGTAAAGCAAAACACTATCGGAAGTGCTGGCTGAAAGAGAAGAAAAAGAAAGAAAAGTAAAAATAATTGTGCTTAAAAGACTAAAAAATTTTGTTTGATTCAACATAAAAATTCCTCCACTTCTTTTGATGATTCTTTATTAAAATTTTGTCCAATAACGGGCACAATTTTAATAATTTTCCTTATTTTTATTTTCTAAACTTTCTGAAAAAATAAAAATATTTAAGTTGAAAGTAAAAACGAAGAGTTTGCGTTACAATTATTTGTATGTCAAATAATTGTAACGCATCTTCATAACTTGTTAACTTAAAAAAGATTCAAAAAAGATGATTGTTTCTGTTTTTGAAGGCATATTCGCTGGGCGAAATGCCATAAAATTCCTTAAAGGAATTGGAAAAATGCGAAAGGTTGGAAAAACCAACCGAATAGGCGATTTCGGAAATGTTGGCTTTTTGTTGGGTCAAAAGTTCTGCAGCCTGTTTGATTCGTATGGTTTTTATAAAGTCGCTGGGTGATTGTGTTGTCAGTTCCTTAATGCGCCGATAAAGCTGAACTCTGCTCATCCCTATCCGATCGGCCAAAAATTCGACATTCAAATCGGAATTTGAAATATTCTCCTTGATGATTTTTACTATTTTCTCCAAAAACACTTGATCAAATGAAGGAAGCGGTTCAGGAGAAATAAGCTCCTTCATTTCTTTTTCCTCCAGAGGCTTTATTTCCAAACGGTTTCTGTTTTCAATCAGGTTTAAAATTTGTTTCACAAGCAGTTCCACGTTAAAAGGTTTGATGACATAAGCATCTGCTCCCACATCCAGACCTTCAGCTTTATCCATATCGGTGGTTCTTGCGGTAAGTAATATTACCGGAATATGATTGATATTGAGATTTGTTTTAATTTTTCTGCACAAGGCGATACCATCCATTTCGGGCATCATAATGTCACTTATCACCACGTCCACATGATTTTCAAATACCATTTTCAGTGCTTCTTTTCCATTGGTTGCTTCTTTAATTTTGAAGGTGGACGACAGCTCGTCTTTCAGATAATTGCGAATTTCATCGTCATCTTCCACAATCAAAACCTGAAATTTGGTTTTAGATTTAATTTTCGTAACGTTTGAATTTCCATCATTATCTAAAAACATTACCGATTTTTCGTTAATTTTTTCCTGGTTGATATCTATTTGATCGGTGCGAATTACTATTTCTTGGGCAGATAAATGTTTGTTTCCTAACTGAAGTTGAACAACAAACTCACTTCCTATGCCGTTTTCTCTGTTTCGGACAAAAATATTTCCGTGCATTAAATTGATTAAAGAACGTGAAAGATGAAGACCGACGCCAGTTCCTGTGTTTTTTTGATTGGAAACAATGTTGTCGCACTGATAAAACCGGTCAAAAATTCGTTCCTTATCTTCTTCTCTTACACCAATTCCTGAATCGGCGACCAGAATCTCAAAATAATTTTTTAAAATCGACTCATTTTTTGTGTTGTAAAAGGTTTTTAAAGTAATGGTGATGCTTCCATTGGCGGGCGTAAATTTAAAAGCATTGGACAATAAGTTCATCATTACTTTATCAAAATTACTTGTATCGATCCAAACGTTTAACTTTTCTTCTTCATGAATAAATTTAAAATCGATGTGGTTCTTTTTTGCATTGTATTCAAACGTTTTCATCAAATCTTCTATAAATGCAACAATTTCCACTTCCTGAAATTTCATGGTCATTTGTCCATTATCGATTTTTCTAACATCCATCATTTGATTGATAAGCCGTAATATTCGATTAGCATTTCGATACATGATTTGATAAATATTGCGCTTTTTCGAATCGGGTTCATTGGTCATGAGTTTTTCCAAAGGACTGATAATAAGGCTCATTGGTGTTCTGATATCATGTGAGATATTGGTAAAATACTGAAATTTTGCTTCATTGATTTCTTCCTGATGCCTTTGTCGTAATAGTTCATGCCGATAATTTATCCGATCTCGAATATACCTGAAAATACCGTACAGAATCAGAAGAAACACAACCACATAAAGTGTAATTGCCTGCCACGAGAGATACCATGGTGGAGAAATAATGATGGTCAATTCCTTTACCGGAGAAAAAGTATCATGAACAAAAGCAGAAACTTTCAATTTGTAAGTTCCATAATTAATGTTGGTAAAGTGGATTCTATTCACCCCCGGTTCAGTATAGAGCCAGTCGTTGTTGTTTAATCCCTCCATTTTATAACGGTAAGAAATCTGTTCGGGAATTCCAAAGTTGAAAGTTGAAAACTCGAGATTAAAAATGTTGTCTTTATAGTCTAAGTGTAGTGTATCCAAATCAGAAATGAAACGAAATGCTCTTTTTGTTTTATCTGTATTATCGCAAAAAACAGTTCTGTCTCCTATGTTCAAAGCGATCAGATAAATTTGTAACTTTTCTCGTTTTTCCTTGATTTGCAACGGATTGAAATAGGTAATTCCACTTATGCCACCGAAATAAATATCATTGGTAATGCTTTTGAAAAAAACGCCTCTATAAAATTCGTTTCCCTGTAAACCATCAGAATTATAGTAATTAATAAAAGTATTTTCTTTACGGTTGAATTTCGACAAACCATTATGCGTACTAATCCAAAGATTTTTTTGAGCATCTTCCACAATGCCGCAAATCACATTATTGGGCAATCCGTTTTCAACAATATATTTTGTAAATTTATTGTTTGTCTTGTTCATTACATACAATCCTTCCGTCGTGCCAATCCACATGTTTTCGTTTTCATCCTGTGTTATGGCATAAATCACCGCATTTTCGAGCATGGGAGATTCATGGTTGAGTATTTTTAAATTTTTCAGATCAATAATAGAAAAACCCTTATAAGTTCCTATCCAAATTCTTTGATCCTTATCCATAAATAGAGAACTGATCCAGTCATTCGAAATTACATCGCTACCAAAATGTTTTATATATTTACGCGTAGAAGGGTCAAAAACAAATAGTCCTCCGCCATGCGTTCCAATCCAGAGGTGATTGTCCTGATCCTTAATCATGCAGTTAATTTTAATTGCCAGATTGTTATACTGAAACGAAGAAGGAATATTATTGAAATAAGTACTCCTTCCGGTATTTTTGTCGAAACAAGCCAGTCCTTGCGAAAAGGAACCCAGCCACATTTCTCCATTGTCTATCTCAACAATAGAAGAAACGATATTGGGAACACTTGGAGGAATATAATGAATAGACTTTTTATGGTTATTTTCAAGTTTATACATTCCGTCGTTATCGGTACCTACCCAAAGTGCCTTGCTCTTGTCCTCATAAATGGCAGCAATACTGTTGGAACCAATTAAATTTTGACTGAAAGATTTATGACCAATATAATTAAACGCATAAGGGTTGTTTCTGACCAGAAAGATACCTTTTTGAAAAAGTCCAAACCACAAATTTCCTGCTTTGTCCTGAAGAATGGAATGCACCTTCGTCTTGGAAAAATCAAAAGGAGCCGATTTGATTTCCATATCTTCCAACAGATTTTTCTGATAATTATATGACTTCAGCCCTTGTCCATCTGTACCCACAAGTAAACGGTTACTTTTATCGAAAAAAATGGTTTTCACAGGTTGGTTGTTATTTCCATTAGCATCCCTTATCGAAACAAACGAAAAATCATTTTTATTGAATTTGTAAAGTCCACCTGAAAGAGTTCCTACAAAAATGTTTTTGTTGCTGTCTTCAGTAATGGCCGAAATTTGATTGCTTCCAATATTATTACTTTGGACGTTAAATACATACATTTTGTCTTGTTGGGGATCGTACAGATTCAGTCCGTAGTTTTCGCTGCCAATCCAGAATTTTCCGGAACTATCTTGAAAAATGAAAGTTAAATATTGATTGAGAAGTCTTGAATTAATCTGAGTTACACTTTTAAAAATATGATCTTGGTCTTTGGAATTATTCAAAACACCTTCGCCGGAAGTACTTATCCAGATATTTCCATCTTTACTTTCAATAATGGAAGTGATGTGCGTGCTTAGGCTTTGATTGTTTTCCGACAAAAGTTTAATTTCTTCAAACTGATTGGTTTGGCGATTGAATTGCTGTAGTCCGTTGATGCAGCCAACCCAGAAACGATTTTTTGAATCTTCAAATAAACATCTGACGTAATTATTTTTTAGTGAAGTAGAATCTTTCGGCTCATTCTTGTAAACCGTAAACTTAATGCCATCATATTTATTCAGCCCATCCTCGGTGGCAATCCAAAGATAATTTCGCTTATCCTGATAAATATGATTGATTAGACTGTTTGATATGTCTTTATCGGTAGAATAAAAAATACCGATTTGACTTTGTATACCAAAAGTTGACATACAAAAAACAAGGAGAGTGAGAAATTTTTTCATGATATTGCGTTGAAATAAGCATAACAAAATTAATAAAAATCTGCAGATAATTTGATTTGTCTGTCAATTATTATTTTTGTCAAAAAAACCACACGAATACTGATACAACGCGTCCGTTTAAACCTCGGAAAAAGTAAAATAAAAAAGGAAATAACCATTAATTTCAACAAAGCGAAACGATTCGTCAACCAAATTTTAATTTTTCTGAAGTTTATAAAAATTCAATTAGGTCTCCATGTTTATCAAATTTCTTTGGTCCCAACTTTTTATTCTAATAATTATTTCAAAAGGTTCTAAAATTGAATTTAATCTGATGAGTCATATACCGACTGGTAACGAATTTTGAGTTTGTATATTCTGAAAGGTAAAATTAGAGAAGCCTATATTTTTTTTCATTTAAATCGTATTCAAATATAGGCTGTTATCTCCTGACTTCGACAATGCGTCACCCTAAAAATTTTCCCAAAATTTTTTGTCAAAAAGAGGTTCGATTAATTTGTGCTTTGGAGTTATGAACATTGTTCTGGTTATAATTTCTCCACTCTTTGGCAATTTAATTTTTAGGGTAGTAATTGTTTTGGCTATATTCAAAACTTTATCCACGCTCAAATTAATGCCATTTATCTTTAATCTCCTTTCAAGTTCTTTGTATACTTTATAGGCTACAAAACAGATACAGACATGAGCTTCGATTCTTCGTGCGGTAAAATGGAACATTGGACGTATTTGAAGCATTCCTTTAGTAACCCGAAAAGCATTTTCTACAACCCATAATCCGCTATATTGTTTGTATACATCTTGACACGAAAGTGTAGTATTGGTTAAATATCCTTTCCACCCGTCCCATTTTTTATCCTCCTCTATTGATTGCCGATTTATCGTAACTGTTTATCCGAGATCTCTAAAAATTTATTGTAGCCACGCCTATTGATGTTCTCTTTTGTTAATTTTCCACTTTTATAGGCTTTTTCAAGACGTTTTATCCCTTTATCCCTATTATATTTGTCCTTCTTGGCTCTTTTCTCAGAATAACCTACAATTAATCGAACGCCGTCCTTTCTACATTCATTAAATTCTCCATCATGCTTTTCCGATGATAAAATCCATCTTTTGACAGCTTCTATTTCATTCTTGATCCTTGCCCCGATAATGTATTTGTAGCCCCCTGATTCCAAAAGGGCTATGTTTTGTTTACTCATTAAACCAGAATCGGCTACAATCACAAAATCATCCAAATTAAATCGCTTGACAAAATCCTCCACAATCGGGAGCATGGTTCGCCCTTCGTACTGCGAACCGTTAAAAATTGAATAAGAAAGCGGATATCCGTCTTTGCTTACCAAAAGCCCTAAAACCACTTGTGGTTGGGCGTATTTGCCGTCCTTAGAAAAACCCTTCTCACGAAGCTCATCCACATCGTCTGTTTCAAAATAAAGAGTCGTGACATCATAAAACATTAAACCGATATTATCCCCCAAAATCTTTTTTGTATGTTCTACACTGATTCGTTGAATCTCTTCTTGTTGGGTATTGTATAATTTATCCAAATAACGGTAAATCTTGTGTAACTGTACATCTTCATCAAAATATGACTGTAAGTAATCCACCGTAGCTGCTTTACTCATCGGTTGGCTCAAACGGGCTACAACCAAATACCTCAAAATATCATCCTCTATTGCATTAAATCCAATAGCTTGATATGCTTGATCTAATATCAGCCGGGTGCCGTTGAGTAGAATATTTTCTATGTTGGAGATAAGATATTCTGTAACTTGTTTCTCTTCTACTTCATGGTTAGATTGATCAAAAATGTCTTGTTCACCCAAATAAGTTGAAATCCATTTCTTGCCTTCAAGAATAAGCTTTTCTATTTCATTTTTATCTTTACTTATCCCAATAGTTTTTAACTCCCTAAAAGCACCTTTCCTTTTTTCTGCTACAACAACACTCGTTGTACCTGAGCGATTTTTCTTTTTGCGCACAAACATATGCAAAGGTATCATTTTTTCTTTGCGTCACCCAAATAGGTGATGCAAAAATCACAAATACCTCATTATGTAGCTGTTACAAAAAAACCCTTAAAATGTGTCGAAGTCAGGAAATATAGGCTGTTATCTTTAAATAAACAACAGAAGGCAGAGTAAAAAACCCTGCCTTCTGAAAAAATTTGAAAAGAATATTTTAATTGGTTTCTTCTTCCACAACTTCGCCTTCTTCTACATCAATCAAGCTTTTACGGGCAAAAACCTTCTTTTCGTACTCTTCACGTGAGTAGACAACAATTTTTTCAAAATCTCGTTGTCCTGTACCAGCCGGAATCAGATGTCCACAAATAACATTTTCTTTCAAGCCTTCCAGTTTGTCCACTTTAGCATTGATAGCAGCTTCATTGAGCACTTTCGTTGTTTCCTGGAACGAAGCAGCCGACATAAAGCTATTGGTTTGCAGGGCAGCACGGGTAATTCCCTGAAGAATCTGGTTGGATGTTGCCGGAATAGCATCACGTGCCTGAACGGGACGCAAATCCCTCCGTTTCAACATACTGTTTTCATCCCTCAACTTTCTGGGCGTAATAATCTGACCAGGCTTCAAAGTAGGAGAATCTCCAGCATCCACAATAACTTTCTTTCCCCAAATTCGGTCGTTCTCTTCCATGAAATCATTCTTGTCAACCACTTGTTTTTCGAGGAAACGCGTATCTCCCGGTTCTATAATTTCAACCTTGCGCATCATCTGACGAACAATGATTTCAAAATGTTTGTCGTTAATTTTTACTCCCTGCAGGCGGTAAACATCCTGAACTTCGTTGACAATGTAATCCTGTACAGCAGTGGGC
>Ga0208825_1002888_pt1 | contig 10790 bp, 6 predicted proteins | sample AD_UKC113_MetaG_FD_184450 | JGI IMG/M metagenome (GOLD analysis project Ga0208825, IMG submission 184450) | Active sludge microbial communities of municipal wastewater-treating anaerobic digesters from Hong Kong - AD_UKC113_MetaG (SPAdes)... | ecosystem: Engineered > Bioreactor > Anaerobic >...
TTTTAAAAAAATTATTCCCTTTTCCACCTCTACCACCGTGCAATAGGATAAACTCTTGAGCATCTTCATTTATCTCATAAATGATTTGGCCAGTGTCAGCATTTTTTATTACAGTACCAAGAGGTACTTCTATTATAGCATCTTTACCTTGAGCTCCTGTCATCAATTTACCAACACCTGCCTGACCATCCTCTGCTTTTACTACTTTTGTATATCTGAGGTGAAGCAAAGTCCATAAATTTTTATTACCTTTTACAATGACATGCCCGCCTCTACCACCATCACCACCATCTGGCCCTCCCTTTGGAATATATTTTTCTCTACGAAAATGCACAGAGCCAGCACCACCCTTACCAGATTGACAATATATTTTAATAAAATCAATAAAATTACCTTGGCCCGACATTATTTTTGCACTCTTTTAATAATTAAGATAAAATACAAAATTACAAAATTTATTTAAGTTGTTAGTTGTAATATTAATCAAATGATATCAATTTTAAAAATAAAGTATGTTAATTGTAAAATCATTTGGCTTTATTCCAATAAAGTTTTATTTCAACATTTCTGAGTTAAAAAATATCATAGACGTGTTAACTATTTTGTTACAAAAAGATTGAGATATCCAAGTATGCTTATTAGGGCGACAATATGCTTTAAGTGGTTTGATTTTTTTTAATATTTTTATGATAAATTATTTTTTTCAAAAATATATAATTGATAAAAAAGTAATTTTGCATTCATTAAAGGAATTTTTTATAATTTTGGAAAAATTTTTTAAACAAAATTTAACACAATAACTATGAACAGAACCATTAATAAAATAATAAAAATTGATTTATATATTATTGTATCTATTTGTGCTTTTTTAACATTTTATTGTCAAGCTTATAGAGGTTATGATACAGATATAGGTTTGCATGTTATGAGAATAATACCAGTTGTTCATGGTGATTATTATATACCTCATTCTATGTTGCATTATATAACTTATGGAATATATAAAATATGTAATTGGATATCGCTAAATATATCTTTATATGATGTAATGGTTCTTTTAGAGACTTTTCTTGTTGCATTAATTTTATATATCATTTATAGGGTATTGTTATATTATTTGAAAGATAAATTTAATGAAATTATTTTATTACTAATATCAATTTCTTTGATTTTTGTAACGTCAATATATATACCTTTTTTTAACAAATTTATGTATTTAGGACAGGGTAGTCCAAATACTTGGCATAATCCCACTACATTCATTATTAAACCCATAGCAATTTTATGTTTTTGGGGATTAGTTACATATATTCAAAAATATCAGCATCTTTCTAATAAAAAATTACCTATTATATTATCCATATTATTTGCTTTAAGTGTATGGGCTAAGCCATCTTTTGCTATAACTTTTTATCCTGCATTATTAATATTTTTAATTATTTATTATAGAAAAAATTTCAAGATATATTGGAATATTTTTTTAATACTATTACCATCTATTATTCTTTTGGCTATTCAATATTATCATACATATTCACAATCTTTAGCTAGCACAAATGATATGAAAGATAATATTATTTTCACATTTTTTGGTGTTATTCGTTTATGGACAAAGGTCCCATTTATTTCACTACTTTTAGCTATAGCATTCCCACTATCAATATTAGTAATTGATTTGAAAAATGTAAAGAAAAATCAAATTTTAATACTGTCGTGGTTAAATGTTATAATAGCATATTTGGAATTTGCATTTTTAGCAGAAAAATATAAATTTCCTCAAGGAGCATTTGGATTTGGTTATAATTTAGCATTATTCCTACTATTTATTTTTAGTTTTATTCATCTTTTAAATTATATAAAAAGCAATACACAAAAAAAGCAACAAATTTATGCTGCAATATGCTTGATAATCTACTCACTACATCTGTATTCTGGTGTTCTTTATTATTTACGCTATTTTATCACAAAAACTTATACATAAATTAACATAGAAATATTAATAATTTTTAAAATGACTTTAATTTAAATAAAGTATCTTCATTTGGCTCAAGGATATAAAAAGTATCTACATAAGGTCTAAGATAGCTTGGTAAAGTATCCTTATATATTGCGCCTTTATAAAGCAAAATATAATTCATTTTTTGCTCTCTAATAAAATTCATTTTTGCTGAATCAATTGGGATTAGGTTATTAGCATAATTTTTGTTCCAATATATGTCAAAAGGGAGGAATTTCTTCAATTCATTGATATAATAGAGATTTAGACAAGAATCGTCAGATAATTTGATATTTTGGGGTAAAGTATCTAATAATACTGAAACTACTTTATAACTATTTTTATTATCATAGAAATAAGATTCTTTTATATAAAGTGTTGGGGTACATAAAAAAAATGTTTTCTTATTATTTATTGAATTTATACAGGTTTTTGCATTAATAATCCCAATTCTAATCATATCACTTTCATTATTAGCTTTTGATAGTATTATATTATTACCTTTATAATCATTTTGTGAATTATTATTAGAATTTTTAGAATCTTTTATCAATATAAACAAACCTTGAATTAAAAAAAATGAAAAAATTATAAAAATTATAATTTTAATTAATTTTTGTTTTTTTATATTTTTTATTTGATTAATAAAATGAATTATGACAAAAATTAAAAAAATAAAACCAATATATGAAATAAAAAATGAGTTATATACAATATATTGTACGCTATTTATATTCCCATAATTAATAAAAGTAGCAATAATTGAAAAAATAATAATCCCCATAAATAATTTAAATGCCCAATTTAAAATTGAGTTTCTTTTTTCACTCGGAATAAATTTATAATAAATAAAAAATGCTAACCAATAGATAATGCCAAATATTAGATAAGAAAGTATTATTGTAATTAAATAATTAAATAATGTACCAATTTTTAACCCACACATAAATGGATAAATAAAATATTTATTGAAAGAAATAAAACTTTTTGGCGAGGTTAAAACAAACTTTATTAATATGAAATATATAATAATAAATATAGGAATTAAAAATATTTGAAATTTCTTTTTATTTTTTGTAAATAATTGAATAGTAAAATGACTTGCTGGTAATGTAAGTAAAAGTGGTGAAAAAACAGGGGCTACTCCAAATATTCCTATTGTAGCTTTTTTATTAAATGAATGTGTGTAAATTCCTATTAATAAAAGTAATAAAAAATTAATAGTTTTTAAATCAAAAAATATATATAAAATAGGATAATTTATAGGGAATCCAAATTGATAAAAAATACCATTTAGTTTTTCTATATTAATATTCAAAATAGGAGATATTTTTAAAATAATATTTGGAAAATTTATAAATGGGAAAAATAATACTACGAGAGAAAGAAAAAATGATATATAAGTATTTTTTACAAATATTTTTAATAATGAATAAAATAATAAGATAACTATAAATAAGAGAGCGGGATTGGTTATATATAAATATGCTGATAGAGCTTTCCCATTAGTAAAAAGTCTTGCAACAACTCCGTTTGCCCATAAAATCATATAATGATAAGGTGAATAATTATATTTATACCCATCAAGAAAATTATATGAATTTGTAGTTTCTTGATTTGTATAAAACATTGAATTTGATACATTAGATCTAAAAATATTTTCTGCACCTTCAACATAAAATAAATTCTTATTGATATTTATTATCATATAAAGTATTACCAATAATAATAAAGCTGATATTATTTCTTTTAAATCAAAATCTAATTTTAAATTTTGCTGATTACTTATATTTTCATCTTTTTTTAATGAATAAATAAACCATGCTAAGGGTAGAATAGCAGCTAATGCTATAGTTTTACCATAAGAAAATATTAATGCTATTATGACCGAGCTGAAAATAAAACCTAACCCCGCACTCCATGCAAAATATTGAACAAAAGATGATATAGGCACTTTTATTCTAAATAATCTCAATATACCATGCCCAATAATAAAATAAATAAGTATTAAAGCAAAATACTTTAAGAAAAATATAAAAAAATGTCCTTCTGCCATAAATTATGGATATTTTATATAAATTTTGGCAAAATTAATATAAAATTTTAAAAAATAGAAAGGTAAATTATATAGTAAAATAGTAGTATGAAGTGTAAATATTGAAAGGGCAATTATCGGGGTTATAGTTCATAGAAAAATAGCTAAAAGTTATCCATAGTAATGTTGTATCATTTATCGTAAATAGTCGGCTTATGTTTTATCTAAAAATTTAAAAATTTTATCAATGATATAATCTTGTTCATCGTGCCTTAAATCAAAAAATAATGGTAATCTAATTAAACAATCAGAATAGAAATCAGAATAATATAAATTACGATTGTCATGCTTTGTTTTATAATAAGGCGATAAGTGAAGCGATATATAATGTGATACTGCTAATATGCCATTTTTCTTTAGGTCAGCTAATAATTTATTTCTAGTTTCTGCATTTTTGCAAATAATATAAAAGATATGTGCATTATTAGTAGCATAAGATGGTATTTTAGGTAATCTAATAATTCCTTTTTCTTCTAATGATTTCAATTTTTCATTATAGTAATTCCATATTTTTTTTCGCTTATTTTGTATTATATCCATATTTTCAAGTTGAGCATACAGAAAAGCAGATGTAAGTTCTGAGGGCAAAAATGAAGAGCCAATGTCCACCCACTCGTATTTATTAACATCTCCTCTAATAAATTCAGCACGGTTAGTACCTTTTTCCCAGATTATTTCGGCTCTTTTAATATATCTCTCATCATTTACCACCAGCATCCCTCCTTCACCAGAAATTATATTTTTAGTTTCATGAAATGAAAATGTAGCTAAATTGCCAAAACTTCCCAAAGGTTTTGATTTATAATAAGAATCTATTGCATGTGCAGCATCTTCAACCAAGATTAAATTATATTCTTTACAAATTTCTAAAACTTTATCCATATCACAAGCGACGCCCGCATAATGAACGATAACTAAAACTTTTGTTTTATCTGTTATTAGTTCTTCTACTTTGCTCAAATCTATGTTTGGTGTATCTTTCTCACTATCAGCAAAAACAATTTTAGCTCCTCGCAATACAAAAGCATTAGCAGTTGAAACAAAAGTAAATGATGGCATAATAACTTCGTCACCTTCATGAACATCAGCAAGTATTGCTGCCATTTCCAGAGCATCAGTACAGCTGGTAGTTAAAAAACATTTTTTAAAACCATATCTTGTTTGAAAGAATTCTTGGCATTTTTTAGTGTAATATCCATTACCTGCTAATTGTCCACGTTCAATAGCATTTTGAATGTAATTTAATTCATTGCCAACTAAAAATGGTTTATTAAAAGGGATGTACATAATTATTTATTATTTTGTAAATAATTTAATGCATCTAGAGCAAATGTTGGTATATTTTTTGTTTCAGAAACATTCATTCTTTCAATAAAAGAATCATCAATTAAAATAGCATTTTTATTAGTAATAAAATCTGCTTTATTTTCATTTTTAGTTATTTGTATAATTTCATCAAAAATATTAAGTAATCTATAATCTGCAAGGGTTTTATTAATATCTTTTTGGTGTTTAGTTAATAAAATTATCTTTTTCCCTTCATTTATAAATTGAAACATTAACTTTATTAAATCAGTATTTACTTTTTTATTTATTATTAAACAATCATCAAGATCAATATAAGCTGTATCAAAAGTTATATTACAATTAAATGTGCAATCTAAAGCTCTATCCATTTCAGCTATAAAATCATTTTGCACTATATTAACTTCAAATCCAAAAGCATCAAAAAGTGTTAAAAGTGGTAGATTTATACCTTTAGAACGAAAAATGCCTGATGATCCTCCAATACGACTGGCGATTTCTAGTAATTTCAAGTCACATTTATCATTTTCTTTAAGTTGAAAAAACCAAGCCCCATGTAATTCTAAATTAGAATTAATAATATTGGCTATTTCCTTAAATTTACCATTCTCATCGTTTATTGTTTTTGTATTCACACTGGTACCTGTTCTTATTCTACATCTTTCTCGTGGTCCGACAAATATAAGTTCTCCTTTCCAATTTGTAAAACAATCTACAGTATATTCTTTTCCACTTAAATATTCCAAAATAATCAAAGATGGATTATTTTTTAAATAAAATTTCAATTCTTCAATGTTGTTTACTTTTTGAGTACCACGTCCTCCATATCCTATTTCTGGTTTTAAAAAAACAGGGTAACATTCTATCTCACTAATGTCATAATAAATGTTAGGAGTTAGTATCAAATTTTTAAATTTATTATATGTTTTAAGTTTAGATAAACATATTTCAGTAGTTTCTAAAGGAGAACATATAATTTTACAATTTAATTCTTTTTCATTTTGTGCAAGTATATTAACAACATTATCTAAAGTAGGATAAATTGCGTTAATATGATAATTTTTTATTATTTCTTTTAATTCAACAATAAAATTTTCTTCATCAATAAATGGTATATTACCAATATAATTTTTATATACAAATTTACCATGATTATCTACACTACTACCTCCAAAAATTTCAAAATGTTTAGAATATTTAAGGGATCTACATATTTCTAATCCTGGTTCTGATCCACATGGAAATATAAGTATATTTTTTTTCTCCATTTTTTTATATTTTTATAACATTAATTTTATAATAAAATCTTTCACAGTCATATTCAAGAAATCTATATTTATTTTTCATTTTTAGAAATTATTGAACGAATAATATATGTGGGTCTTTTCTTTGTTTGCTCAAAGGTCTTGCCTACATATAAGCCCACCATTCCCAATATTGCGACTATCATTCCCGATAGGAACCATATAGATATGATTATACTTGTATATCCTAACTGTGTAATTTTGCCATTAAAATATTTTATTAAAATAATTATAGCGAAAAAAATAGAGGCTAAAGATATAAACATGCCCAATTTTACTGTTAATCTCAGTAATTTATCAGAAAATGAAAAAATAATATTGAGAGCTAGATGAAGAAGTTTACTAAAAGAATAGGATGTTTTGCCATATTTCCTTTCATCATGGATTACTTCAACATAAGTAGTCTTAAAGCCAACCCATCTAACCATGCATGGTAAAATTCTTATGCTATCACCCATACTCAATATAGCATCAATTACTTTTCTATGGTATATTCCATAATTTCCTATTGTGTAGTCTTGCTTTGTTTCTGACAGATATTCAAGTATTTTGTAAAATAATTTGGAAAATAATTTTTTTAAAAAGGGATCATTTCTAAATATTCTTTTTGCGAAAACTACATCTACATCTTCACTAATTGCTTTATTGTATAGTGGCACAATGTCTTTGGGATTATCTTGTAAATCACAATCCATAACTACAATCCATTCGCCGTTTGATTTTTCTAATCCAGCAGTTATAGCTTTATGTTGTCCAAAATTTCGGGATAATTCAATACCAATAACATTACTATTTTTTTTAGCAAGTTCACATATCACTTCCCAATCACAATAAGGACCACCATCGTAAACAAAAATAACTTCATAAGTAACATTTATCTCGTTAATAGCTTTTTCTATTTCAGAAAATAGAATTGACAAAGCCTCATGACAATTATAAACTGGAATGACTATTGAAATTTCTATCATTAAAAATATTTTAAGAATAAAGGAATAAAATGAACTTCTCCCATAAATTATTTAAATTTTTCAAAATTAATAAATTAATAATAAAATTAATTCCATATAAAATAATTTTTTTTGTTTTTGGTTAACCTGCTATCTTAAACAGCGTATCTTTATTTGGTTCAAGGATATAAAAAGTATCTACATAAGGTCTAAGATAGCTTGGTAAAGAATCCTTATATATTGCTCCATTATAAAGCAAAATATAATTCATTTTTTGCTCTCTAATAAAATTCATTTTTGCAGAATCAATTGGAATTGGGCTATCAGCGTAATTTTTATCCCAATAGATGTCAAAAGGGAGGAATTTCTTCAATTCATTGATATAATAGAGATTTAGACAAGAATCGTCAGATAATTTGATATTTTGGGGTAAAGTATCTAATAATACTGAAACTACTTTATAACTATTTTTATTATCATAGAAATAAGATTCTTTAATATAAAGTGTTGGGATATATAAAAAATATATTAGATTATTATTTATTGAATTTATATACGTGTTTATATTAATAACTCCAATTTTAATCATATCACTTTCATTATTAGTTTTTGATAAGATTATATTATTACTTTTATATTCATTTTGTGAATTATTATTAGAATTCTTAGAATCTTTTATCAATATAAACAGACCTTGAATCAAAAAAAATGAAAAAATTATAAAAGTTATAATTTTAATTAATTTTTGTTTTTTTACATTTTTTATTTGATTAATAAAATGAATTATGACAAAAATTAAAAAAATAAAGCCAATATATGATAAAAAGAAATTATTATATGTAATATATTCACCACAATTAATATTTCCATAATTAATAAAAGTAGCTAATATAGAAAATAAAATTATCCCAATCAGTAATAAAAATGACCAATTTAGTATTTGATTTTTTTTATTATTAGGAATAAATTTATAATAAATAAAAAATGCTAACCAATAAATAAAGCCAAAAATAAAAGTTGATAATATTACTACTAAAAAATAATTTATTAATGTTTTAGCTTTTAAATTGCATATATATGGATATAATATAAATTCATTAAAAGCATTAATATTATTTTGAGAAGATAAAATAAATTTAATTAATATAAAATAGATAATAATAAATAATGGAATAAGTAATAAATGAACTTTTCTCTCTTTTTTTGAAAATAATTGAATAGTAAAATAACTTGCAGGTAAAGTAAGTAAAAGTGGAGAAAAAACTGGGGCTACTCCAAATATTCCTATTGATGCCTTTTTATTAAATGAATATGTATAAACTCCTATTAATAAAAGCAATAAAAAATTAATAGTTTTTAAATCAAAAAATAAGAATAATATTGGATAGTTAATTATCGTACCAAATTTATCATAAATTGCATTAATTTTATTTGCATCAATATGAAAAATAGAAGCAGATATTGAGATTATATTATTAAAACAAATAAATGGGAAAAATAATACTACAAGAGATAGAAAAAATGATATATAAGTATTTTTTACAAATATTTTTAATATTGAATAAAATAATAAGATAACTATAAATAAGAGAGCGGGATTGGTTATATATATATATGCTGATAGAGCATTTCCTTTTGTGAAAAGCATAGAAACCAACCCATTATTCCATAAATACATGTAATGATAAGGTGAATAATTATAATTATATCCTTTTAATAAATTATATGAATTTGTAGTTTCTTGATTTGAAAAAATCATTAAATTTGATACATTAGCTCTAAAAATGTTATCTGCACCATAAAATAAATTTTTATTAATGATAATTATAATATAAAGTATTACCAATAATAATAAAGCTAATATTATTTCTTTTAAATCAAAATCTAATTTCAAATTTTGCTGATTACTTATATTTTCATCTTTTTTTAATGAATAAATAAACCATGCTAAGGGTAGAATAGCAGCTAATGCTATAGTTTTACCATAAGAAAATATTAATGCTATGATGACCGAGCTGAAAATAAAACCTAACCCCGCACTCCATGCAAAATATTGAACAAACGATGATATAGGCACTTTTATTCTAAATAATCTCAATATGCCATGCCCAATAATAAAATAAATAAGTATTAAAGCTAAATACTTTAAGAAAAATATAAAAAAATGAACTTCTACCATAAATTATGGATATTTTATATAAATTTTGGCAAAATTAATATAATTAAACTTTTTTGCAAAAATATAAATTTTTTATATAATCATATATTTATTATTAAATAAAAAAGAAATTTTTGTATTAATTTTTCTTTATTCGATATTACTGTGCATAGATAGTTTACAATATAATAATTCATTGGTAAGACTGCTTTATTTAAATAAATTGGGACATTATTTTTGTGGGAAATAATAATATTTATTGAAAAAAAATTTAATCTGTAATCACTTGAGTATTATAATCTATTAAATTATGTTTGTCTATAGAATAATTCAAATTATCAATATGGCTAACTAGTAAATGTGAGAATGTCTGATTTTGTACCATATAAAGAAGTAGAAATACTCTCAAAAATAAAATTCTTAAAAATATAGCAATACAACTATTAATATGACTTTAAGTATAGCCAAAGATATGGATATTTTGATAAAAATCTGTTAGAATTTTATGTCTGAAAGCAAGTTAGTCTAAATAATAATCTAAATAAAAAAAGTGATTTTTAATGTTTAAAATTAATGTTAAACTTTTAATGTGTTAATTATTTTTAATTAAATTTATCTTTTTATCTAATAGTTTTTAAAATATTTTAGAAATAGAGAAAATAATTATAAAACTTATAAATGTATTAAAAAATTATATTTATATGGAGATTTGAGGTTTTAAAATTACAAAATAAAATATCACTAAAAGTTAAACAAAACTATTTCCTTCTTTTCATTTTGTTTAAAATAATTTATAACCAATGATGTTCTTTATACCATTTTATTGTCTCTATGATACCTTTTTCTAAGTTATATTTTGGTTTAAAATTAAAATTTGTAAAAAAAGGAGTTGGATCACATAACCAGTTTTTGGCTTTTAGTTCTTTCATTTTTTCTAAATTAAATGCAGTTGGTTTGCCATTAATATGAGCTATCAAATCAGAAA
>Ga0208825_1002889_pt1 | contig 10788 bp, 5 predicted proteins | sample AD_UKC113_MetaG_FD_184450 | JGI IMG/M metagenome (GOLD analysis project Ga0208825, IMG submission 184450) | Active sludge microbial communities of municipal wastewater-treating anaerobic digesters from Hong Kong - AD_UKC113_MetaG (SPAdes)... | ecosystem: Engineered > Bioreactor > Anaerobic >...
ACAAAGACGGCTTCACCGGCACGCTGCGCACCCTGACCCTCAACATCAAGGCCAAGCTGGTTCCCAACGACAAGGGGGACAACGAGCACGCCCCGGATTACCGCGTGCAGGCGGCAGGCTTCGACATCGGCGCGGCGTGGAAGAAGGTCAGCAAGGCCGAACGGCCCTACGTGTCCGTGACCCTCGACGATCCTTCGTTCCCGGCCACGGTCTATGCCCGGCTGATCGAGGAGGAAGACGGCACGCACACGCTGATCTGGTCGCGCAGCAAGCCCCAGGCGGCCTGACGGCCGCCCGGCGCCCCGCCCGAGTGGTGGGGCGCTGGGCTGCTTTGCAGCACGGCATGGAGGCAACATCGTCTTTAGGGGGTGGCCCGTGTTGGCCTACTTCCAGTGTTGAGGCTGTGGTTGCACGGACAGCATGGCGTGCCGGTGCTTCGCACCGCCGGGCTTTCGGGCTGGGCCCCGTGCCGGCTGCGCCGTCACGGCCATTCGGCTTCAATCCCTCATGCCTTCGCGCCTGCGGCGCTGCGCGCTTCGCTTGCCTCCAAGGGAAAGCCTTGCGGCTATCCCCGCTGCGCGGCGCTTGGCGCCCCTCGATACTGCCGAACCGGCTTGCGCCGGATCGGCAGGTATCGGCCAAGGGTGAAAGCTCACATCTCGGCGGCGAACGTCTGGTCAAGGCTGTTAGCGGCCGTCCGTCGTCGGACTAGGCAATGTCAGCTTTTGCCCAGAGCGAATGTTCATGATGCCAGCTAGTCGGTAGTATCAATCAGTGCCCTGATGCCCACCAGCTGACTTTAGGCGTCTGGGCTTCTTAGGCACCTTTTCGAGCGCCTCCCATAGTCTCTTCGCATAGCTGAAACCAGCCTGTTGAACAGTGTTCGCTGTAAAGTGAAAACACCATAGACATGCAAAGCAAATGGCCACAATCAGCAGGACGATGTGAGGGGTGTCCAGGTTACCCAATGCCCAATAAGGTGGCTGCACATACAGCACACCAGCGTGCATCAGGGAAATCACGGCCACCGCAGCAGCAACAGCCAGTCCCACCCAGCGCGAGCCATGGGCGTTGCGAACGAAGCCATAAGCCACAAGCTCCTTGAAGACAAACGGAAATGCCCGTCGATCATTCGTGAGCGGGCGGAGAGCATCGGCCGCTGCCGCGTATGTCTGGTCCGCCTTTGCTGGGTCGTCCCTTTCTTCGTCATCACTCGGCAAAGCGATGCCCAAGCGTGACGCTGCCAGTTCGCGGTAACGCTCTTTCGTCAGCGGTGGCAAATGGTCGTGGCGATGTCGTAGCAAGAGGGTCGTGGGCGGCCCTCCCCACTGCCGAAAGAGCCGATCCTGCGCCCGCTGACCCCAGGTCCGCACGAAGCTAGACAAGAGGTGCGGTCCACCGCAGGCACCGAGCACAGAAGCCATGGCGATCGCAATAGGGCTTTTGGCGCCAAAAAAGACCGCAATGCACAAGATCGCCGGCAGGAGCACCAACAGCCCAGGCAGCAGGCGCGCCGTCAGATCGTATGGATCCAAGATCTTGCTCAGACCGAGACGCATGGTCAGCTCGCCGCCGCTCACGCCGCAGTTCCTTCCAGCGTGTATTCGGTTTCGACCTCAATGCTGCCGATGTAGTTGGGGAAGGTGTCCGCCCCTTCGTCCTTCAGATCGCTGCGCTTGTACGACTCGTTCGAGACATAGAAGTGGACCTTGTTGTCCACCAGTTCCATCGTGATGTCGCCGGCGCGGTTCTGCGTGATCGTCTTGTACCCGGTGTAGTAATTCAGGTGTCGCGACGGCGCCTCCCCGATCACGATGATCTGGGGATCCAACTTCTCCAGCCAGGAGTCCGGGATCTTCCCGGAGTCCCGACCATGGTGGGACGCGAAAACGATGGTCGTCTTCTCAAGCACGATGTGGTCGGTGATCTTCTCCATGAACTCGGTTTCGAGGTCGCCGAGCCACATGACCGTCGCGCCGCCCTCCAGGGCGTACCGCACAACGGCGGAGATGTTGTTGGGACTTCCCCCTTCGTTGCATACCTCCATGGCGTTCTTGAAGTCGGAATTGTTGATGTCCGGCCACAGGATGTTGACACCAGAAGAACCGCGCTCATTGTCGGTCACGTTCATCCACTTGCGAGAACAGCCTTTGTAGACGTAGAAGGCTTTGGCCGGATCGTCGCGCAGGTTGCAGTAGTGCTTGAACGAGTCCGTCTCATCCGACTTCGTCGCCTGGTTCTTCACGACGTAGAAGTTGGCAATCGGCATTTCGCCGTCCAGCAGTTCGATGCCACCGATGTGGTCCTGATCGGGGTGGGTCGAGATGAAGCGGGTGATCCCCTTTCCGCTGGACTGCTGCTTCAACTCTTCGATGCGCTCGCTGGCTGTCTCGGCATTGAGGTTGCAGTCGATGATGGTGAAGTTGTCGCTGTTGTGCTGTATGTAAAACATGTCGCCGTTGCCAACGGTGAAACTCTTTACGATTGACATGGTGGTTCCTCTGAGCGCTTGTTGACTTGAACGAGTGGTGCGCCGGCTCTTGCGGACAGACGCCCTAGACAGTACATTAATTATACGCATACTTTGTATTCGCGTCAATAAACTATACTGACGACATGCCGAGCCGCAACTCCCCTCGCCGGGCCATTGCCCAAGACCGCATCCACAGCCAGCCTCCCGAGCCGGTCGCTGCATCAACCTCCTCCTCACGATCTGCTGCGCGCTCCGGCAGGGCCTCGCCTCTTGACGAAGACGCTGATGCTGGGCCGGTCAAATGGAGCCAGGAGCGCAGGCTGCAGTTCATCGACTTCCGCCTGCAGTGGGGGGGGCGGATCAACCGCAGAGATGTGACCGACTTCTTCAAGATTTCGGTGCCCCAGGCGTCCGCCGACATCTCGCGCTATGCCGAGCTGGCGCCAGGCAACCTTGCGTATGACACCAGCTCCCGCACCTACGTCGCTGCGCCAGCGTTTGCCCCTCACTTCGAGTCCAGCGGAGCGCGTCAGTACCTGTCTCAGTTGCTTGCCTTGGAAAGGCAGATCTTGACCAGCGACCAAGCGTTTCTGGCGTTTCGGCCACCCATGGCTTCGGTGCCGTTGCCCAACCGAGCGGTTGAACCGAAGACTCTAGCCCTCGTGCTTCGTGCGATCGCTGAACGGGCTAAGCTGCAGATTCGGTACCAGTCGATTGCGCGGGACGAGCCGCAAGAGCGCTTCATCAGCCCCCACGCATTCGGCTATGACGGCGTGCGGTGGCACGTACGGGCCTTTTGTCACCTTCGCGATGGGTTCCGTGACTTCGTCCTGGGCCGGATCCTGTACCCCGGCGCGCCTGCAGCGTCTGAAGTTGACTCCTCGCAGGATCGCGAGTGGCACACCAACGTTGACCTCATTCTGAAGCCAAGCGACTCGCTTTCGCCGAAGCAGCGCGAAGGTGTCGAAATCGACTACGGAATGGTGAACGGGAAAGTCACCGTGCCCTGCCGCCAGGCGATGTTGTTCTACACACTGAGGACGCTGAACTTCGAGTCCAACGGCACACCCAGGAAGGGTGAAAAGCAAGTCGTCATCGCCAACCTTGCCGAGATCAAGTCCTTGCTTCCAAAGCCTGGGCAGGCCTGACAGCATCACCCAAAGGCTGCGCGATTCACTCACCCGATCCAACTCTAGAAGACACCCTACGCATGCTCTCTGGCCATTTCCTCAGCAAAGTCGACCCACTCTGAAGTGCCTTCTGGTTCGGTGGAATTGCCAACTCGATCAAGATGGTTAAATGGATCTCTACCTCTTATTCCTTCGCCGCTTGGACGACCTGAACACGGGGAAAGAGCGCAATACCCAGCGGTTGGGTAGCGGCTGTCAAGGGGCCACTTATGCACTTGGCAAGGCCGAGTGCGACAGCCAGGCGCCAGCTAAGATTGGCGCTAATGGAAGCACCGGGTCAGTCGTTCTTTGATCGCTGGACTCCGAGCCAAGTACATAAACGAATATGCGGGGAGGTGTGGTGATGACTGGCGACACGTCTGCAGAGACAAACCAAGAGGACATGGATCTTCGAACGGTTTGGCGATTGCTCACGGTTGAGGAGCAGACCGAATTTTGGAAGTACGCTGGCCAACACGCGCGGGAGTTGAATCACGATACCGCGGTTTATAGACAGCTCTGCGCGGCGATCCGGGATACTGATTCGAACAAGCCCCGAGGCCGTCTGACACTAGCCACCCGGGGCGCAGTTCGCCCTTTGTCCTCCGATGATCTGCGTCTTGGGATCGCGCGACTGAAGGGTCGACTCCTGGATCAGCCGAACGCGCAGAATTTTTTGATTGGCGCCTTCTGCTGCTGGATCCAGGACTGTTGCCGTGAAGCGCTAAATGCCGTATTGGACGCAGTCGATTGTCCGCGCGACGAGCGCGGAGCCTTGAAGGGAGATGTGCCTCCGTTTGAACCTGGCGACGCGCTTCGGGACATCTGCGCGCTGACTCCCATTCACACCGCCCACACCCTGGCCTTGGTCTGCGGCGCTCTGATGTTGAACCGCAACCACTGGCGCGGACTATCAGCGGCATTCAACGCACTCCCGAATTTGAAGGTGCCAAGCATGAGTAGCGCACAGCCTCTGCAGACTCCGTCTCGCGAGGTACCGGAGCAGGTGGAAACCACGACCTCTGATCTCCCCATCGTCCGGGCGGTCACGATCGAGGCCTTGAAAACGATTCGGGAAGAGCTTGATCGTCTTGGACAACACTTGGCAGCTGCATCGGCAGACATCTCAGCCGACAAAGTTCCGGACCTGCAAGCGGCAATTGACTGTTGGTCTTCGGTTCGCAAGCAACATGGTGAAGCCGAGCAGTTGTTGGGCGTGTCGTCTCCTCGTATCGGAGACCTTGAGGCAGCGCTTATCCGCCAATCCGAGTTGGCCCTTGTCACGTCCGAGCTAGTCCGTTGTCACTCAATCGTGCACGTTGCCGATTCGAGCTTTGCGGGATGCGCCGTCATCCGAGCGAAATGTGACGAGTTGATGGCGGTTTCTGACGCTCGGGAAATACCGAATCCCACCTCTGTGCGCGCAGTCTCGGCCTTGGTTCGACTGGTGCAAAGCGGAAACGATCTGGACGACGATCAAGCGACGCACCTTCAGGTTGAAGTTGAGGAGCTATTTGGGAAGTCAGTTGCAACGGCCGCGCTTCGGGGAAAGCTTCGGTTCAAGACGCCTATCTCTCGCGATGGCAACGATGCCGAAGCCTTGGCAGAAGCAGAAGTCACGAGGGTTGCTAGCGACTCGACACAATTGATCAAGGAGTTACTGCCCCCACTCTGGGACGGCAAACAGAACGTGACCTCTTCCGGGACGAAGCCCTCGCTCGGGATGTTCGATACTACTGCGGCAGGGTCTTCTGATGCACCGGTAGTGCGAACCCCAGTCGAGGCAAGTTTAGGGCGCCTCGATGCCCCGGAAGCCACCGAAACTCGACCGGCCGATGAGGGAGCCAACGTTATCCCTGCGTTCGAGACCGCGCCTGAAGCCAGCGAAAAAGCAGCAGTAACGCCAGGGCCGATCACTCCGACCTCAACAGGCTTTTCGGCCAAATCCACGTTGGACTACGAGTCCTTTACTGGCTTCTGCAAGAAACACTGGGTGGACGAAGATGGTCAAGTGGTGATCGCTCCGTGGACGGCAGGAGGGTTCGCTTCTGCCCTCTACGCTAGAGCGCAGGAAGCCTGGGATCTCGGAGACGCGGCCATCGCTTACATCTTCGCCCGAGGTGTTACCGCCGGAGGAGGCGCGGATCCGCTTAGCGTCACCGACTTGGCTGCTGCCGATAGTCTTTTGTCCAATCCTCAGTCCCAGGTCGCTGGCGTCGATAGTCAGCGCTCGGAACGGCTACGCGCTTGTGTGGCCAACCCCAACGCAATCGGCAAGCCAAACATCGGCCTCGCTTTGATGCTGGAGGCCTTGCGGCCAACACACCCTTGCTCATTCACCCCTCCAGAAGTCGATTCGTTGGTTGGCCTCGCTTCATTCAACGACCCCGCGCTCGGGGAAGTAGCAAAGTTTCTACTTGATGGCTGGTCTGCTCAGCTAAATCCCCTCAGCATCTTACGAGCCCGCTTGCTCGATGCTCCTGAGGAGTCGATAGAGGCCCTGGAGGCGGCTTTGTGTTCGGCACAGGATCTACTCCGAACCCAGGTCGCGGCACTTTGGAGCGCCGCAGGGGGAAGAATCCAACGCACTCACTGCAGAGCGGCGTGGACGAAGTTCATCCAATCCGATGTCGTTCCACTGAGAGATGAATTGGCGCCGCCTGACCAGAGGGCGAGTTCAAAGGTCAATTGGACGCCTGATCACATCAGGGAGCGCGTCATCGCGCTTGGCCGATCCTTCAAGCGAATCATGGATACGGAAAATGTCAGACACCAAGACCGTTCCGCAGCCGAAGGGGCTGCACAACAGATCGTTGAAGCGGTTGAGGTCGTGTCTGATACGCTGCAACGACTCGAAGCGCAGCGTCAAAGGTCGCGCATACCCCACGGCGGCGTTCCGCAAGAAGCCGGTCAGCGGCTCCTTGGCGGTTCGTCGTCAAACACGACAGACCGTCTGTGTGCAGCGCTTTTTTCAGCTGTTCTGCAAAGCGCGCCCCAGGCCAATATGCTCCGACTTAAGGCGGGATACCTGGTCAACCATGTTGATGTGATCAGATACCTCGCTCCTGCCAAGCTAGCGGAGCCAGGAGTAGCGAACGAAGGCCTCTGCGTGCTGGACTTCGAGAATCCGACAGCGGTGAGTGCGATGCTGCAGGACTGGCGCGGTCACGTTGTTCCTGCATTCACGGAGGATACCGATGTCTGGACATGCCTAAGGAACGTTGCGGCTGATCGAGAGCGGCGCGATGTTCTCGCTTCGCTGTCCGCAACAGACGTGCTCCAGCCTCATGAGCGAACTCTGTTGCATCGATACTCCCTTGAATTGGGTGACCAAGCGTTCGAGGCTACACGAGAGTTGGAACGTCTCTGGGGCGCCGGTAATGAACTCATGGCCCCGACGGAGGGCAAACTCAGGGCCGTCGTTGAGGAAGCACGAGCGCTGACTGCCGGTGCTTCGGGTTCGATCACGGTCAGCTTGCTTCTACTGGAGTGGCTGAAGCAAGCCGTTGCTTTGGCGAGTGTCCACAGAGATTTGGCAGCGAAGGCTCTGCTGGACCTGGCTCGTGAGAAGCCTGGTGATACAGCCGGTCGGATCGCAAGGTACTTTGAGGCCGGTGACTATCGATCCGGTGTGGCGCTTTTCCACAGCGGTGCGGTGCCAAGTACAGACGGTGATCGCCTCGGTAGCCGTCGAACGTTGTGGCGCGAGGACTCCCGTAGGATTTGGCCAGAGCCGAGAACGAAGCTGGCTAACGACCTCAAAGGGTCAACACCCGAACAGAAGCGTCTAGTGGAGCTCTGGACCGCCGGGAACGTCGAATCAAGTCATCGAGACGCAATGCCGAAGTTGCTCTACTCAGTGATAAGCGGCGAGGCGGGACGTACACCAAGTGAGAACCAGAAGCGATTCCCCATAAAGCTTGCAGACTTGCGCGAGCACAAAGACAAGAAGACGACGATCAGTTGTGAAACGGTTCGGAACTACTTCAAGGGTTCAAAGCTGAACCCCTCGTTCCTTCCGCAGTTAGCCGTCTTCAGTCAGATCGTCATTGCATCGTCACCGCAGCAGGCCAGTCGAGGTGCAAGCGTCTTGGATGACTGGTGTAAGGCTGCTGGTAGTGAGGCACCAAGCTCGTTGATGGTCTTCCTGGCTCCAGGACTGCCCATCACTCGCAGAGATGAGCTTTGTTCTGGTTTCCGAAAGCGAGGCGTCTCTGCCGCGATCATCGACGACTTAGATCTTTGCAGGCTTTGTGCGGCGAGCACTCGACTGGATGGGCACGACTTCATACCGTTTCTCGAGATCTTGCTTGAACAGTTGGATCTTGATACTGCATCACCCTTCTCAAGCCTCGACGGTCAACATGTTCGTCTGGAGACTTACATCGGACGGAAGTACGAGGCTGAGCGAGTGGCACTTGGATGGTCGTACACGAGGGTCTTCTCTGGGCGAAAGCTAGGCAAGAGCGCCTTATTGAAGTACGTCGCAAGCACGTTCGATGGCTATCCGCTGCCGTCCGGAAACACCCTCAACGTCTTCTTCATTACGATCGCAGGTGGTGAGTCGGAGCGCTGGGTTGTCGACTGCATCGTCGATGAGATGTCAAGCCGCTTTGGCTTGGCTGAGAAGCCTGGGTTGGAGGAACAACCGCCAGCAGAACGCTTTTCAGCATACATGAAGCGCTTCTTGCAGGAGAAGCCCCAGCACAGCGTTTTGCTGATACTGGACGAGGCCGATGCGTTCGTCGAGGGACAGCTCTCTCGGTACGACAATGATCGAGAAGGTTCTCTGAGCTTCCGCATGATGAAGGAACTGCCAGCACAAGTGGATGGCAGTCAGCTTCCCCGGATTCGAACGATCTTCTCGGGGTATCGAGTCACCAACACGCGGGGCGGGGTTTGGGCGAATGCTGGCGACGTCTTGGTGCTGCGTCCTCTAGCTGAGGACGAAGCGGTGCAGTTCCTGGAGGGAATGCTCGCCCGTATTGGAATTGCGTTGGGCAACCACGCTCCTTTTGTAGCCATGCGCTGTGGCTTCCAGCCGGCCGTACTGATTCGGTTTGGCGAGAGTCTTGTCAGGCGCCTTAAGCGCTCCAACAGATCGGCAGACCGCGAGACATTGACCGTCTCTCACGAGGAAGTTCTCGCCACGCTTGGTGAGCAGGGCGTTCTGGACGAGATCAAGACCGTCGTCAACAACAACTTCCAAGGGAATCGGATCGGAGCCGTCGTCTTCGGCGCGACGCTCCTAGCACTCAAAGACCTTGAGCCTGGGTTAGCGCTGACGGAGGGCCCCGCGCAGGTGCTGGCGAAACTGCGGGAAATTGACCCGAATCCCGACTGGCTTGAGCGTGTCGATACGTCGCCGCTCGCCGAGATCGAACGGAATCTGCAGGACTTCATCGATCGCGAGTTGCTGACGGTCTCAGACGCTCCGCGCTTTGGCGTGCGGGAGTATCGGCTTCGTTTCCCCCACTTCTTGCCGGTATTGACTCAGCAGTCAGAGGTTGCGCTGGAAGTTCGACAGCAGATTCAGGCGATCCGCGGTGGCGCGTCTCAGCGGCGCGTATCGCAGTGTGTTCTATCGGAGAGCGCACTGGATACGATCCGGTATTGGTATCGCCAAGAGACCAGCAATGACTGCAAGCTGATCGTGGCTGGGGGCCATTGGACTGATGCTCTCCTAGACCCAATACTGTTCATATACGGATCCAAGGGCGCGGCTCGTGGCGTTGATGCAGCTTGGCGCCGCGGTGCCGGACGTTGAAGTTGCTCATCTTGCGCTTGACGCCGCGCGGGTTGAAGTGCCCGCGGCTGCTGACGCACCGGCCGCGGGCGATTTCGGCGAGCAGCGCCGCGCGCCAAGCTGGCAGGCGCTCAGGGGGGAAAGGCCGCAGCTTGCGGCATCTTGCGTTTGATGACGCGCACTGCGTGAGTGAAACTCAGGCGATCCGGATCGAGACCGCGCTCCCAGGCGGCTTGGGCCATCAGTTGGCGGATCGCGAAGTGCGCCAGCAGCAGTCCCCACAGCTCCTGCTGCACCAGATCGGGCGTCTTGCTGCGCAGCACGGTGCTGTTGGCGCGCAGGTGCGTCTTGAACTCGTCGAACACGCCCTCGATCTCCCAGCGCTCGTGATACAGCGCGGCCAACTCCTCGGCCGGCGCCTGGTTCGCATCGAGCAAGTTGGTCAGCAGGCGATAGCTGTCCTGCGTCGGCGTGGCCGATTCGGCCAGCTCGTACTCAATGACGCGCACCGTCTGCCCGTGCTTGCGCGCGCTGTCGGCGCTGTCGTAGATCGTGCTCAAGTACGAACCGTCGGACAGCAACTGTTGCCGCGGCAGCTTGAGGCTCGAGGTCACGCGCCACAGCAGCGCCGCCTGGCTCGCACGGGCGCTTTGCCAGAGCTTGAAGCTGTAAAAGCCCCGATCGGCCAGCAGCAGCATGCCCTTGTCGAGCCAGTCCGCCAGCCGCTCGGCCGCCATCGCCTTCTCGCTGCGTGCATATGGGGCGATGGCAGCGGCCGTGATGACGTGCGTGCCGCATTCGACCATGCCCAGCAGGCGCGCCTGCGGGAAGGCGCTTTGTCCACGCGTAGCAGTGGGGTAGCCGAAGAACTCGGCGTTGGCGCTCTCGTCGGCCACGTCCATGCAACTGCCGTCCAGCGCCATCACACGCCAGCCTCGATACCAAGCCCCCGGCGCACCGGGCGCTGCCAGCGGGCGCAGCACCCGTTCGGCCAGGCGCTGCATCACTTCGGCTCCCAGTCGGCTGCGCGCCTGCGAGATAGCGGACTTGCTGGCCTGCACCGCCTTGGCCTCGTCGCCGCCAAGCCATTGCAGAGCTTCGCACACCACCCGCAGCACCTCCTCCAGCGGCGCCTCGCGCCACAGCGCCAGCGCCATGACGTAGTACACGACCGCCGGTGCGGGCAGCAGTCGGTTGCGCTGACTGGCGCGTCCGGTCTGCAGCAACACTTCGTCGATCACCGGGCGCGGACACACGCTGGCCAGCACCCCGGTGCTGATCAGATGCGCAACGTCCACCTGCTCGGGCAACGACTTGCGGGTTCTGGCCATGGGTTTCGCCCCTTTCCGTGGTTGGCGGAACCAGATTGTGCCAGTTCATATTTTATCTGAACAGTATTG
>Ga0208825_1002898_pt1 | contig 10756 bp, 9 predicted proteins | sample AD_UKC113_MetaG_FD_184450 | JGI IMG/M metagenome (GOLD analysis project Ga0208825, IMG submission 184450) | Active sludge microbial communities of municipal wastewater-treating anaerobic digesters from Hong Kong - AD_UKC113_MetaG (SPAdes)... | ecosystem: Engineered > Bioreactor > Anaerobic >...
CCTTGCGGACAGGGATTTTCTTTGAAGTCCGAATTCAAAGGTCAAGAAATATTCTGCGTGGGTGGCGGACGCGGCTTAGCTCCTCTCTATTTTCTGGCCCGGGAGCTGCAGGCGGCCGGCGCCAGGCCGGTCATCTTTTATGGTGGACAGACTTTGAGTGACCTGCCTCTAAAAAAGCGCCTGGAAGAGGCTGGCTGGGAAACATATTTTTCAACAGATGACGGGAGTTTTGGCTTTCGTGGTCTGGTAACCAGACTGGTAGAAAAAGAGCTGGAGAAAAGAAAACCTGATTACCTGTTTAGCTGCGGTCCAGAAGCCATGATGGCCAGCCTGGCTAAGATCTGTCAGACAGCCGTCCTGCCGGCTGAATTTTCACTCGAATCAATCATGGGCTGCGGACTGGGAGCTTGCTGGGGCTGTGCCAGAAAAATTAAAAAAAACGGAGAAATAAAATATCTCAGAATCTGTCAGGATGGTCCCGTTTTCCCGGCAGAAGAAATTATCTGGCCCGGAGATTAGAAGATGGTTGACCTGTCAGTTGATCTGGGTTTTTTAAAACTGAAAAACCCGGTAATCGCCGCCAGTGGAACTTTTGGCTATGGCCTGGAATTCCAGCCTTTATATGATTTAAACCTGCTGGGCGGCCTGGTGGTTAAAGGACTCTATTTTAAGCCCAGAGAAGGGAATCCTCCTCCCCGGCTGGCTGAAACTCCCGGCGGATTGATTAATTCGATCGGATTACAAGGGATTGGAGTGGAAGCTTTCGGCCGTGAAGTCCTGCCCCGGCTGGCTGGTTTGAAAACGGCGATTATCGCCAATGTCTGCGGAGAGGAAGAAGAAGAGTATGCCCGGGTGGCTGAATATCTCAGCCGGCAGGCCGGGCTGGCGGCCTTAGAGCTTAACATCTCCTGTCCCAATGTGAGAAAGGGCGGCAAATGCCCGGCTCAAGACCCTGAGGCCACCTACCGGACAGTAAAACGAGTTCAGCAAGTTTCATCTTTACCTCTAATCACCAAGCTCTCACCCAACGTCACTGATATAACCGCGGTAGCTCTGGCTGCCCAGGAAGCTGGCAGCCAGGCAGTTTCTCTGGTCAATACTTTTCTGGCTCTGGCCATAGACCTCCCGACAAGAAAACCGAAACTGGGCAATGTTCTGGGTGGACTGAGCGGGCCAGCTATTAAGCCCCTGGCTCTCCGAATGGTCTTTGAAGTTACTAAGAAAATAGAAATTCCGGTTATTGGCCTGGGCGGAATTTTCAACGCTCAGGATGCTTTAGAGTTTATGGTGGCTGGAGCTTCGGCGGTCCAGGTGGGAACAGCCAATTTCGTTAATCCCTTAGCCTGCCCTGAAATTATAAAGGGAATAGAAGACTGGGCTAAAAGCCAGGGGATCAGCAGCCTGAGTGAGATTGTCGGCAGCCTGAAAGTCTAAAAAGTCTGAATATTTAAATAGACAGCTTGTTAATCCCGGTTCGCTTGAAAGGAATTTGAATGGCCGAAAAAATTGCTTTAAAAGAACTTAAGGGAAAAATAATTATTGCCCTGGACGTCAAGAACCAGGCTGAGGCCCAAAAAATTCTTGAATCGCTACCTGAGGCCAGAATATTTAAAGTCGGACTGGAGCTATTCACGGCCGAAGGTCCAGCCATGATAGAAACGGTCAAAAACTATGGCCGTCAGGTATTCTTAGACCTCAAACTTCATGACATTCCCAACACCGTGGCCAGTGCCGTCAGGGCAGCGGTCAGACACGGGGTCTTCATGCTGACTATTCATACCTCCGGCGGAAAAGAAATGATGAGAAGGGCAGTCCAGGCGGCTGAGGAGGAGGCAGAAAAAGAAGGAATTGAGCCGCCGCTCCTGCTGGGCGTGACGGTTTTAACCAGCCTCAAGGACAAAGACCTTGAAGAAACTGGCGTCGTCTCTAAAACCCAGGTTCAAGTTCTGCGCCTGGCGGGACTGGCTCTGGACTCCGGGCTCAAGGGTATTGTTTGCTCTCCTCAGGAAATCGAACTGGTGAGAAGGGAGCTTGGCCCGGATCTTAAAATTATTACGCCCGGTATCAGACCGGTCTGGGCCGAGGCTCAAGATCAAAAAAGAATTATGACCCCGGCCGAAGCTCTGATTAAGGGCGCAGATTATATGGTCATCGGGCGGCCAATAACTCAAGCCGCCAGCCCGGCTGAAGCTTTTACCCGAATAGCCGGAGAATTAGAAGCCGCGGTATAAAACGCCGGCTGAAAAAATACCTCTGACGATCAGGTTGACGACTGCCCCCAGAACTATTTCTACCACCAGGGTTAATATAAAATAGCCCATAACCTTGTCCGGGGGAGTGCTCATCAACCCGCCCTTAAAGCCAAGATAGAGAACATAAAGACCGTAAAGCCCGGCCAGAAGAACCAGCCAGCCCAGGAACGGAATAATATACAGGATACCGGCTACAAAATAGGGAGTCATGGAATAGGCAGCCAGTTTTAAGGCTCCAACCAGATCAGACTGGGAGGAAAAGCTTGGAGCCAGAGCCTTGATAATTAAAGCCAGAACATAGACCATCACCAAGGAAAAGATATAGGAAACTACCGCCAGGCCTAATGCCCGGGAAAAACTGGCCCTGACCATTCCTCTCATTGGGACAGATGCACCTATCAGCATTGAACCGAGAAACTGGGCGACAGCCGGAATAGCGGCTAAAATGATTATATAAGACTTATATAAACCGGTTACTGTGGTTGATTCCGCCTTTATTTTTTGCCATTCCTCTGCGGGTTTTAGAATAATTCCTTGAATCCGTGCCATTATATTCATTGTCCCTCCTTCCGCTCAAGTATATATAAATCAAAAAACCAGAGTCAATCAATTTTTTAAAATCTCTGTGGCTGGTTCGGAACAGAATGAAGGGGAAAATGGCTGAGATTAACTCTCAAAGGCCTCAGCCGCTATCAAATTCAATCTAAAGAAAAAGCTGGAGGCGCGGGTCGGACTCGAACCGACGAATCGAGGTTTTGCAGACCTCTCCCTTAGCCGCTTGGGTACCGCGCCATTTTTCTATCATTTACCCGCTCTAATAAAAAATATGGAGCGGGCGATGGGACTTGAACCCACGACCTTCTGCTTGGCAAGCAGACGTTCTACCACTGAACTACGCCCGCTCAGGACCGTCGTTGAGTATAGAAAAACTAACAAAAATCATCATATCTGTCAACAGAAAGGGGGAGAGATGAAATAAAATCTTATTTGACTTGAACAATATCACCTTTTTCGACGGTTTCCCGGCAGGATAAAATTTTGACCGTAGCTGTCTTTTTTTGAACATCAACCACAACCACATTACCTATGGCTTCACGCGGAAGACTGGCATTTTTCTGCCGGAAAACAGTCAGTTGCTGGCCCGTCCTCATGCCCTGCTCTTCACCGGCATTGATCAGAGCCCACTGGCCCGAACCTACAATATTAAAGTCCGTATCAAGATAAATGACCTGCCCTTCCAGGCTTTCTCCAGGCTTGAGGTTATTATCATAGCCGGTATCCTTACCGATGACATTTCCCTTCTCCTCGAAGGGAATTAAATAATTCCCGACTCTTATATCACCGCAACCTTTTTCAACTTTGCCGACACTCACGTGATCTTCCAGCCGGATAACCCTGACCCTTCCCTTTTTCTGGGCCAGAAAGCCCAGCTTGAGCAAAGGCTGACCGATGTCAATTGCCAGGAACATCTGCCCTATTTCCAGCCCCTCTTCTCTGCCCTTATTTATATAAAAAGTATCAGAATCAGTCATCATGGCTCTTTCTTCTTCCCGCTCCGAGCCAATGATCCTGAGTTCCGGCAGGTTTTGATCCCAGATAAGCGGAGAACAATACAGATCAGAATCAGAAAGCATAGGATATTCTTCAGCAAATATTCCCGCTTTCTGCATTTGATTTTCCTGGGCAGTCAGGCTGACCGGGAAAACCAGGGCCGCCAGACCAATTAAAAGCAGAAAGAAATACCCCGACGGATTAAAAAAGGACTTTTTCATCTTCACACCTCTTGGCAATTTTCGTTCAAGTTGTCTTTATTATAATTTTGTCTTTTCCTGCCTGTCAACATAAATTTCTGGCGGCTGGCCGGCCGGTCTCATCCGGCCGCCTATCCCTGGAGCCGGAACAGCCTGGCAGGTTATAAGAGACGGGCCCTGGCAAAAACCTTTTCAGCCTTTTCCCTGACTTTCTTTTTAGTCAGATTTCGGTTAAAATTCTGGAGCATGAGAAAGTCCATGTCTGTCTGCCTCATCTTCGGTGGCCGTTCAGCCGAGCACGAGGTGTCTATCACTTCCGCCCGGGCTATTTACCAGAACCTTGATAAAAAAAAATACCAGATTGGCTCGATTTATATCACTAAAGAAGGCAGCTGGAAAGTGGTCAGCTCTCCGCTCGCTCCGGCTGAAGAGCTTATCAGGGGCCAGGCTTTTTCTTTTCTTCCCTGGTCATCAGGCGGCGAGCGGTTAGAACTGAAACCAGAAATCTATTTTCCTGTCCTCCATGGCCCCTATGGCGAAGACGGAACTATTCAGGGATTGCTGGAAATGGCTGATGTCCCTTATGTCGGAGCGGCTGTTCTGGCTTCAGCCGTTGGCATGGACAAGGTCATTTTTAAAAACCTGCTGAGCCAGCTGGGCCTGCCAGTTACTCCCTATCAGGTTGTTTACGAAAATGATTATAAACAAGAAGGCTCAAAGTTAATCAAGAAGATTAATTCCAGTTTTGATTATCCCCTTTTTGTCAAGCCGGCCAACATGGGGTCTTCCGTCGGCATAAGCAAAGTCAAAAAAAGAGCAGACCTGCCGGCAGCCCTGGAGCTGGCTTTCCGCTACGACCGTAAAATTCTGGTCGAAAAGGCGATTGCGGGCAGGGAAATTGAATGCAGTGTCCTCGGTAATGACTGGCCAGAAGCTTCTCTCCCGGGTGAAGTCATCCCCTATCATGAATTTTATGATTATGCTGATAAATATTTAGAAGGAAAAACCGGGTTTAAGATTCCGGCCGAATTGTCAGAGGCTTTAACCAAGAAAATCCGGCAGCTGGCCATAGCCTCCTTCCAGGCCATTGACGCTTCCGGCTTAGCCCGGGTTGATTTTTTTCTGGAAAATGAGACCAACATTGTTTACATTAATGAAATAAATACTATCCCCGGTTTTACTGAAATCAGCATGTATCCAAAGCTGTGGGAAGCGAGCGGGCTGAGCTTCAGCCAGTTACTTGACCGGTTAATTGAACTGGCTCTTGAGCGGCAGGCCAGCCGCAAACGCTGCCTGGAAAGAACTTAAGACATGCCTAGAGTGTTAGCTATTGACTATGGAGACCGCCATCTGGGCCTGGCACTAAGTGACCTTTTAGAGATAACTGCCCAGCCTTTTGGCACCTATACTCTGAAAGCCAGCCAGGAGGAAAACCGTAAATTCTTTTCTGATTTGGTCAAAGAAAAGAAGATTGAAGAAATAATCTTAGGTCTACCCATTAGAATGGATGGAACTGAGGGCAGCCGGGCTGAGTTAACCCGAAAGTTTGCCCGCTGGCTGGAGGAAGCTACTGGCCAGAAAGTCATTCTCTGGGATGAAAGATTAACCACTAAGGAAGCTCTAAAAAGGCTGGATAGCTTTAAGGGCAGTTTTAGAGAAAAGAAGGCCAGAGAGGACGAACAGGCAGCCGTCATTATTCTCGAAACTTATCTCGAAAAGAAGCGCTACCATGCTGACCGGTCTGAAGAAAATAGTTGAGGCGGTTCTAATCGCTCTGATTATAGTTAATCTGTGGTTAGCCGACTATGCCACCCGGACCATGAATTCAGTTTCTCCAGCCAGCCAGGGGAAGCAAACCCTGATGATAGAAAAGGGTTCAAGTCCGATGGCCGTAGCCAGAATTCTTAAGGATAATCAGTTGATAAGACGGTCATTCACCTTCCGGCTAATCTATTCTCTTTATTATTATCCTCAATCCTTAAAAGCTGGAGAGTATCAGTTCTCATTGCCTGTCAGTCAGAAGAAAATTATGCTTGATCTGGTGGCTGGCCGGGTGGTCCTTCATGCCCTGACAGTACCGGAAGGCTTAACCTATCTGGAAGTAGCCGGGTTGCTGGCGGCTAAAAATTATCCTTTTAGCGGTTCGTTTGCCCGGGCCTGTCAGCAAACCCAACTCATTTCTGATCTCGATCCTGAAGCCCGTAATCTTGAAGGTTATCTCTATCCAGAAACCTATTATTTTACCAGGGGAATTAGAGCTGAAGAGATGGTGGCAGCCATGGTAGGCCAATTTAAAAAGAATCTCAGCCAGAAAGAACAGGACCGCGCCCGGGAACTTAATCTAAGTTTACGCCAGGTAGTGACCCTGGCCTCTCTCATTGAAAAAGAGACAGGCCGGGCCGAAGAGAAACCGCTCATTTCGGCCGTCTTTCATAACCGGTTGAGGTTAAAGATGAAGCTCGATTGCGATCCGACTATCATTTACGTCTTAAAATTAGAAAATAAGTTTGATGGGAATCTGCGGCTGGCTGATAAAAATCTTAACTCCCCTTACAATACTTATCTGTATCCTGGCTTGCCCCCAGGGCCGATTTGTAACCCCGGCCGGAGTTCAATCCAGGCGGCCCTTTACCCGGCCAGTGTTGACTATCTTTATTTCGTTTCCAAAAACGATGGGAGTCATATTTTCAACCGGTCATATTCAGACCACCTCCAGGCCGTAAAAAAATTCCAGTTGAAAAATAACAGACAATTGAGGTAATATATACCAGATTTTAGATAGTTAAATTGTGTAAATAAATTTTACAGAATTAAAGGATTTTAGCCGCAAATAAGAGAAAAAATCGCCTTCTTGGCTGGCACAATTTTTGCAGCTAAAGAAAGTGGTTAATTGGATATGACAGGAGGAAAAATGCGAACGAAAAAATTTTTCATTTTTTCTCTGGTGCTAGTTCTGATTTTGGCTTTGACTGTTTCCTTTATTGAGGCTGCTCCTCAGAAGAAAGATCAGAAAAAAGACCAGAAAGTTAAGTCAATTATTCCTAAGGATATAAAAACCATTTTAGAACAGGGCTTACCAGCCAGACAGGTCAAGGCTGACCTGCCTTTTCAATTTTCAGACCTTTACATCTTGCCGGCCAAGGGTTCTTATATTGCTATTTTCATCACCAAAATAAAAAATGTTGATCTAAACTATGCTCAACCAGTTGGTAATCAAGACCTCTATCAGAGTGACGTGGAGATGTTCATTCAATTCTATCAGGCCGGTGGTGAAACCCCGAACTTACTGGCCGAGCAAAGAACGGCCGGCTCTTTCACCATTTCCGCTGCCGACTATCAGCCAGAAGGAGAAAGCTATTACTACCTTGGTTATCCGCTGCCGGCTGGCAAATACACTCTGGCTGCTGCTCTTGGCCATACCGCCACTAAAAAACTCGGAACAACCTATTATGATTTTGAAATCCCGAATTTTGAGGAAGCTGCCCAGGCCAATAAGCTCGAGACAACTTCTCTTTTCCTGCTTAAAGATATTCAGCAGATGGACACCCAGGAAAATTATCCCAATTTTCACAAGGATTATTTTAGCTGGATCATTTTCAAAGCCTACCCCTGCCAGGACAATAAATTAAAGCCAGGCGATCAACCAAACCTGATGTTCATGATCTATGGAGCCAAAATAGACGAAAATCAAAAGGCTGACCTCGAAATCAACTTTGATATCAGAAAGGATAATAACAAAATTGTGGCTTTCACCCCGATGAAATATGATTCGCCATTTATTGAGCAGGGTATTCCCGTCCCGGCTACTAAGAAAGTCCAGATCAAAGATGATAAGGGAGAAAGAATTGAAGACCAGCCTCTCGAACCTGGAGCTTATGAACTTGTTTTAAACATCAAGGATAACCGCTCGGGTTTAACCCTGGAAAAAAGAATTCCCTTTGAATTAATTGTTCAATAATCCTGATCAGTCGCTGGCAAAAATCAAGGCAGCAGGGCTAACCTGCTGCCTTTTTTTATATTCTGGCTGAAGCTATCCAATCAGAAGTAAATTTCCTTAAAGCAGCCAGCTGAGCTGGATTTAAATAATCTCGTCTGTCCTATTTCTTCAGAAAATCAAGCAGCTGCTTGGCCAGCGGGGCTCGGTCGTTTTGAGGGGCCAGTTCCAGAAATTTTTCCAGGCTGCTAATGGCTTCTTGAGTTTTATTCTGACTGATATAGAGCGAACCAAGCTGAAAATAGGCTTCAGCATAATCTGGTTTAAGTTCAACTGTCCTTTGAAATTGAATCAGAGCCTCTTCGGCCTGCCCGAGATTGATCAGGCAGACACCTAAATTATAGTGGCCATCCGGGTCATCCGGGTTGATCTCTGCCGCCCGGCGGTAATAGTCAACTGCTCCAGTAAAATCGCCGTCTCTGGCTAGCAATTCGCCCATCTCCTTATTAGAGCTAAAACTCTGCGGATTGAGCTCGACCGCTTTTTTAAAAGCCTCTTTAGCTTCCGGGATTTTGTTCAATTTTTTATAAGTCAGCCCCAGGTTGAAATGATAAGCCCAGTTCTCTGGATTGAGTTTAAGGGCTTCTTCAAATACCGGCAGGGCTTCCTGGTATTTCTGCTCGTTATATAACCTGGTCGCCTTGATAAAATCTTTATCTGCTTCCGACAGGCTTTTGGCCGCCAGCTCGTCAGCTGTTCCCAGTTTTATTTCCAGCTCGGTATCAGAGGCAATACCAACGTGAACCTCTTGAGTCCGGGGGATAAAACCTTCCTTTTTAAAAATCACCTGATAATAACCTGGTTGAATTCCGACCTGAGAAAATCTGCCATCCTTTCCGGTAGTTGTTTCATATCTCTTCGCAGCTGAAGCCACAGAAATGATAGTTACCTCCGCTTTTTCCACCGGATTACCCTGGGCATCAACCACTTTCCCCTTGATTTTCCCCTGAACCTGACCCATGACCGCTGAAGTTAAAAAGACAACACTGATGGCCATTAACCAGACAGTCATCAATAATTTTGATTTTTTCATTGGCTGCTCCTCTGGTTAAATAAACTTTCCCTCTTTCGAGCTGGTTTTTAACCGGTTAAAATCTGTGATTCTCATTTTTTTCGCCGGTTATTTATTATATCATTAAAATATTATTTCTTTTTTAAGCTGGACAGTTTAGCTTTTATTTCTGGTTGATCAGGTATCAGAGATAAAGATTTTTCCAGAAGAGCCAGAGCCTGGTCATTTTCACCCAGATTGAGATGAGCCTCAGCCGCCAAATTAAGCACACCAACTTCAGTGGCTTCCGACAGAAGTTCATCAAGATAAAGAAGGGCTGGTTTCCAGTCTTTCAAGCCAGCATAGTCAAGGGCAATGATTTTGGCTGCTTCTCTGTCTCTCGTTCTCTCATAAAGAGACAGGGCTGTGGCCAGCGATTGACGGTAATCACCCAGGGCATAAAGGGTTTTAGCCAGAAGGAGGAGGCTGGCCTGATCCTGGCTATTAGCCAGAACACCTTCCAGAATCTTTCTGGCTTCAAGATAATTTCCTTGTAAAAAATGCTGGCTGGCCAGCATTCTCATCCACTCAACTGAGGGCGGAGGCTGGTGAAGGCGGGCATAAACCCAGGGGGCAGTCAACACCGGGGCTGAAAGTATAATCAAATTATCTTTCTGAATAGCCTTGACCTTATCTCCTTCGATCAGGGATAATTCAAGTTGATAATAGCCTGGTTTTAACTGGCTTAAATCCAGAGGCTCACACCAGACCTCATCCTGAGCATTGATAATTTCCCGGCCAAATGTTTTTTCCAGGCTGGCCGTCCCTGAACCATCCATGTTTCTTAAACTTAGTTTCACCAAGGCACTATCGCTCCAGGCCAATTTCCTGTTCAGCTGGCTGTAAACAGACAGCTTTTCAGCCGGAGAAAATTCATTTCGAGCGCTGACCAGAAACTCATGGCCATTAAAAGTAAAAGCTTTGAGCTGGTTATCTTTAGCATCCGATAAGCTGTGATAGAAAAGAAGCGGGCTCAAAAGACCGCCCTCCTGGTCAGCCGGGATAGAGATAGCTGTTTCAAAGGATGTAAAATCACGGGAAGTCTTGTTTTTCAACAAAAACATCAGCTTATAGTCGCCAGGTAATAGCGGAAAAAGATCCTGAAAGGCCAATCTCTGCCGGGCATGAGTTTCAAATTGCTGCTGGTTAAGCCTGAGAGGAACTTCTTCTGTCCAGCTTAAAACCGGCTGGCCTGACTTATTCTCGACTCTTACCGTTAATTCATAGATAGCCGAGTAAAGACCCTGATTTTCAGCAAAATTAATTTTATCCGGCTCCAGTGACCAGTGGACAAAGTTCAATCCGTGCTGCTTAAAAACCTTAACGGCGGCGCTCGAGTCTATATAATTGTGTGAATAATCTACTTCTATAAGATCCTTATAACTCAAATAGTTTCTGGCATAAGCCGTGGCAAATTTTTTTTCTGGCAGAGATTTAACCGCGGCGATGATAGTCTGAGAAGAGAGCGAGCTAAAATTGGCTGATTGATCTTCAGGTAAGTAACTCAGGGCAGCTTTGGCCAGCTCAGTATTGACCCCTTTGATTATCTCCACCGCCTTACTTCTGTTTATGGTTTCTCTGGTCAGGGAAGGTATAACCAGTTTTTCCGGTCCCTCCAGCCCCGGATAATAAAGGCGATAATCACCAACGCCCTCTGGCTGATAAAAAATCAGGTAAAAATAAGGTGGCAAATTGTATTGTTCTTCGC
>Ga0208825_1002902_pt1 | contig 10744 bp, 8 predicted proteins | sample AD_UKC113_MetaG_FD_184450 | JGI IMG/M metagenome (GOLD analysis project Ga0208825, IMG submission 184450) | Active sludge microbial communities of municipal wastewater-treating anaerobic digesters from Hong Kong - AD_UKC113_MetaG (SPAdes)... | ecosystem: Engineered > Bioreactor > Anaerobic >...
TACTGTATCCTTTAATCCCTCTTCTATTGGTTTAGTTGGATTATATCCCAATTCTTTCTGAGCTTTACTAAAATCTATAGCATATCTTAAATCATGTCCTTTTCTATCTCCTACATGTACTATTAGTGATTCAGGTTTATTAAGATATTCTAATATTTTTTTAATAATCCATATATTCTGTCTTTCACCATTACCACCAAAGAGATATGTCTCTCCTATCTTACCTTTAGTAATACAAAGCTCAATAGCCTTACAGTGATCATCTACATATATCCAGTCTCTTACTTGTGTACCTTCTCCATATACTGGTATTTCTTCATTCATTATTGCTCTTGTTATTGCAAGTGGTATTAATTTCTCAGGGAATTGATAAGGTCCATAGTTATTAGAGCAGTTAGATATTGTTATTGGTAGTTTATGAGTATTGTAATATGCTCTTACAAGGTAATCTGAAGCTGCTTTAGATGCAGAGTATACACTTCTAGGGGCATATGGAGTGTTCTCATTAAATTTAGCATTAGGATCATCTAATGGTAGTTCTCCAAATACTTCATCTGTAGATACATGATGGAATCTTATTCCTCCATTTTTAACAGCAGCTTCTAGTAGTATTAGTGTTCCTTCTACATTTGTTTTTATAAATTCTTCTGGTCCTTCTATACTGTTATCTACATGTGATTCTGCAGCGAAATGTACTATTAGATCTATATCTTTAGTAATATCCATTACTAATTCTTTATCACAGATATCTCCATGTATGAATTTATAGTTAGGATTATTTTCTATATCTTTAAGGTTATTTAGGTTTCCTGCATATGTTAATTTATCTAAGTTTATTATTTTATCTTTAGGGTATTTGTTTAACCAGTATTTAATAAAGTTAGAAGCTATAAAGCCACAACCACCAGTTACGAGGAGATGCATAATATTGTTTAAAATCAAATTAATTTAGATATAACAATATAGGCTACAATAATAAAAAATGTTTTGCAATTTAATACAATATATCTGATATAATCTGTACTATGAGTAATAAAAAATACTTAATGATTCCACTCGTGTTTGATCTTTTTGATTACTTCAAAGAAAAACCTGACTTAAGCTGGGTTTTTGGAACATACACAAATTACTGTGTAAACAATGACATGGCAATAATTGCACAGGAAGATTATTTTAAACAAGAAATTTCTCCATTAGAAAAGGATTACAGAACACCGCTAAATGATGAAAATAAAAAGAAAATCCTTAATGAAAGAAAAAATCTTTTTTCAAAGTATTCCATCAAAAACGAAGAAACTTTATATATTAACAAAGGAAAGAAAGCGAGTTTTAAAGATCAAGTCTATTTTATGTCTCATATAAATAAAAGGTATATATCTGTAATAAATAGTAAGTTAGATAGCATTGAGAAGGATTTTGGTAAGAAAGTTAATGCTATATTTACATGGTATTGGAACCCTAGTTTAGAAAAGATATCTCATGATAGGAATATAAAGATAATACAACAAGAAATCTCACCAATAAGAAATCTTGAAAATAGAGAAAACTACAGAATAACATTGTCTTTTTTCCAATTTGAAAATAAATTCAACAGTAAATACTGTAAAAACCTTTATAAAGAATTTCTTACTTCTCCAGAAAGAAAAAATCTGAAAACATATTCAAGAGAAGAACTTCTTTCAATGCTTTTATTTCCTAAAGACATAGAAAAAATAAACAACATTAAAGACTTACCACAATATGAATTAGGAATAGCTCTGCCTCATGAGAATGATTTTTTCTTTGAAATATACTCAAACGAGAAACTTGAAAAAACTTTCAAAACTGTTAATAAATTATTTAGACCAGAAGATGTCTCTATCCGTTACTACCCTAAATTAGAAAATAGCATTAATACTATTAACTCATCATGGAATGTTGATAAGACAAACAAAGCTATATATTGGGTTACACAGTGTAAAAGAGTTTTAACTTCTGTATCCAACATTGCTTTTGATGCCATGATGTTTGGAAAAACAGTATATTTACTTAGTGACAAGATGCCCTATTCATTTATGAGTTATAACTCACTTAACAAAAAAAACATTACAAAGGAATTAATTGTAGATTCTTTATATTTAAATTTTATGATATTTGCATACTTTGTACCGTGGAATTTAATGCTTAATCAAGAATATATTAAATGGAGAATGTCTAACCCAAGTATAATTGATATTTATAAGAAAAATCAGGATTATATTTTAAGTTCATTAAATATTACTTAATATGTTTTAATTAATTCATCCTTTCCACATCATGAGATATGAAGTATACAGACTATGTAGAGACAAAGAAAGAATCGAAAAATTGAAGAGAGAAGAAAAACAATATTCTCTACCTCAAACAAAATACCTGACAGGCATAGATATGTTTGTCTTTATAAATTCTATAATCCAAAAATGCCCATATGATTATGCCCTTTTATGTCATGACGATGTAATATTACCAATAAACATCAATGAGAATATCACAGAATGCATAACATCTGCTAATCACTATATGGGAGAAGAAAACTGGGCAGTCATCGGAAATGCTGGAATCCAAATCTTAACTAAGAAAGTTCTTCATTACTTGACAGACCCAAATATTAATATACTGCCTCCAAGCACCAATAATCCTAAAATTGTAGAAAGCATTGACGGAAATGTAATGCTTCTAAATATTAAGAACCTGAGAAAAAATAATATTCTTTTACCCAAAAACCTTACTGGATTTCATCTTTATGATTTAATTCTTTGCTTAGAATCACAAAAAAAAGGATTATTATGTGCAGTTAGTTCCTATTTATTTGCAACACATCTAAGTGGTGGTAACAGAGAAGCATTTATCAATGCATGGAAAATGCCAATATTTCAAAAATATTTTTCAGACAACTTTACAAATCAAACAATATCTTCAATAAATGGAGAAGTTATCATAGAAAATAATACTAGGAATGGTATTGATATAAATGAAAAAATGATTGAAAATATCCAAAAAACTTTTCATAAAAATACTTTTGAATTAAATATTATTTCAGAAAAGAGAAACAAGTCTGCAATTACATTTAAAAAATATACAGATAAAAATATAAAAGTTAACATTTATTCTAATGACAGTATTATAAACTTATTAAAAAGAACAAGCCCTACACCAAATTCTTTTGTTATAATACTTCAACAAGATGATGTAATACATTCTGAAATCAGCAAATATCTCCCATTCATGATGTCTTCTTCCAATATTATTATTGGAGATTCCAAAATAATTGAAGACGATAACAAAGAAAGTATAGATCCCTCTGCCAATATTGAAAATATATATACTGGGAAAAGAAAAACACCCATCAATCTTGTAATTTATCAATCAAAACTCCTTCAAAAGACATTAAATAATATTAAAATTACCGATAATACATTTATTAATGATTATAGTATCCTAATAGAAGCTTTAAAACATAGTAGTTATGAGACATATCCAATTCTTTTTGGTGAGCGGCATTACAAAGAAGCTAATAAAGATATTGATGATTATCTTCATACAACAATGCTATCTCAAATGGCTAATAACAACATCGTGAGACAAGATTTCTATAACTTATACAGAAAATCCACAGAGCAATTACAAACCAAACTCTTTGAAATCCTACCTAGTTACATTGAATTTTCTTCCTTTAGAAGTGGGACAATCTGGAAAGCCTTATCAACCTATAGGAAAATTAAGAATTCTTTGAGGATTAAAAAATAGACTAAGAAATCTTAGAACGAACTTTTCTATACATTTCCTTTATTGGCTTTGGTATTTTAAACTTATCAATTATCTTCCATTTTAAAGTATTAAACACCCAAGAATAGTCTGGATATGTTGGCGATGATGTAATAGAAAAATATAGACTGCTATATTTTAAATTGTCTCTAATATTAGTAACATCACATAAATTATCGAAACTCGAATTAGAATAAAGTTGGTCATATTCCTTAACCATTTGTTTTGTTGTTTTAACTTTATACTTATTTATGCTTTCTATAACCTTCTCATATTCAGATGGGTTACTTAATATTTCTATTATTTTATTCTTATAGTCCACCAATTCAGAATTAGGATTAATTACCCATCCAAGGTTATACTTTTTTATTCTCTCCCCCGTAGCTCCTAAGTCAGTACTTAAAGCAGGAACACCACATGCTATGCTCTCTGTAAGTGTATAAGCATATGTTTCAGGACCTGTTGAGAAAAAACAAACAAGCTTTATTTTATTCTCTTGTAATAAAGAACAAAGTTCTGCTCTCTTATACCCTCCATGATTTTTAAAATACTTTGTATCTTTCAATGCAATATCTGATCTCCCAAAAAGATGAACCCTAATATTTTTTAATCTTGCTTTCTTTGCTAAATATTCAAGATATCTACCTCCCTTATGTTGGGAAATAACACCTACAAATGCAATATCTTTTGTTTCTTCTTTTTTAATTGAAAGTGTTGAAGTATTTTTCTTAAGATTTACCCCATGTTCAATTACATCTATGCTTAGGTCTTTATATGTTATATTAAGTTCCTCCTTAGCACTCTCTGATGGTGCTATTACTTTATCTACTTCATTAAATAATTTCATCCATGCTTCTCTCCAATTAAAAATCATATTGCCTTTTATTCCCATACAATATTTTATACATTCACCACACATTTCTTCTGTAGGGTTGCCACAATATTTTTCTCCTTTATATATCTTATTAATCATGGGACAAACAGAATAGTAATCGTGTACAGAAAAAATAGAGTAAAGATTAAATTCTTTAATGAGATCTACTATATCAAAAAAATGCCCTTTCATATGATGAATATGAACAAGAGATATTCCAAAATCTTTAATTATTTTTGAGACCATATCTCTATAATCAGAATTATAGAAGTTAAAATCTTTAAAATTTGTGACTCCTGGAAATTTGATTACTGTTTCTGTTTCACTCCAATATGAATACAACTTGTATATTCCATCTTCTGGTGCAAGAACATGAAAATTATATTTGTCTCTCAATCCCTGTATCAAATCATATGCATGAAGAGTTGTTCCACCTACATTTTCTTTAACATTTTTCCAGTCATGAATTAAGAAAAGTATATTAGCTTTTTGCTTTCTAGCACCTAATTCAAAAGCAATATTTTGTCCTATATAAGTAATTGGCCTCTTTGAGTTCCAGTCATGCAATCGATACCAATATCCTGGATATCGTTCATTAAGAACCTTCGCACCATTTTCTCTTAATTCGTATTTTAATTTAGAAAAAGATTGCGACTCTTTATGATATATATATGTATTGTCACAAAGAAGGTGCCTATAGCCTACATCAAAGCATCTAAAACAAAAATCATTTTCTTCTCCATATCCTTTTCCAAAAGCTTCTTCATCAAAATATCCTACTTCCTCTAATACACTTCTCTTAATATACATACAGAATCCATGAGCTGTTGGTATTTCTGGGTAGTCATTGTATGAACATTCTTCTACTATCTTACTCATCTCGTTCAATGATAGATCTTTAGGTAATTCATTTTTTTCAAAAATGTTTGGAACAGATGCTAGTGTAGCATTGTTAGATAGTGGAGTTACTGTTGCAACCATTTCTTGACTGTATGCACATTCTTTAATTTTTTCTAACCATCTAGGTGTTACTATGGTATCAGAGTTAAGTAGTAATACATCATTTTTAGATAGTTTCATTCCTTTGTTTACAGTTTTAACAAAACCTAAATTCTCTTTATTTTGAATAATTTCAAATTTAGAATATTTCTTCTTATAGGTTTTTAGTAAATCCCAAACCCTTTCATCAGTACTAGCATCATCAATGAGTATTAGATTATTATTTACTAAATCAGTATTACTAATTACAGAGTCTATACACTCCTCTAAACAATCATATGCATTATATATTGGAATAATGACATCGCATTTAGGCATTTTATTAGAATGCTTACTTTTTATATCTTTTCTCATGCTTTGTATTATACAATAACAGACTAATTATCCCAAAGTACCCTAGTATTGCCGTGATATAAGCTGGAGAGGCATATCTATCAATAACAGCACTTATTACAGAATGAGCACAAATATGTAAAAAACTATAACCTAATAAGATAAAACTCAAATACATTATTTCTCTCTTTTTTCTGGAGATTTTCTTCGCCAAAATTAAATACAAAATAATTACTAGTAGAACAAAAGGTAATAAAAATAAAGATACATTAAAAGCTACTATACTTGTAGTTTTTAAACCATTTAAAATCAGCCTAAACAAAAAAGGGGAATTTATCGATTGCTCATAATCTTGAATACGATAAGCCAAATTTTCGGGAATATAAAAAATATTACTCCTTATCTGACCAATAATAGTTGCTATACCACAATTTTCCTGACACCCTAATAAACTAAAATCTTTATCAATGTAGTATTCTGCTGAATTCAAAGTCCAAGGATGATAAGCATTCACTATCCCCAAGTAATTAACCACATAAGAGTTTAATGTCTCTAATGGATGTGTAAAAAAAGCTTTTATTATAAATTTCAAAGCATCTTCACTAGAAATAAATCCATTCTCTTTTGTTTTAACCAGCATTTGATCAATAAGAGTTCCTTTCGTATTATAAACTTCTACAACTTTAAAATCCTCTTTTGCACTATTTAACATCTCTCTTTCATCAGAGGATAAAAATTGAGCCTTTTCTAAGTAGTCAGTATCCACATCCTCAAGTATTTCATAGTTTTCTAGAGGATCTATCATTCCTTGTCCAAGCATATTAAAAGCAGATCTTGATGTATCTGTTTCTAACCCCTTTTTCTCTAAAATTTTATTCCATGCAAAAATACCTACAAATAAAGATACTATTGATAGAAGAAGAACGGCAAAATGTGGAAGAAATTTCTTTATTGGTTTAGAAGTAAATAAACTAATTATAGTTGAGATTATCAAAGGAAATAATGTAATAGAAACATATGGCTGTTTAAGAAACCACGAAAAAGGAACCATAACAACAAAATAAAGCATAAGAAGAAAGTAATATTTTTTATCTCCTTTTGTAGTTTTTAAAAGAAGTTTCCAAGATAAATAACATGAAATAACACTAATTGTCATTGCAACAAATTCTGTTAAGAGTGTATGGTAATATCCAAAAACAATAATATTAAATACAACCAAAAGAAAAAATAATATCGTTAAGACTGTCTTTATCTTTTTATTCTCCCAAGAAAATTCTTTGATAATCTTAGAAGAAACAAAAAGCATTGCTAAATAAAATATAAAACTGAATAAAACAATCCCATTAGATGTCTTACCAAAAAACAAATTACTTAAATGAATTAAAATTGGAAAAACAGGTCCTCTTACAATATCCCAAGTAGAAAATGGCAAAACATTTTCAAAAATCTGAACATAACCCATGTAATGAGCACTATCATAGGTTAATATCATTGGGAATGTTAAATAAAACCAAGCAATAAAGATAAATAGGATATACTTCTTATTAACCTTAATGAAGTCGAACAGGCTATTCATTGATAATTTTCATTAATTAAATTACAATGGTAGAGTTTAATATATATTATATAGAAATTCAATTGTAGTACTATGAATCTTTCTCAAGTATACATCACAATCCCTCTGTATAATGATTCTAAAATGATATTAAAAGTAATTAAATTCCTTAATGATAATGGATATAACGTTGTTATTAAAAATGAAGAGTTCCCTGCTAAAATCTTTTGTATCTCTTCTGCTTTTACATATATTTCCTAGTACTCATAATCTTTTTTATGGTAGTTAGATTTTTCCTAAATATTATTCCAAGAATCCTAACAGGGCTTAGAAAGTAGAGCACTTTAAACAATGGGAATATCCTTAAAAATGAATAAAACTCAATAACATCTCTATACGCATCTAGAATTCTCTTACTTGAATCCTCTTTCTTTTTAGCATTCATCGTTATAGATTTACCATGAGCTCTAAAAGTAGCTAGGTACTCATTCACAAAACCAATCTTAGGATATCTTAGAAGACCAAGAAGCATTACAAACATATCTGGACCAACACCATGATAATAATTACCACCTTTTATTGGTAATTTCCCCTGATAAATACCATCAACTAATTCGTCTTTTCTAAAAAGAACACAAGAAGGAGATATTACACCAGCAAATAAAAGCAATTCATATTTAATAAAAAAATTGTTGAATATACCTGTTTTACGAAAGAATGTTGACTTTTGTGTTTTTTTCTCTTCTTCAAAATAGATATTAGCATTAGAAATTACACAGCTTACATTGTCCATCATTAAAGATATAGTCTTTTCAACAAATGTTGGTTCTATCCAATCGTCATCATACAATAACTTCACATACTTGGTCTTTGCATGTAAGACACCATCAAGCCAACAGAAATGTGGGCCTAAATCTTCTTCTTTTCTTATGTATTCCACTTTGTCTTTGTACTTCTTCATAACACTAGGGGTATCATCAGTACTACCATGATCACAAACAATAACATGACAAGGATATGTTTGATTTAAAGCTGAATTTATAGCATCTTGAAGATAACCAGATCTATTGAATGTCGGAATTACTATGGTAACTTCTGATTTGTCTTTTTCAATTTTTTCTTTCTTCATTATTATTTAATAATTTGTTTAATTTGGAAACATCAGCAACGAGAATATCCTGCTCACCGTTATTTTTTATTTTTATTGGAGTATTAGTAAGACTCTGAACAAAATCTTTAATCTTCATTCCCTTCCCTGAGGCAATATTATATATTCCTGTGGCTTTTCTTCTCATTAATTCCAAGATTATATCTGCAACTTCTTCTGCATTTAAAAAATCTCTTACACTTTCTGCACCATACAGCTCAAAATCTTTTTCCAAATCTTCCCGCTTCAATCTTTCTAACACAACAGGATATAAAAATGGAGGTTTTTGTGATTTATGATACATACTAAAGATTCTACCTATACAAGCATTGTTATAATTTCTCCGAATCAATACTTCACCAGCATATTTAGTTAACCCATATTCTGAAATAGGTTCAATTGGATCATTCTCAGAAATTGGTTTATTACTTGGTTTATAAACATGAGATGTACTTGCATAAAAAAACCAAGGGTTTGTTAATTCCTTGTTTAATGCATCTATTAAATTCTTTGTACCTATACAATTAACTTCAAATGCCTTTAACAAATCCTTTTTAACCTCCGAAGTGGGAACTATGGCAGCAAGATGAATAATTGAATCAAACTTATATGAATGAACCCACTTATTTACACTATTAACATCTCGGACATCCCCATCAAATGATTTATAATCATAATTAAGATTAGATAATTTTTTTATAACAATTTTTCCAAGGACACCACTCGCACCTGTAACTCCGATTAACATCTATTTTTTCTTTAGTAAATTTAGAATCCTATTAATATCTTCTTTGTTTAGTTCAGGATTATTACCGAAGTAGAAACCATTATTAGCTATATATTCTGTTGTTTGTAAATCCATTTGGAAGTATGTTCTCCCCTTTAGGAATGGCTGCTTTGCAATATTTCCAGCGATTATTGGTCGAATCTCAACATTGGCATCGGTAAAATCCTTTTTGTATTTCTCAAATAGTTCTTCATTTTTAAATACCAATGGCATACCAAAATTAGAAATAATATCCATATGTTTGATATTTAAGCTAAAAATATCTGAATTCTTTCCAATAGCATTATTAAATATTTTAAAGTTTTGTTCCCTTTTTGAAACTATTTCATCCCAATATTGAATTTGAATATTCCCTAAAAAGCCATTTATTTCTGTTGGTCTAAGATTGTATGCAAGAGTGTAAAATGTATAAGTATTATAGAAATCATTTACATTGTTTTCTTTTTTCATTTTTTCCTTAAACCAATCTGAATTATTTCTTGTCCAGCCATGTGAGCGAGCCATCTTCAAATTCTCATATAATTCTTCATCATCTGTACATATCATTCCCCCTTCAATAGTTGAAAGATGATGTCCAACAAAAAAAGAAAATGTTGAGGCAAGACTAAAATTCCCCAGCCTTCTTCCTTTATACACAGACCCTAAAGATTCGCAGTTATCCTCAAGAAATAGTATATTATGCTCTTTACAAAATTCCTCTATTAAATCAATATCAGAACAAAAACCTAAAGCATTTGTTATAAAAAGACCTTTTGTATCTGGATATTTTTCATAAGCATCCTTTAATATTTGACTTGATACATTAAGAGTTTCAAGCTCTACATCAAGAAAAATTGGAATTAACCCTAATTGAATTAAGGGCATTACATTTGTAGGCCAAGTTAAATTAGAAACAAAAACTTTATCCCCTATTTTAAACTTTCCCATATTTATCAAAGCTTGAATCAGCAAAAGATTAGCTGAACTTCCATTAGTAACATATACAGAATACCTTCTCTCCTGTTTATCAGAAAATCTTTTCTCATATTGAGAGCATTCTTCTCTCATACTAAGGAAATCAGCATTTGTTATAAACTTACACAACTTCTCTTTTGTTTCTTTCTCATGGTAAAAAGTTGATTTGATTAAGGGGATTCTGTCCATTTTATATATATTGTGATTAACTTAATAAATTGTTTTATTATTTTTAATTAATTCTAAATCTGACTCTATCATAATTTTTACCAATTCTTTAAACTTAGTTTTTGGTTCCCATTTTAACTTTTC
>Ga0208825_1002903_pt1 | contig 10744 bp, 5 predicted proteins | sample AD_UKC113_MetaG_FD_184450 | JGI IMG/M metagenome (GOLD analysis project Ga0208825, IMG submission 184450) | Active sludge microbial communities of municipal wastewater-treating anaerobic digesters from Hong Kong - AD_UKC113_MetaG (SPAdes)... | ecosystem: Engineered > Bioreactor > Anaerobic >...
GTAAACAAAACCTAATACATCGCCTTGTACCTTAATGTACATTACCTTTGTAGTATTACCATCCAATACCTTACTTAACGTATCCGCATACTCCTTAGCATCTGTAATAAAACTTATAAAAGGTATTTTTTTCTTTAGGTAGTCTAATATTTTGTTTGCTTTCGCTTGTTGTTCGGGAGTGGCTTCTTGAGTTTCATTAGTGGCGTTGAATCGCACATCATCATTTGAAGTTTGCTTATTGCTTCCTAACTTCTCTTTTAAAAATTGGGAGTAATCATATTCGGTTTTCGTTACATAATAACCATTGAGCGCATATTTTATTATGGATACTTCCTTGTAGTGTTTCCCTCCCCTATAAATTATATTAATATTAGGGTCGTAATTTGATGAGTACGGATTAGAAATATCTTCTTTTACAAGTTCTTGTTCTATTTCTTCTCTTTCTTCAGCAAAAATGCCATCATTCGCAAGCTCCTCAATATTTTCAGCTCTTGTCTTTATTGCTCCATCTTCGTATTCATTCTTTCTATTTAGTGTATTTTTTGTATTGATAGATTTGCTTTGGGTTGTAAACTCTTCACGCAGATTAGTAATTTCGTTTTTGGTAGATACTTCCTCTTTTTGGTTAGTTGATTTTGATTCCGTTGTTTTAGCATTAAGCAAATTGGCTGTTGCTTGTTGTTCGGGAGTGGCTTCTTGTTTGCCTTCTCCTGCATCATCATTTGAAGTTTGCTTACTATCTCCTTGAAAAAAATTCTTTGCCTTATCAATTATCAATTCAGATGCCTTTGCTATTGCAGAACCCCTTTTTTCTCCTTTCTTTATTGCATTAACTGTATCATTTATAATTTGAGTTATATTATTGTCCGAATGTCTTAATCGGTCAAAATATACACTTGCTATAGCCGCATCTTGGCTCGCTCCCTTACTTTTTTCTTCATTTATTTTATTGCCAAATTGCTCTAAAAATTCTTTCCCTTTTGCTGTTTTACCTAATAAATTTTTTACTTTCGATAAAGCATTGATAATCTCTCCTATTATTTTGGCTCTTTCCTCATACTCGGCTTGTTCGGTTTCTGTTGTCCCAAATAAATCAACTACTTTTGTTACTGCCACCGGACTTGCATTAATATCTTTAGCCATTACCTCGATAGTACTATTATTTAACTTCCTACCTTTGATATGTTTAATAAATTGCTCCTGTACAGAATGTTTTTTTATGTTTCGACCTATGATTATACCTACCGATGGTGCAATCATCCCATTCACAACAGAATCAAACAAATCTTGCGACAAGTTCGATAATGCCATCCCATCATTCGTCTTGCTATCTGTTAATGACAAACCAACTTTTGTTAATTCTGATATATCGAACTTCATATCTCGAAATATCTTTGCAGCATCTATTACAGTCCCCTGCCCTTCTGCAATATTTTGTAAAGCACCTAATACCCTTGCATCTTGTGCCGACTCCCCACCAATAATTTGAACATTTATACTTTGAACATTGTTTCTTTTTGCCAAATCTAATCTGTGGTGTCCATTAATAACGTAAAATTTGCCGTCTGCCGGGTCTTTCCATATAGTAATAACCCCTGCTAACGCATCTTGATACACTCTATCTTTTAATTTTTCGCTTGCGCCTGTTTTGGAATCTGTATCGGATTTGTATTGAAAACGCTTAGGGTCTTGATGTATATCTGCAACTTTAAAAGTCGTTACATCAACTTTCTCTTGTAAATTTACAGTTCCTCTTTGTTCCGGTCGTTTATCTTCTTGTTTTCTTTCTCCTGCATCATCTTTTGGAAGTTGATGTTGTTCTGTTTTAATTGGTTCGCTTGCTCTATCATGTTTTTGATTTTGGTTGCCGTCCAATTCCCCTGTTTGTTGTCCTTTTCTATCATCTCCTTGTTCTGCTTGTTGTCTTTCTCTATCATCTCCAATACTCTGTATCGAAGTTGTTTCGGTAGTAGTTGTACTATCAACCACTCTTTGTTTGTCAATGGTGTCATAATATGTGATTAAATTATTATTAAATTCTTCAAGTGTTTTAATTACTAAGTCCTTTTCTTCTTTCGGCGTATTTGTAGCAAGTACTTTTGATTTAGTACTCTCAATCCACTCTAAGGCTCGAAAAATCATAGACTTTAATTCTGTTGGTGCTAAGGCTGTTATATCATTACGCATAGCTATCAAAATACTATCAACTTCATCTGGCACATTCTCTAATAGTGTTGTCGCAGTATGTTTAAATAATTTATTTATCGCAACGGATATAAAATTGTGTGTAGCTTTGGTGTCTTTTTTATTTTTAATTTTTTGTATTGATATATTTTTTAAAGATATTGCTATATCCAATGCCATATCTACATCTTTAATAGTATGCCTTTTCCCATTAGAATCTATTAAAGTTATATAGGTTACATCTCCTTTTGTATTCTTATTTATAGCCCCCAACGAATATTCTGTACCATTAATTTCTATTACATTCCCTTTAATAGTGAATTTAGGCTTTTCTCCTTTGGGTATTTTTGTACCATCCGTTATAATTGGCTCAATCTCTGTATTACCATCTATTTCTATAATCTTATTCCCTTGTTCAAATGAATATTTGCCATTACCTTCATCTACTACAATTCCCTTTTTGCCATTTATGATAACTTTTTTACCTACGAAATCTTTTGCTACTTTTTTGCTACTTTCAACTTGCTGTTCTTTTTTTTCTTCTGTTGTGCTATCTTCATTTTTCTGCTCTACTACTTCTTTTTTTAGTTCTTCTACCTTTTGTGTGTCTTGTGGCTTACTTGGCAAAACAATATCTCCATTTTTAACAAAATCATCGTGCTGTTCTTTTGTCTTTATAGAACTTATCCCATTTTTAAAAGTATAAATATAAGTACCATCCTCTTGTTTCTCTATTGTAACCTCTGCACCTTTTTTTGTTTTTGCTACTATCTTGGTGTCAATATCAATTTCAGGCGTATTAGTATCGCTTGCAACTTCGCCACCCTTTTCTTGTCCGTTGCTCTGCTCATTAGCTGTTGAACTTTCTGTATTCGGTATTTGAGTGTTTGTGTTTTTTTGCTCATACTGTGTAATATTTGATGTTTCCCATTGTTTTTGTGTTTTTTCTACATCATTCCCATTGTCATCTAAAAGTATTAATTTACTTTCTTTAGCACCTCGCTTCTCTTTAGATTCTACTCTATCTTTTACTATATACTTTCTATCATTTAATAATATAAAAGAACCTATCTCAATTTTGTCGAAAGATAAATCTTTTTTTGCTTCTGTAATTTGCGTAGTCGTATTAGTCCCTAAAGTAGATGTATTTTGTGTATTTAATGATTTGTCTTTTACATCTTTTTTTAATCGTATATCATAATCATTCCATTCATTTTCTGTTATTGATATTTTACCCCCACCTTTATTTTTATTTAATATTACATTTTTAGCTTTCGTTCCATTTTTTTGTTTTTTACTGCCTAAAGCTGTTACTGTGTAATCTTCATCGTTTATAGATATAACTTGTCCGTGTTTAATTGCGCCAAATTCTATATCTTGTGTTACCTCTCCTGACCTTTTTGTAATACTCCCAAAATTATCCCACAAGTCTGCATCTATTCTATGAGTATTCCCATCTACATCTGTAATTTCTAATAAAGGTACTATATCCCCATTCTTTTCGTTTGTTTCCTGTTTTGTTACTTGATATGGCTTCCCTCTAAAATTTATCTCATCTCCCTCTTTCACATCATTAATATCTACTTTAAAAGGCGTATGCAATTCTATATCTGATGTTCTCCATTCGGATTCATTTATTTGTTCGCTTTTACCTCTTTTATCTTTTATCGTTATTGTATTTGTGGGATTATTATTTTCATCAACTCCTCCAATATCTGTAATATCTACTATCTTATTGTTTATTTTAATCTTATCTCCTACTTCTGCTTGGTTAAATTCAAAATCTTGTGAATGTTTTGTGTCTTTGACATCAACCTCCCCCCATTGTTTTTCATTTAAGACAAGTATTGTATTGTTGTCTTTTAATGAAACCGTTGGAGTGGTATTAACCTCTGAAAGATTAGGCGCAATTTCTACTTGATAATTTTTACCATCAACAATAACCTCATCCCCTTGTGTCAAGTCCTCAAATTTTACATCCTGTATAAAATGGGTTGTTTGAGTTGTTGGTGTTGTTGGTGTTGTTTGAGTTGTTGGTGTTGTTGGTGTTGTTTTTTTATTTGCAACTCCATTCGTAAGTATATTTTTTTGTGCCTCCGTTGCATCTTTGATAATATCATCCAATCTACTTATAACTGTTGCATCATTTGTTTTCTTTTTATCCGATTCTGCAAATCTCGCTTTAGCCGATTCAGATAAATACGCAATTCTATCTTCCGTGCTTAATTTCCTTTGTGTTAATGGGTCTTGTGTCGGTAATTGCTTATACAAATCTGATATTGTATTTACAATCTTTTGTCTTTGTATAGATTCTTCCAGTGTTATATTCCCTTGCAACAATTCATCAGTTATTGCATTTATTATATCCGATTTATTTTGGGCAATATTCATCATTAATTTCCCTCTCGTTGCAAAATGCCCTCCTCCTTTCAATAACGTAAGTAATGACATCTGTAAGGCTGTATGTAATGCAGTATCTATTTGTTCTTTTATAAAATCACTATTTTCATCTTCATTAGCTCCTGTTTCTTTGTCTAATACTTTTTGAAATATATTTGTCGCAATTTCTTCTACTATTTCATCTTTAATTTCACTTCCTTTTTCGGCTAAACTTTTTATTACTTTTTTTGTTCCACTTACAAACTCCTCTCTACTAATACCTCTTGCCCCATTTCTATAAATAGTAGTAATTAAATCGTGCATTGCACTTTGAGAGGCTTCTCCGCTAAATAATTTTTTTGCAAATTTTATTTCCGAAAACCCCATAAGTTCAACCGCATTTTCTATAACCCCAAATAAAGTACCATAAAGCATCGTTTTTGCTCCTGCATTTTCCTGACCATCAAATAGCCCCTCTGCTTGCCTTATATTCCTATCCAACCCCACAACAAATCCATAAGTAAACTGACCTATATTATTATTGACATTTTCTATATTCTTAGCCCTTGCCATAATCAAATCGGCTTCTTTTGTAGCCTTTGCCATTTCTACGGCTCTCCCAATCTTTGTTGCTTCGTTTAATATATTTGTCGCTTGTCCTATTAATTTCCCCTCAGTTGTTAATAATTTAGTAGCTGTTCCCAATTTAGATACGCCCATCCCTCCATATCCTAAACTTAATACCATTGATACTCCTCCTGTTACTGCATTTGCAATATTAAAAACATTCGGATTCCAATCTCCTGCATGTGGATTCTGTATATCTTGTAAATATGTTTCAGAAGTTGGGTCTGTGTCTATTATTGTTGCACCTTGTTGCAACTCATCTACTTTCGCCGGTCTATAAATTTTATTTACATAAAAATCATTCTCTATATACCGTTTTGTTATTGCATTTGCTGTTTCTGCATCTTTTCCCTGTGCCAATAACTTCGCACGCATCAATATTCCCGTACCTCCACTTATTAAGTCGCCAATACTATTTTGATAAATCGAGCCGAATATACTTCCTGAACTTATATCATTGTCGGTTATCTTATTTACAATATTCATATCTAAGTGAAGGGCTTCCCCTGCTCTCCGTATCATATTGTCGTCTATATCGTATGCGCCTAATGCTTTTTGAAATCCTGCAACTGATATTGAAGTTTTACTATGAGCCTCCTCCCCTGCACTATATCCAAAATACTTTTCATAATTTTTAGCAATTTCATCACTTAATAATGAACTATATTGCTGTATTACATACGCCTCATTATTATTTAATATCTCATCATTTGTTTTTATTTGAGAAGATAATAATTTCGCCGTTTGCATCATTGATGGCGAACCGCTTTTATCTGCTTCTGCTTTTATTATTGAATAAGCTGATTTTATTGCATCATTACCTGCTGTTTGAGCTAAAAAATATTCTGTCGCTGTTGGGGATACTCCGTTCTCATTTAAAGTTATTGTTTTCTTGTAGCCTGCTATATCGAGTGTGCTTAACACATTAAATCCTATTTCTGTTGCGTTAGGCAATTGATTTGTAGTTATTCCCTTTTGCACATTTGACATAACCGCATTATATTCTACATAAGGGCGCAACTCATTTTTTAAAGGAGCGAGTTCTTTGTCTGAAACTCTATCTATATAAGCATTTGTATAATCATTGGTTACATTTCTTGCATCTTGGGCTGTTTGCAAGTTTGATTTCGGTGCAAACGCTCCCATCCCTTTATCCTCTATATCTAACTTAAACACTTCGGGTTTGCTTAACAGTGTTGATAATGACTTTTTCCTTTCTATCTCAGTCTTTTTATCAATATAAGTTTTTATTGCACTTAAAATTTTATCAGCATCTCCAGACATTACTCCTTCTCTAACTTGTAAAGCCTTATCTAAAATCGCTTGTGGTACTGTATTTCCTATTGAAGTTGATTCTAATAACTTTTGTAAGTTGTTTATATCTTCATCAATACTTTTTATTAAAGTAGCTTTAGCATTTGCAACACTTTTAATTCTTAAACCTGCTTGTGTATTTCCTGCTTCCTGTATCGCTATATCTAATATTTTATTTTTTTGCTCTTTTGTTATTGGTGTATTATCTCCTGTTTTTACCTTTTCTTCTTGAACAAATTTTAAATAATCTTCATTAATTTTATTTACATTATTATAGTAGTTCAGCTCAGGGTGTTCATTAAAGTTTACTGTATTATCTGTAATAATATCTTCTGCTGTCGTTATATAAGGTCTAAATGGGTCATAACTCTTTTGTTGATTTGCATCTACTATCTTATCTGATGCGTCCCCAAAATCTGTATTTATATATTGCTTGAATGGATCGTAAGTTTGTTGTTTCCCTTTAAAATCGTCTAATGGGTTATTTGATAATATTGTATTTGTAGCCGTTTTTTTCTTAGGATATAAAATATCTTTAGCTTTTTGTTCCGCTTTTTGAATTACTTCTTGTGTTATCCCAAACCTTTCAGCAAGTGCCTGTTCAATGCTTTTTGGTTTTGATTCGGGTTTTATTTTTTCTTGTGATTGTAATTGTGTATTTGTTGGTATATTTTGAGTATTCGATGTTCCATCCAAAACAGTATTTTCTCCAATATTTTGTTCGGGTGCTGTTTCTTTTTTTTTTTCTGTTTGCATTTCTCCTAAATCCATACCTACACGAAATTGATTAGAAATATCATCAATCGTATATCCCGCACTCATTGCACCCTGAATATCGTATGTAAATTTTTTACCACTCCCTACATCAATTCCTCTTTTAAATAAATCGCTAATATCATCTATTGTGTATCCTGCATCTATTGCACCCTGAATATCGTATGTAAACTTTTTATTTGGCATAAAGCAAATATTTTAATATAACTCAAAACAAAATTACACTATTCTATTTATAATTTTATATCCTCATTAATATTATTATTGCAAATTGTCAAATATCCATTTCAAATAAACAACTTTATTTAATTGCATATTTATTCTATTCTTTATTTCTAAAGTTTATTTTTTTTGAAAAATGTTTTTTTAATTACCCCTACAAAAAGCACCTATATCGAAATTCATTAAATCATTGGAGAAATTTTAGTAATTGAATTTATAAAAATATTACCTTTATTAATAGTATTAGTATTATTATTACTATTATTAGTATTATTGATATTATTACTATTAATATAAGTAAAAAGATGATTAAGATTAAGATTAAAGGTAGTTCCTAATATTTGAATATAATTTTTATGATATTTACTTTTAAAAAAGAAGGTATTATTTGTAAATTTATTAATTAATAAATCTTTACTTTTATTATCTTCTGCTTTTATATTGGTATGTAAATAAACACTTCTTTTGTTCAGTATTATATTTTCTCTTGCCATTTGTTTTAAAAAATATCTTCCCTTAGATGGAGAACATTGTAAAATGTTAGCAATATGATTTTTACCTGTTTTTATCGCATTACAAAAATTACTCTCAAGCATACACACATACTCTGCTAATGTTTTATTTAGAGAAGAAGCCTTTTTATTAACTCTCATTAATAACTTATATTCTTCCTTAGATAACACTTTGTGCTTTTTATTCGTGGCACTTTCTGACTTTTTGTATATTGAAATTATATCACTCTTTTTTTTTATACACTCATTTTGTTTTAAAATATTTTGACTTAAATAAACAGACCTTTCGATTTGTTTTTTTATCTGTTTGAATAATGTTGAACCTTTTTTTTGTATTTTATCATATTTAAAAAATGGAGTTTTTTGATATATTGAATTATAATAAAAACGCAAATTTTTATTAAAAATACTCTTCATTTCATCATCTGCAATGTCTTTCAAAATCTTCAATGTTTCTCTGAAATTTATTGCGTAAACATCTCCATTTTCACGATACTTGGCAATACCTATTTCTAAACATATTTCTACTAAAGCCCTTGTTTTCTTGCCTACAATCCCAAACCTTTTTAGTAATTGATAATCGGTTTCATTTTTATACATTAAAATAGGGGATTTCTCTGACTTTATTTTAGCCAAAGTAACTAAAGTTAAAAGATTATATAAACTATCTCTATCCAACTATTTTAGTTTTAATGAGTAAAGATAAATAACTTTTTAAATTTAAACATACTTTTTTTTGATTTTTAATTTTCAAGTATAAAAAATTCTTTTGCTATACTCATTAATATTATGGGAGCTTACTGAAAAATGGTATAAAATATCTAAGCACATTTTTAATAGATAAATAACCTAACAATATCAAAGATATGTATTGCCATATTTTTTTGTACGCTCTTTCTTTCTCATACATAGCATTATAGTTATTAATAGTATCTTGTTTTATATTTATTTGTTCATTCAAGTATGATATAGCACTATCATATTTGTATTGCAATGAAGCTAATTTAGAAGTGCTTTCTATCTGTATTTCCTCTCTTGTCTTAATTGTATCTACTCTTAATATAGGTTTGCTTGTAACCTTTTTTACAATATGATTTTGAACAGTATCGCAATCTATTTGTAAAGTGTCGTGCTGATATAAAACATCTCCCTTTAGATATTCTATTGTTTTACTTTCCTTTTCCATAGGGGGGTATAAATTACTACAAATGTTTGATATTACATTTGGATATTTTATTTGTGCGTGAAGTAATTGCTTATTTGCAGTTTGTAATGTATAACAACCATCCAATACAAATATCAAGAGTAGTAATAACAATAATGTAATTACGTCACTTAGTTTTTTTATCCTTTTCATTTTTATTTTTTTTATGAAATGATTCTAATAGCTTTGAAAGACCAAACCCAAGTGTTATATAGCCGACTTTGCTTGTTTCAAAGTTTAAATCTAATCCCGTAACTGTTTTAAGCTCGGTGGAGAACTCAGGCACAAAAACAAATAAAATAGATAAAGTTGTCAAAATACAAAGTGCTACTATTAATTTATATTTATTTGCATATCCATTCCAATTATTATGAATTAAATAATAAAATAAAGCTGATAGTATAAACCCTGATAATATCAACAAAAAAACCCACAATATATCTAAGTAATTCATTTATTCTTTATTTTTTTAGTTGCATTATAGTAATACCTTATTGCAAATGACCCGGAAAATATAGCGACTACTCCTGCGGATATGCTTACTAATTCGTGTATGTCCTTTAAAGCTAAAATAGATATTGATGAAGATAGTAAAGATATGATTACTAATACTAATCCAAATACAGAATTTTCGTGATGTGATGTATGTATATCCATAATAAGTTAAAAAACAAAGATAGTATATGATTTTTATTTTTAACTATAAACAACATTATTACAATAAAAAATAGGGCATGAGCCCTACTTTTTACTTATCAAATTTTAAAAATCAAGGCGTTATTAATATATCTACAAAGCACTAATAGAAATTAATAACATACTTTGAGGCAAAGATACAATTTTTATTTAAAATACAAAATTAATTTATTCTAATTTTTGATTTTATGTGTAAATGTGATTTTTTCTCATTATTTAAGCGTATTTCGTGATATTTGTTAGAAATTGCCATCATTTCTTGTTTATTTTGTAATAAATCTTCAATTTCATCAATTTTGGTTGTATTTACATAAAGCTGAAACATATCCGACAATATACCCAAATTTGTTACACTAAAAGAAGTAACTTCATCTGTATAAATGGCTTTATATAAAAATAATAATCCCATAGGAGTAATGCCAAATTTAGCATGACTAACAACACCAAATAAAGGCTGTATTTTCTTTTTTAGATAATCAAATTGTGTGGAGCTAATAATTTCTAAAATATCTACGTTTTCACTATTCATAAGTGAATGTAGATGCTCATTAAATTCACGCTGATATATATTATTTTCCATAATTTATTTTCTTACAAAAATAGCACTTAAAATTCAACATCCAAATTATATCGGTCAAATGCTACTTTGTTGCGGTGGAAATTAAAATCCAAAATAGAATATCAATTATATTTAGATGCTAAAAAAGAAGAAGAAAAGGCTAAGTATGACTATGACAATGCGGTAAATGAGGACAAGGCATCGCAAACCACAAGCGGGTCGCTCATTGGGATAACTCAAATAGCATTTAATCCATTAGGATATGGATATAAT
>Ga0208825_1002905_pt1 | contig 10741 bp, 20 predicted proteins | sample AD_UKC113_MetaG_FD_184450 | JGI IMG/M metagenome (GOLD analysis project Ga0208825, IMG submission 184450) | Active sludge microbial communities of municipal wastewater-treating anaerobic digesters from Hong Kong - AD_UKC113_MetaG (SPAdes)... | ecosystem: Engineered > Bioreactor > Anaerobic >...
TTGTATTTTATTAAATGCTTCGGTAATGCCAATTCCCTTACTTCGGCAATACGCAACGTTGTGTGCAAGGCTACGTCCCTAAAAGTTCATTAGCCCATTCAACACCTTCTCTACCGTCAAATGAATTATGGACTATTAAAAGAGCATCATCTTCCTCTTTAAATTGCGGTTCACACTCACAAGGACAATATGGATGTCCGATTGCAGGATAAACACATTCCAAGTAATGCTCTTTCAAATCCTTCACAGGATAAACATGATATACTTTTTCGGGGTCAATCATTAGTTTAATTGTTGGTTTTCGTAATCAATCATGTTGTCAAAATCAGGCTCATAAGTGCCTTCTTTACACGGTATTTCCGCAACCAACTCACCGATAACTTTTAAATACCCTCTGTTATCATAACACCATTGTTGAGCAAGTTCCCAACTTGGAGCAGTCACATTTTCGCCGCCCCAAGTTTTCATTTCCCCTGTTTTTGCATCGGCGGCTTTAAATTCAGTTAGCCAAATTTTCATAATGCCATCTCTGTTTGCCCGCCCTGCACACAACAAAAGGTTTTGCGTTATGTGGGCGGAAATTAATAGGCTCATCATTTTATCTTTAATCAGCTTCGGTTGTATGCGGGCAGACGAGCCTTGAATACCCACACAAACGCAAAGCCTCAAACGTACTAAGCAATGTGGCATGACGTTCACTATTCAGCAACATTAACGATTGTATTTGTTTTTGCCTGTGCCACACATTAGTTTTCAATTCAACTTTTTAGCTTGCCATTGAACAACTGATTCCAAAATTTCAGTAACAAGCATCTCCGAAACCTCATTAGCAAACCATGTAACTGTATTTTCGGTTGGCTCAAACCCGATTGATTCCATTTTATTAATAACGGTGTTTGCAATAAGCATTTTTAATTCGGTATCAATCGGGAATCCGTTGATACTATTTTTAAATTCATCCATGTTTTTTTTATTTTACAGTTTCCCAATAATCAAAAAAAGTATGTTTGTTATCTGGGTACATTCTAAAAGCATCTGCGGCGGCTCTCCAGGCTGCATAAGCAATTTGCCGCCTATCGGCTTCTGCGTTATTTCGGTCAATTGAAACTCTCTCTTTCAATGCTTCATTTTGAACCCTCAACACATCTATCTCTTTTTCCTGTCTTTTAAAATGCTCAACTAATTGTTCATGCCCTTCAATGCCAGTTTTTAGTTTACGTTTCAATTCTTCAATTTCATCTGTTTGCAAAATCCTTTGAGCCATGATGCCAGCGTTATACCAATCTTTGTCCGTAAACCCTTTTTTAAATGCTTTAAGCATGTCAATCAAAGCAGATGTACTTGGTTTAAACAATATATGTTCATTGTTATCAGCATAATCAATAGCCCATAATACAATCGCAGTGTTTTCTGGACTTTGTAATTCAATTTCAGAAGTCATTTGTAATGTTTCCATTTTTAAAATTTTATAATTAATAAATACATGCTCCGCAGCTTCAAAAACAAATACAACCAGCGACAACCCATTAATCAACATCAGTACAGTCATTCACCCACACTGCTTAGTACATGGGGTTTGCCGCTATGTGGGCTGACACCTAAATCCTGAACAGTAGTAATTCTATTTTGCTTCATACTTTTTTCAACTTTTGTTTTCCAAATTCCCACACAAGCGGCAAGCCCTGTTCGTTAGCAGCCATTGGGAGACACCCTAATATTTTCGGCTGGAACGAAGAAGTTTTTAAAGGGTTCTTCAATGTATTTGTCAAGCGGTATAATTTGACCGTTTGCCTCAAACACTTTGATTTTGCTACCATCAATCAATTCAACTTCATAATGGCAACTTTCATCCATGCACTTCCAAAGTTTAATCCAATGCGGACGGTCAATGTCTTTATGTCCAAAAGCGGAGTAACCCATTCGCTGCATATCTTCTTCATTGTCCTTCAACTCTTTTGCAATTTGTTGCTTTTGACCATTTGTAAGACGCTTGTACCAATTAGACATAATTTCTTCGGGCAGAGTAGCAGAAGCGATAGTTTGACGGTTCATTGCATATCGCATAGCCATCCAAAGCAGCGTCCATTCAAAGTCCGACAAACGGCTGCTAACAGTTGCTTTATGCAATACGGGCTGACCCGCACCAATCAACGATATACCTTTTTTCATCTTTTATTTATTAGGTTGAACAATAGTTTTTCAAATACCCGTACTGCATAAAGCAGTTGACGTAATGCCTACCAGTTATTAGATTAGTATAGCTGACTTAATATCACAGGCTCGCCACGGATTTACTTTTTCTATCACCCCATTACTGTATTGTGGGAAATATAATACATACCACCCTGTATCATGTTTTTCAAATCCACATATTTTCATTTTCCTTTTTGACACTTTGCCATTAACAATGAGTTTCCCTGTATTATTTTTATAAGTAAACTTGTCACCTATTTTAAACAATACACCATCTTTTCTTTTGATAGAAAAAACTAAATGCTCTTCTTTTTTTAGTTTCATAATTGACACTTTTAATTTACCCGGCACTAACCGCCAACAGATGTATTGGCAATAGTGGGCGGACAGTTAATAATATTTTAAAGTACCTGCGATGCCCACCATCGCCAATACTTTTACGGTTACTTGCTTAAATCCACTCCAAGTATATCAGATAGTGCTTTTAGTTTTAAAACACAAGATTATAAAGTATTTACCAAACTTCCAAATATTTATTAAAATATTATTTTTGAATTGAAATTAATTTTACCTTACTTTTGTAAAAAAGTTTTTTATGGCTAAAAAGAAAATACCATTATCATCAATACCCGAACAAGTCAAGAAGGCTTTAGATGGGAGAACTCAAAGATGGCTTGCTTTAGAAATTAAAATGCCAGAGGATTTATTATCTAAAAAAATGAAAGGCAATACTGCTTTTTCAAAAGCAGAAATTGAAGCAATTAATAAAAGGCTTTCTTCTAATATAGAAATGATTTTACCATGATATGCGATAAGGTTTCATATGATTCATATCAAGATGCCCAAAAAGCATCTCGTAAAATATCTATTAGAGAAAAACAAGGTTTTAGAACTTATAAATGCAATGAATGTGGGAAGTACCATTTAACAAGCATCAAAACAAAAAGCAATAAATCTATAAATAATCAAGCGCCCAAAAGTTATTTAAATAAAAAAGAACTTAAATTCTATGACGAATCTATAAAAAATATTAAAAATAAAAAATACACTCCTATAAAAAATGTTTTATCTACATTTAAATTAGGGGAATTACTCAATTGGCCTTTAAAAAATAAAAAACATGGTACTTGAATTTGATTTCACCCAACCAGAACCGGATAAAAGGGATAAGGGATACATTTGCAGTTGTTGCGGCTTATTTGTAAAAAGATACCGTAGAACTTTTAATACAGGGATGGCTATCGCTTTAATCCACCTTTACCGTAACTTAGATAGAGGTTATATTCATGTAGAAAAAAGTTTACAGGCAAATGGCTTTCAAAGATGTGGTGATTTTAGTTACCTCAAGCATTATCGCTTTATTGAACAATTACCGGAAGATAGGGCAGATGGAAGTAATAGAAATGGGATGTATAAAATAACAGGTGTCGGGATGTTATTCGTAGAAGGTAAGTGCAAAGTAAAAAAGCATTTCTTAATGTTCAATAATAAATGCGAAGGATTTGAAGGAAAAGAAATAGACATACACGAAGCATTAACTAATAAGTTCTCTTATGCTGATTTAATGAGTATGGTAAGAGTTTAACGAGGACATATTGCTGATGGTTAGGAATTAGTATTCCATCTGCTGAAATGCAGAACTTAAAAATGATTATATAACCTACTGTTGATTGACTTTCTTCCGCCTAACTATTGGCAATACGAATGTTAGCAGCAGCCAATTTTGAACTATGAATATTGTACAAATATTAAGACGGCTCGGTCAACAAATGAATGGTTGGTCAAAGTCAATGAATATTCAGGATGCACAAATGCCGCTTGCAAAAAAACTGTATGCTAAAAACGGGTTGGAATTAAAAATGACCTGCGGCGCTTGCCCTGAACAATACGATGTTTTTAAGGACGGCAAACAGGTTGCTTATTACCGTTTAAGGCACGGTGAATTTAGAGTTGATTACCCTGAATGTGGCGGCGAAACAATTTATGAAGCTGAACCGTCAGGAGATGGCATTTTTGATGATAACGAAAGGCTTGTTTATTTGTCAAGGGCAATGCGTCAAGTCCTTTTGAAATTAAAGACTGTTGGCAAAGGTTGCTGCTAACATTTGTATTTGTGAAACTTTGGCTACAGTTTGTAAACCAGTAATTATATATTTACATATTGAGTTCCGGGTATAAAGTTTCCTATATTATACTTAATAAGTAATTGCCCATAAGTATATCCAAATGTTTTTTGGAAATGTGGAAAATCCTTAAACTTCCATGCGCCACCCCATTCATATCCTGCTTTTGTAAATACTCTTACTACCTCTATCCAATCAGGTATATTGTCTCCATCCCAATCTTTTTGAGTATCCCATGAAAGTTCTTTGCCGCCATTAACCAGAAGCGAAAAATCTATTGCCAGCCCGTAGTTGTGAAATGATTTACCTGCACTTGCATTTGTTACTTTTTTACCCGGTTTAGTTCTTCCTATTGCATATAATTCATCCTGCTCTTTAAAAGTACGTATCCCCTGAACGATACGGATGCTTATATTAGGCGATATTTCTTTTTCTGCTACATCTATAAGGTTCACTACTTCATCGGCTATTTTTGGATGTAATAGCTTTATACGTGGCAAAGAAACTTTTTCATCTCTCATAAAACATATTTCAGGTAAATATAACAAAAAAGCACCTATCTAAAAAAAGAAAAGGTGCTGAGTGTGGTTTCTACAGGATTTAATTATTTTGAAAAATGCAACCCATGTTTCCTTTTTACACAAGCAATAACTACTTAAAATTACTGAATAATTTTTTAATAATTAAAGATTGTATCATGGGTTGCAAAGTTTTCTAATAATCCTCAATAGGTTTGTTCAAACAAATCTCCATTACTGGTGACCCTTTTAACTTGTTTGGTGTTAATTGAATTAAAAACTTACACCCTAATGAAGTTCTGGTTCTTTTTAAAAATAAGTTAACCAAAGAAGCATCACATATCAATACACTGTTCTTATGAGAATTAGTTATTAATTGGAACCCATCACTTTCTGAATTACAGTAAAAGTACCACCTATCCCCGTCATTCATAAAATGAACGTACAATCCACCTGATAGCCCAAATTTCTTAGCTGCCCCTGCTGAAAAGTAAATACTTTTTAAATCCCTAACTTTAAAATAAGCAGCTAAATGAACCCTTTGATTAGTGGTTATATCTTCGTGCTGTTTGTTTATTATTTCCATCATGTCTTTTCAATTATGATTTCACAATCCTTTACCTTTTTGCCATACATATAAGTAAAGTTTTTTATGATAACTTTCTTCCGGTACTTTCCTTTATCCTGTCTTTCTGCAATTACCCCGTAAATAGGATGAACTAATTTTATTATTGTCACTAATCAAATATTGGTTCAGGTGCATATAAAATATCATCTTCAATTTCACTTTCAGTTTTTATCACATTAGGCCATCCGCTAACCAATCTGCTACATATCTCCCGTTGCTCTTTACATTTACCTTTTGCAAACAAAGACATAGCTGCAACAAGTGTTGTTAGTTCATTAGGCATTAAAAAATCAGTATTGAACAACCCTGTTATAAATTCTCGTGCTGTAATTGTTTCTTCGTTTGTCATAAAGTTTTTATTATTTCGTTTTTAATCATTTTCGTTAATTGGTTTTCATCCATCTTTAACTCAACTCCTACCTTAGTCAAGCTATCAGTATAGACATACGTTATCACATCTTTCTTTACTCCTGCTAATTTTAAAACATTAGCATCACTTACTATCTGTATCTGTAATGGATGGTTCATTGGTTAAAATGGTAAGTCGTCTGCTGCATTAGTAAATGTTTTTTCGGTTGCTTTATTGCCGGATGTAGGCAAATCAAAATCGGTATCAATACCTGCAATATCTTTATCGCTTACCGGCTTTGGAGTATTGTTTGACTTTTTAAAATTACCAATATAGAATTTTTGGTCTTTACTGTCCTTAGCAGGGTTACATTGCGCTGACATTATATTTCCAAAGTCATCTACCTGCTCATTAAGCCATACGGTTGCATTCATATAAATTTTACCGTTTTTACCTTTTGAAAAGGCACTGTGTTTGTTTTTTAAAGCATCAAGTATATCAGTGATACAAATGCTTCCGTAAAATGATTGATTCATGTTTTTTTTATTTTTAATGTTAATTAATAATTTTTAAAATGGGTCTGGAATATCTAAATTAAAGGAATCTACTCCACTGATATTGCCTTTTTTGTCAATACCTAAATTACTTGGTTGGTCATAGTTTATAATTCCTTGCGAAAGTTCATTTTTTAAATGCCAATTATAAACAGGGTCAACCGGCACTCCACCCATTTCTAATCTCTCTATAAATGCACACCCACGTTTATACATTTCAAACTTTACTGGAATATCAATAGGTGTCGGCCTACCTCCTGTTTCGGTATCTTTTATTTTCCTAACATGAAGTTCAGTTATCATCCAATCAGTAGGGTGTTGTGTAATTCTATGAATTGTTAAAAAGTCGTCTGCTTTATTTGCTACTTTTTGCCCCCCTTCTGTATCTGCTTTGTTTGGTGCAAGTGGATATTTTTTTTCTCCATCTTTTGCTCTTGCTGCTGCCGTAACTGCATGGTGATTTATAACCCACCCAAATTCTGTTTGTTGACCATAAGATTTTAACTCACTTAATGCTTCATAATGATATTCATGAGTATTCAACTTGCTAAAACCACTTAAATCTATTTTTAAAGAATTGTATGGATCAATCATTCCAAAAATTATGTCAGGATATTTATTTCGTGCTTTCTTAACCATATTTATAATATCCTTATAATTGAATAAATCTTCTTGTGCTTTTATAGGGAAAAAATGTTTTGAAATAAAATCTTTCGCAATTTCAAATTCATTGTCATTTATACAATACTCTCCATGCAACGGCTTCCCCCAATAAAACTGTATCATTTTTCTCATAAAAGCACCAATGGTATTTTCACTCGAAAATATTATCCCTTTCCATCCGTGATACATAGCGGCAAGCAAATACAGATACCACATAAAAACCGATTTCCCTGTATTATCAATCCCATTTGTCATAACCAGATTACCTTGCTTATGTAAGAAATGTTCGTCAAGGGATGGGAAGCCAGTAGTTAATCCCATCTGTAATGTTCCTGTCCTTACTTGCTCTAAATATGGGTCATAATCTTCTGGCTGCGCTAAAAATGACAAATCATTTACATCATCATTTATTCTGCTTTGAATAACTCTTGTGCTTTGATATTCTTTTTTAGGTGCAGCTTCCTTTTTTTCACCATACCCCATTTCAAGTAATCTTTTAGCCGCTTCACTCCAATCTTTATTACATTCCAGTATTGCAAATACAGCATAAGGTAAATAGGCTTTCTGTGGTTCAAATTCTGTACTTGTTGTAAATACACTAAACCAGTTTTTTTCATGGTCATAGTTCCCACTGCTTTGAGAAGTAGTTTGACCCGGCCTCAAAAATATAGTTTTATTACCCTTATTAGCAACCACTTTCCACCCAAAACTTTGCAATAAACTAACTACATCTCCTCTTTCATTGTAATCCTCAAATGGAGATAACCCCTTAGTTTTTTCAATTTTAGCTGTTTTTGGAACTATAACTTCCTCGAATACCTGATTAAACTGTCTTGCTATTCCATGTAAAGTATCTCTTTCTTCCGGCGTAATTTCAGTTATTGAGCATAAATCGCCGTAAACGAATTTATAGCCATTTGTAGGACAGCAAACTATTTGCCCCCCCAATCCCCTTGTCTCAAATAAAACCCTAACCTTGTCGTTTTCTTTGGCCTTAGCCGCAATTTTTACCGCATCAGCATCCCCTTTGTTATTTAAAACCTCGTTTCCGTATGTTTTTTCATAAGTTTCATTTTTTTCTGCTTCGGTAGTATGCCTATTTGCTAATTTTAAATTTCCTTCAATTTTTGAACAACGATAAATCAAATGATAACCGCCATTTTTTGTTTTTTGAACTACCAGTTTTTTTAATAAATCCGGTTCAACATCCTGCACAAGTCTTTTATAATCTTCAAATAACTTACCAGTAAGATCATATTTCAGGTCAATATCAATAACTTCTACATTACCGGAGGGAACACCACAAACCAAACCTACCCCCCAACAATTACTCAAATCATATTTGGTAATAGCTGATTGCCAATTCTTAACGGTAGGTATTTTTTTTTCGTTTACCGGAATAAACTGCAATCCTTCCAGTTCGTTTAGGTCATTGAAATTAGTAGCCATTAGCAGAATTAATTAATTGTCGGTCAAGAATATTTCTTAATGTTCTGTAAATACTTAAAACTTTCGTGATATAATCAACAGAAATATATTTCCCAAAAATTTCCACAGGCGTAACTTCTGAACCTGAAGGAAACCTTAAGTTGCATAAGCAATTCAACCTAAAAGCTAATATAATTTCATCTATATTCAAATCGCTGTACCCAAACTCCAATAACTGAACTATTATTTCAGTAATTAACCTTTTAGCATAAGCAGGTTCTTCCGGCAATCCATGACCTGTAATTATTGAAATAGAAACAAGAGCATCCATAACCTGTATCTTTAAGTCATTTTCAGAAAGCTGACCTATTGATAACCCTTTAAGTCTTGCCTCAACTATCTTCTTCTCCACCTTCGTTATCCGCTTGTAACCAGATAGGATTGCTTCTATCCCATATTGTTTTCCCATTTCCGTTATGATTGTTGAATTGCTGATTTGATTTTCCATTTTCGCTTTGTTTAACTATATTATTAATAATAGGTTTCCTTTCCTTTATAGTATTAGGTTCGTAATTCGTTCGTAATACGTTCGTACGTTTTTTTTCTCTTTCCCTTTCCCATCTTTCATTTATAGATGCTCTTGCTTTTTCGCTCTTATCTGCCCTCTTTTTCAATCTGTTAAGAACAGAATTACTCCAAAAATATTCATCATTATACTCAAATAATTCATACGAACGTATTACGTCCGTAACAACCCTCGTATCAATTTGTAATTCAAACGAAATACGTTCGTAATCCGAATGTAATACGTAACCACCCTCTTCGTATAGCATTTCTACTATACACCAATACAATCCAACCCCTAACATACCATGCTTCATCCGCATTTTTAGCAGTTTCCTATCAGAACGTGCATTATAATCGTGGCTGAAGTAATATGTGTCCTTAGGCATAATAAAAAAAGCCCGTCCCGATGGAGTGGTGTCGCAAAACTATCTACAATGCCATGAGGCGAAGGAGTAAGCCACTACCACCGGGACAAGCCGATATTTAAATTAAGTGTAAAATTTATGATTTGCTGATGGCATGATATTAGTATAGATTGTTTTGCTACTTCAAATATCCGAAATAAAATTAAACAACCAAAAAAATTAGAGAAAATATTTCACGGTTTTATTATTGGTGTATTTTGTTCTACAGATTTTTAATAATGGAAATATTATTTTAGTATAAATTTTGAATTATTAAAACAATGTGATATAAATATAGCATGTTCAAAGGCTTCTTTTCTTTGTCTTTCGGTTATTATTGGGTTATCAACACATAAATAAGGAACTCTTGCTATTTTGTATTTACCGCCAACTGTAGTTCCTATTACATTCCATTATCGTTAGATTTTTATTAGGCATATTTTTAAATGTTAAACTCTTTTCTTAAAATTTGTTCTGATTTACTTTTTTGAAGTTCTAATTCTTCAATCTCCAACCTTTTACCTATCAAAATACCTTTTCTTAATTGTTGTATTTTTAATTGGGCAAACGAATACATATCAACTGCATTAGCTATTCTCATTAAGAATGAAAAGTTTTTTCTACGCCTTAAATATTCTCTTTCACGTTTTTTCATACATTAAACTCTTTTCTCTTTTCAGAAATCCGTTTATTATCGATTTAAAAGTAAATTCCTTAGTCTTTGTGGTATATGGTCGGCTTGCTCAATTTCTGCGGATAATTCAGCCCATTCTTCCGGAGATTGACATTCTTTCTTTAAATCAGCATAATTTTCATAAGAACGGCGTATTTTGATTTTTTTAGGTTCATTTGAACCTAACGCCATTGGTGCTAAATTATTTGATTTTTGAGCCTCTAAAACAGGATTTACGCCATAATTTATTTTACCAATAGCTTCCATTATTGAGTTATAAATAACTTCAAGTCTCAATGGGGTAATTTCACCTTTCTTGCCATGTTTCCTAAAATACTTTTGCTTGCAGGCATTAGAACAATATTTTTTCCTGTCTGTTTTGCTTATAAATTCATTCTTACAATCTTCGTTCAAGCATTTCATAATGCAATGTTACGTAACGTAACCGTAACTACCAAATTTATTTTAAAAAACTTACAATTTTGTCGCAATTGCCACCACTAATACATATTTACCCACATCCCCCTCAAATCCCCAACATCATTTCCAGCCAAAATAAGCCCTCCAGTCATCAACCCCATACCTTACATCCAAAAACAGAATAAAAGCCAGCCATTCGCCTGTAAATCACTCACAGACCC
>Ga0208825_1002910_pt1 | contig 10728 bp, 9 predicted proteins | sample AD_UKC113_MetaG_FD_184450 | JGI IMG/M metagenome (GOLD analysis project Ga0208825, IMG submission 184450) | Active sludge microbial communities of municipal wastewater-treating anaerobic digesters from Hong Kong - AD_UKC113_MetaG (SPAdes)... | ecosystem: Engineered > Bioreactor > Anaerobic >...
AGCCTTTGCACGACGCGCGCGCTGTGGGCCATGCCGCCCGTCAGGATGATTCCATCCGGACGGAAGTCGAGCACCGAAGCCATGGCGCCGATGGTTTTTCCGATCTGGTAGAGCATCGCGTCATAGACGAGCTTGGCTTGCTCCTCGCCCGCGTCCACCATGGCTTCGACGCGCCGCATGTCCTTGGTGCCAAGGTAGGCGAAGACGCCACCTTTCCCATAAAGCTGCTTCATCAACGTCGCCTTGTCATAGCGACCGGAGTAGCACAGCTCGATCAAGGGCATGGGGGGCAGGCCGCCTGCGCGCTCTGGGCTGAAGGGCGACAGTTCCATTCGGTTCGAGCTGTCCACAATCCGGCCATTTTTCAGCGCCGCGATGGAGATCCCTGCGCCCATGTGTGCCACCACGGCGTTGAGTTTGGCAAAGGGCTTGCCCAGTTCACTCGCCAAGCGGCGCCCACAGGCGCGAATGTTGAGCGCATGGACAAAGCTGAAACGCGGAATCTCGGGAAACCCGGAAACGCGGGCGACCGGGGGAAGCTCGTCCACGCTGACCGGGTCGACGATGAATGCCGGGCAATGGGCTGCCGTGGCCATGCGAAACGCCAGCGGAGCCCCCAAGTTGGAAGCATGGTGGTAGCGCGGGGTGTGCAGCGCGAAATCCACCAACGCCTGGTTGACCGCAATGACACCCGCCGGGACCGGGCTGAGCATGCCGCCCCGGCCGGCGACCGCAGCCAAGCGCCCCACAGCATCCGTTCCGGCCAGAAATTTGCTCAGGCACTCGGCCCGGTAGTCGAACTGGTCGGCGATGCTGGCAAAGCCGGCCATCACTTTTTCGTCATGCTCGATCGTGTCTTCCCGAACCGGCTTGACCGCTGCGCCATCGCGTTCATACAACCCGCAGCGCATGGTGGTGGTGCCTGGGTTGATCGTGAGAATCATGTTCTGTGTCACAGCTCTCTCTCCTGGACAAGGCGTAGACGCAGGCGCAGCAAACCCTGCGCTGCGAGTTCGCGCAAATGACTGAATCAACCGCGGGGCGCGCGAACGTCAGGTCAGACCCCGTCGCAACGCTGCCGCATGCATCGGGACCCGTCGCCCCGATGCACACACAGATCAGGGATATCGCTAGTTCGCGAACGCAGCGAGGCCCGTGATGGCGCGCCCGATGATCAGCCCATGGATGTCGTGCGTGCCCTCGTAGGTGTTGACCACCTCGAGGTTGACCAGGTGGCGCGCCACGCCGAACTCGTCGCTGATGCCGTTGCCGCCCATCATGTCGCGCGCCAGCCGGGCGATGTCCAGGCTCTTGCCGCAGCTGTTGCGCTTGATGATCGAGGTCAGCTCGACGGCCGGATTGCCCTCTTCCTTCATGCGGCCCAGACGCAGGCAAGCTTGCAGGCCCAGGGCGATTTCGGTCATCATGTCCGCCAGCTTTTTCTGAATGAGCTGGTTGGCTGCCAGAGGCCGCCCGAACTGCTTGCGATCGAGCACGTACTGGCGCGCACGGGTATAGCAGTCTTCCGCTGCGCCGAGTGCGCCCCAGGCGATGCCAAAGCGGGCGCTGTTCAGGCAAGTGAACGGACCCTTCAGGCCGCGCACTTCAGGGAAGGCGTTTTCCTCGGGGCAGAAGACTTCGTCCATGACGATTTCACCGGTGAGCGATGCCCGCAGACCCACCTTGCCGTGAATGGCCGGCGCCGACAGGCCCTTGGCACCCTTTTCCAGCACGAAGCCGCGGATGGCGCCCTCGTCGTCCTTGGCCCAGACGACGAACACGTCGGCGAACGGACTGTTGGAGATCCACATCTTGGCGCCGCTCAGGCTGTAGCCACCGGGCACCTTCCTGGCCCGCGTGATCATGCTGCCGGGGTCGGAGCCGTGGTTGGGCTCGGTCAGACCAAAGCAGCCGATCCATTCGCCCGTGGCCAGCTTGGGCAGATACTTCTGCTTTTGCGCCTCGGTGCCGAACTCGTTGATCGGCACCATGACGAGCGAGGACTGCACGCTCATCATCGAGCGATAGCCCGAATCCACGCGCTCGACTTCGCGCGCGACCAACCCGTAGCTGACATAGCCCAGACCGCTGCCGCCGTAGGCTTCGGGGATCGTCACGCCAAGCAGCCCGAGCTCGCCCATCTCGCGAAATATCGCCGGGTCGGTGTGTTCTTTGCGAAACGCCTCCTGCACGCGCGGCAGCAGCTTGTCTTGCGCATAGGCGTGCGCGGCGTCGCGGATCATGCGCTCGTCTTCGGTCAGCTGCTGCTCGAGATGCAGTGGATCCGACCAATCGAATTTTGCTTTGGTTTCAGTCTGGTTTGTCTTGCTCACGCCAATCACCTTTCTGTTTGTGTCTCCAGGACGGCCAAATACCGTGGGGAGGAATATAGGAGATGGCCTCCTATGTTAGAAATACATTTTTGTGATGACTTGATACGATGAGCCGAATCAATTTGACGCTCCACCAGCTCAAGGTGTTCATGGTGGTTGCGCAGCAAGGCGGCTTCACGTCGGCCGCCGAGGAGTTGTCGACCTCTCAACCCGGGCTGACCTCGGCCGTGCGTCAACTCGAAGAGGAATTGCAGGTGCGGTTGTTCAACCGCACGACCCGTCACGTCGAGTTGACCTCGGCTGGCTTGGAATTGCTGCCGGTGGCCGAGCGGCTCTTTGCCGAGCTCGATCTGACGGTACAGAGCCTGCGCGACCTGGGGAACGTGCGGCGAGGGCTGGTCATCGTCGCCGCGCTGCCGTCCTTGTCAGCGACGCTGATGCCGCAGGCGCTGGCGCTGTTTCGCGACCAGTATCCGGACGTCCGGGTTCAGCTTCGGGACGGCATTGCCAGCGAGATCGTCGAGATGGTTCGCGCGGGCCATGCCGACTTCGCGGTCGGCGCCCTGGGCGGTGCCCAGCACGCTCTGAAGTTCACCGTGGTGATGAAGGATCGGATGCACCTGGTGTGCCGCGCGGGACACCCGCTGTCGTCGCTGGGCGAGGTGCCGTGGCGGGCGCTGATCGACTATCCGTTCGTGGCGATGAATGCCGGCTCCAGCGTGCGCCACATCACCGACAGCGCTTTTGCCGAGCTCGGCGTGGTCAAGGTGCCGGAACAAGAGGTGTCGCAGCTGACCACCATGTTCGGGCTGGCGAAGGCGGGGCTGGCCGTGACGGCCATGCCGGCGGCCGTGATGCGCGCCTTCGACGTCGAGGGCGTGGTCAAGCTCCCGCTTGTCGATCCGGTCGTGGAGCGCGAACTGGGCTTCATCGTGCGTCGCGGCCACCTTCTTTCGCCCGCCGCCGAGGCGCTGATGAAGTCGATCAGGCAAGTATCCGAAACGGCGCTTGTTGTGTGATGGCGAACCACGCCGTGCGAACTGGCCGCTGACCGCACTGGGCCGAGCCTTGGGCACGATCGAGCCCGGCACACGGCTTTCGCGAGTGGTCGGTCTTGGCCGGCATGCGCCAAGCTGCAGAATTGGCGCGCCATGTGTCGACCGGTCGCCGGTGCCCCGGGGTCACCGCTGGCCGGTCCTCAACTCGGGTGGCCGAGGGGAGGGCGCGTCAAGGGGTCGGTCGTCGTGGCTTGGTTGCCTTGATTTCTTCGAGCTGGGCCACCTCATCCTGACCGAGCGCTGACCGAGCGGGCGGTCAGCCTGTTGAAGATGGCGTGGAAGAGCAGGTCACTTGCCCCACGAATCCTTCAAGCCCGCGATGCGGTTGAACACCAGCGGGCCTCCCGCCTGATGATCGAGCCGATCGGCGACGAAAAAGCCATGCCGCTCGAACTGAAAGCGGTCTTCGGGCTGGGCGCGGGCCAACGAGGGCTCGACGACGGCTTGCGTGACGTGCAGGCTGTTGGGGTTGAGCACGCTGAGGAAGTCGCGCCCGCCGGCGTCGGGCTGCTCTTCGGTGAACAGGCGATCCACCAGGCGCACCTCGGCGGGCAAACCATCGTGCACGCCGACCCAGGTGATGACGCCCTTGACCTTGACGCTGTCCGCGCCGGGGGTGCCGGATTTGGTGTCTTTTATGATGTTTGCCCGCACCACGCTTGCGCAACCAGCTTCGCTTTTTGCAGCGCCCAGGCATTCGATGACGTAGCCGTATTTCAGGCGCACCTTGCTTCCTGGGACGGCGTTGCCGCTGGCGTCAATGCGCGGCGGGAACAGGCGAAAGAAGCCCTTGGGCGGCGTCTCTTCGTAGTCGCTGCGCTCGATCCACACCTCGCGGCCCAGCATGAAATGGCGCTGGCCCAGCTCGGGGTGGTGCGGATGCACGGGCGCGTGGCAGGGCTCCAGGTGATCGTCGCTGCCAAACACCTCGGCCCAATTCTCGATCACCAGTTTGACCGGCTCCAGCACGGCCATGGCGCGCGGGGCGTGGGGGTCCAGCGTCTCGCGCAGGGCGGCGTCGAGCGCGGCGTAGTCGGTCCAGGCGTTGCTGGTCTTGGTGACGCCCGAGCGCTCGGCAAACAGGCGCAGGGCCTCGGGGGTGTAGCCGCGCCGGCGCAGGCCGGCCAGGGTGGGCATGCGCGGGTCGTCCCAGCCGGCGACGTGGCCTTCTTCGACCAGCTGGCGCAGCTTGCGCTTGCTGGTGATGACGTGGCCGACGTTCAGGCGCGCGAATTCGTACTGGCGCGGGGGAGGGGCCGTCAGCAGGCCGCCTTCGCACAGGCGCTCCAGCACCCAGTCGTAGAACGGGCGCTGGTCCTCGAACTCCAGCGTGCAGATGCTGTGGGTGATCTGCTCCAGCGCGTCCTCGATGGGGTGCGCGTAGGTGTACATCGGGTAGATGCACCAGGTGTCACCCGTGCGGTGGTGCGTGGCGTGGCGAATGCGGTAGATGGCCGGGTCGCGCAGGTTGATGTTGGGGCTGGCCATGTCGATCCTGGCGCGCAGCACCATCGCGCCGTCGGGGTGCTGGCCGGCGCGCATCTGCCTGAAGCGCGCCAGGTTCTCGGCCGGACTGCGGTCCCGAAACGGGCTGTTGGTGCCGGGCGTGCCGAAGTCGCCGCGCGCGGCGCGCATCTGCTCGGCAGTCTGCTCGTCGACGTAGGCGTGGCCGGCCTCGATCAGGTATTCGGCTGCGCGGTACATGAAGTCGAAGTCGTCGCTGGCGAAGTATTCGTGCGGCTGGGGCACGCCGGGTTCGCGCGGGTTGTCGGCAAAGCCGTGGCTCCAGCCCAGCCAGTGCACCATCTCGCGGATGGAATCGACGTATTCCTGCTCTTCCTTCTCGGGGTTGGTGTCGTCAAAGCGCAGGTGGCACACGCCGCCGTATTCCTGCGCCAGGCTGAAGTTCAGCCAGATGCTCTTGGCGTGGCCGATGTGCAGGTAGCCGTTGGGCTCGGGCGGAAAGCGGGTGCGGATTTTGGCCGGGTCGGGCGCGCCGGCCAGGTGGTGCGGGCCGTCACCCGGGCTGCCGCCCCAGTGGCGCTGGGCGTAGGTGCCTTTTTCCAGATCGTGCTCGATGGCCTGGCGGATGAAATGGCTGGGCTTGGTGGTGTCAATGGCCGCCGGGGCCGCAGGTTTTGGGTTCGACATGCCTGGATTTTATGTGCCGAGGCGCGCGGGCCTGGATGGACGCTTTGCCCCGGCGGCATGGACTGTGCTTGATGCTGATTGTCGACTTTGGCGTTACTCGTCGATACGGGTTTCACAATCGCGGGGTGCTCCGGATCGAGGCTTGGCGCGTTAGATGCCCACGCGGCTGCCACAATGCGGCCAGATCTCGATGGACAGGAGAGAGTGACAGAGATGAAAACCTTGCAGGGTTTGGCACTGGCCGGCACCTTGATGGTGGGCGCACTGGGTTTTGCCGGTACCGCGCAAGCGCGCGACAACGTCTACTGGTCGGTGGGCGTGGGCGCGCCGGGCGTGGCGGTGGGCGTGGGCAATGCGCCGCCGGTGGTGTATGCGCCACCACCGCCCGTCTATGTGGCGCCCCCGCCGGTGTATGTGCCGCCGCGCCCGGTGTACGTGGCGCCGCCACCGGCCTACTATGCACCGCCGGTTGTGTATCGACCCGCGCCGCGGTATTACTACGGCCCGCCGGGCCACTACAAGCACCGCAGGTGGCACCGGCATCATCACCGCGATTGGGATTGAGCGCCTGAAGCTCTGACTGCCGGGCGCTCTGGAATAATCGGGCGCCATGAGCGGCAACACCCTCGGCAACCTGTTTGCCGTCACCAATTTCGGCGAATCGCACGGGCCGGCCATCGGCTGCGTGATCGATGGCTGCCCGCCGGGCATGGCCTTGTCCGAGGCCGACATCCAGCCCGAGCTGGACCGACGCCGGCCGGGCACCAGCAAGTTCGTCACGCAAAGGCAGGAGGCCGACCAGGTCGAGATCCTGTCGGGCGTGTACGAGGGCCGCACCACGGGCACGCCGATTGCCCTGCTGATCCGCAACCAGGATCAGCGCAGCAAGGACTACGGCGACATCGCCCTGCGCTTTCGGCCCGGCCATGCCGACTACACCTACTGGCGCAAGTACGGCGTGCGCGACCCGCGCGGCGGCGGGCGCTCGTCGGCGCGCCTGACGGCGCCCACGGTGGCGGCCGGCGCGGTGGCGCGCAAGTGGTTGCGCGAAAAATATGGCACGAGCTTCCGCGGTTGCATGACCCAGGTGGGCGAGCTGGCCATCGGCTTCGAGAGCTGGGAACACGTAGCCCACAACCCGTTTTTTGCCCCCGTCGCCGACGTCTCGGCCATCGAGGACTACATGGGCGCGCTGCGCAAATCGGGCGATTCCTGCGGCGCGCGCCTGCGCGTGACGGCGCAAAACGTGCCCGTGGGCCTGGGCGAGCCGATTTACGACCGGCTGGACGCCGACATCGCCCACGCGCTGATGGGGCTCAACGCCGTCAAGGGCGTGGAAATTGGTGACGGCTTTGCGAGCGTGGTGCACAAGGGCAGCATGCACGGCGATTCTTTGCGCGCCGATCCGCGCGGCAGCTTTGCCAGCAACCACGACGGCGGCGTGCTGGGCGGCATCAGCACCGGGCAGGACCTGGAAGTGGCCATTGCCATCAAGCCGACCAGCTCGATCCTGGTGCCGCGCGCCTCCATCGACGTGACGGGCGCGCCGGTGGAGCTGATCACCAAGGGCCGGCACGACCCCTGCGTGGGCATCCGCGCCACGCCCATTGCCGAGGCGCTGCTGGCGCTGGTGGTGATGGAGCACGCGCTGCGCCAGCGCGCGCAGTGCGCCGACGTGCCGGTGCCCGACGGGTTTTGAGTGCCGGTGGCCGAGCCGACCTCGAGTGACCCCGAGCTCGTCCGCCGATTGGCGGGCGCTCTGCACGACCTGCGCCAGCCGCTGGAAGCACTGGCCATCTATGCCGACCTGCTGACCCAGGAACCCGCGCAGGCGGTCGAACTGGCACCGCGGATGGCGCGCGCGGTGGCCGTGGCCCAGGGCCTGGCCCGTTCACTGCAAGACTTTGCGGCCTTGCGTGCCCATGCCGCTGCACTGGCGCAGCAGCCGATGCCGGTGTTGGCGCTGCTGGCCGATCTGGCCGCCGTCTACGAGCCGCTGGCACGGCAAAAGAGCCTGCGCTGGCGCATGCGCGGCGTGGATGCCACGCTGCACACCGATGCGGCCATGCTGCGCCGCCTGCTGGGCAACCTGCTGGCCAACGCGATTGCCTACACGGCGCGCGGCGGCGTGCTGCTGGCGGTGCGCCGGCGTGGCACGGCGCTCGTGTTCGAGGTGTGGGACACCGGGCGCGGCATGGCGCTGCGGGATCAGGAGCGGGTGTTCGAACCCTTTGTCCGCCTGGGGGCTGCGGGCGAGGGCGCCGGCTTGGGACTGGCGGTGGTGCGGGAGCTGGCCGATCGGCTGGGCTGCAGCGTGGCGCTGCATTCCCGGCCGGGTCGCGGCAGCGTGTTTCGCGTGAGCTTCAGGGCGTGAGCAAGCCGTTCATGCGCGCGTAGTGCAGGGTCTGCGTGCGGCTCTTGACCCCCAGGCGCCGGAACAGGCGCCACAGATGCACCTTGACGGTGTGCTCGCTGATGCCCAGTCGCTCGGCGATCTCGCGGTTGGACAGGCCTTCGTCCAGCATGAGCAGAAGCTGCTTCTGGCGCTTGGACAGGCGGGTGATGTCTTCCAGCCCGCCCATCTCGCTGTCACCTTGCAGCATCAGGCGCAGGGCGTTGACGATTTCGGCGGCGCCGGCGGATTTTTCGATGTAGACGTCGGCACCGGCCTCGCGACACCATTCCTCGACGTCGCTGGCCGGCGTGGCCGAGATGACCGCCAGGGGGACGTCAGGGTATTGGCTGGCCACCAGGCGCACGCCCGACAGGCCCAGGGTGTCGGGCAGCTTCAGGTCGAGGCAAAACAGCTCCGGCGCACTGCCCTTGGCGACGGCGGGCTCCAGTTCGGACAGCTGCGACAGCTCGACCAGCTCGGTGCCCGGGCGCACACGCCGCAGCAGCATGACGATGGCCTCGCGCATCAGCGGGTGGTCGTCGATTACATAAATGGCCAATTCGTACTCCCTTGTTACGTGGGCCCGATTATTGGCGAGGCCGCAGCGTTTTTACGCAAAAATAATTAATTCATCTGCGCTGAGTGTTCGGAATCGGAACAAAGTCACACATGCTCCGAGATCAGTTTCCGGCCTGCTCGGCCCGCAGGGACTCCAGCGCGGACTGCAGTGCAGGTGCTCCAACGTCGGGCAAGGGCTGCAAATGCGCCGTCAACGCCGCCAGGGCCGCCGCGCCTTCGCTTTGCAGACGCTTGATGGCCTGGCCGGCGTCGCGCGGCGCGTCGAAACCCCGGCTTTGCAGCAGCACGGCGCCGCTGGCGTCGGTCAGCTTGAAGTAAAAGCGTCCATCGGCCTCGCGGTATTGCTTGAACGTTGGCAGGCTGGAGCGGGCGCTGCTCTTGCCGCTGGCCCATGCGGCCTGCGCCGTCAGCGCGCGCAGGCCCACGGCGTGGCGCAGCGTGCGCATGAAGGGCGTGGCCAGGGCGCGGGCCTTGCGCGCGCCGGCCTGCAGGATGGCCTCGACCTCCTCGGGGTGCGCCATCAGGTGCTCGTAGCGCGCGCGCATGGGGCCGATCTCGCGCTCGATGCGCTCGAACAGCTGCTGCTTGGCGTCGCCCCAGGCAATGCCGTCCGCAAAGGCCTGCGCGAATGCTGCCGCCTCGGCGTCGTCGGCAAAGGCGCGGTAGATGGCGTACAGGGCCGAGCCCTCGGTGTCCTTGGGCGCGCCCGGCGCGCGCGAGTCGGTGACGATGGACATGATCTGCTTGCGCATCTGCTCGCGCGGGCCGAACAGGGCAATGGTGTTGTCGTAGCTCTTGCTCATCTTGCGCCCGTCCAGGCCGGGCAGCAGGGCCACGTTGTCGTCGATCAGCGCCGCGGGCGGCGTCAGATGCTCGCCATACAGGTGGTTGAAGCTGGCGGCCATGTCGCGGGCCATCTCGATGTGCTGGATCTGGTCGCGCCCCACCGGCACCTGGTGGGCGCTGAACATCAAGATGTCGGCGCCCATCAGCACCGGGTACATGAACAGGCCGGCGGTCACGTCGGCGTCCGCGTCCTGGCCGGCCGCCGCGTTCTTGTCCAGCATGGCCTTGTAGGCATGCGCGCGGTTGAGCGCGCCCTTGCCGGTGACGCAGGTCAGCAGCCAGGTGAGCTCGGGGATCTCGGGGATGTCGGACTGGCGGTAGAAGATGACGTGCTCCGGGTCGAGCCCGGCGGCCAGCCAGCTGGCGGCGATCTCCAGCGTGCTGCGCTGAACGCGCGCCGGCTCCTGGCACTTGATGAGGGCGTGGTAGTCGGCCAGGAAGTAAAAACTCTGTACGCCCGGCTGGCGGCTGGCGCGCACCGAGGCGCGGATCGAGCCCACGTAGTTGCCCAGGTGCGGCGTGCCGCTGGTGGTGATGCCGGTGAGAACGCGGCGCGAGGCGGGTGAATTCATGAGAGCAGGAATTTCAGCGGCGTGAGCACCGCGTCCAGAAAAGCGAAGGTGAGCTGCATCAGCGGGCGCATCCACAGGTTGCTGATGACGCCGGCGACGATGAGCGCCATGACGATGAAAAAGCCCCAGGGCTCGATGCGGCTGACGGCGATGGCCTGGCGCGCCGGCAGCAGGCCCACCAGCACGCGCCCGCCGTCCAGCGGCGGCAGCGGAAAGAGGTTGAAGACGAACATCACCACGTTGACCAGAATGCCGCCGCGGCACATGTCGATGAAAAAGCGCTCGTCCACCCCAGCGGCAACCAGCAGGTACAGCAAGATGCCCCAGCCCAGCGCCATCAGCAGGTTGGACACGGGCCCGGCCAGCGCCACCCAGATCATGTCGCGCTTGGGGTTGCGCAGCTGGCCGAAGTTGACCGGCACCGGCTTGGCGTAGCCGAAGATGAAGGCGCCGCTGGTGACCACGTACAGCACCAGCGGCATGATGATGGTGCCGACCGGGTCGATGTGCTTGAGCGGGTTGAGCGTCACGCGCCCCAGAAAGGATGCGGTGCCGTCGCCAAAATAGCGCGCCACGTAGCCATGCGCTGCCTCATGCACGGTGATGGAAAACAGCACCGGCAGGGCGTAGATGGCGATGGTCTGGATGATGTCGTTGAAGTCCACGGCGGGGATTGTGTCAGAGCCCCAGCCGCGCCGGGTCGCCGCGCCCGCGCCGCAGCACGGTCGGGGCCTCGACGCTCAGGTCCACCACGGTGGTTGCCACCCGCGGGCAGGCGCCGGCGTCGATGACGG
>Ga0208825_1002913_pt1 | contig 10724 bp, 10 predicted proteins | sample AD_UKC113_MetaG_FD_184450 | JGI IMG/M metagenome (GOLD analysis project Ga0208825, IMG submission 184450) | Active sludge microbial communities of municipal wastewater-treating anaerobic digesters from Hong Kong - AD_UKC113_MetaG (SPAdes)... | ecosystem: Engineered > Bioreactor > Anaerobic >...
ATTTCCAACCTCACCAACGGTTCCTCCAATTTCAATAATTGTAATTTCAGAATGAGAATTGTCTGCTACACTTTTAATCCATGTAATTATCTCATCAGGAACATGATAATCAAGACTAACCCATTTCCCATCATATGCTAAAGACCTTTCATCCTTTATTACTTTCTGCAGGACAGCACCACATGTCATAGAGTTAACCCTTGTAAAAGACTCATTAACAAATCTCTCATAACTTCCTATATCCATATCAGTCTCAAAACCATCTTCTAGCACGAATGTTTCTCCATGTTCTAGAGGGTTCATAGTACCAGCATCAACATTAAGATAAGGATCCGCCTTAATCATAGTTATTTTAAAGCCGTAAGACTTGAGGATAAAAGCAATAGAGGATGCGGTTATTCCTTTCCCTATACCAGAAATTACACCCCCAGAAACAAAAATGTACTTGTGCATGTATATGTGTTATTTAGGTTATTAAATAGGGTATATTCTTAAATAAAAAAAGTCAACAAATTAATATATTCTCTTTTTATTTGAATTATTCCACTCCTCAATCAGCTTAACAGTATGCTCACTATCTACTCTTGTCATTTTTAAATCGCTATTATTTCCCTTTTCATCATCAAAACCCATGTTTAGTGCATCTTTATATGTATTTCCAAAATAAACAGTTTTTATCTTTGCCCAGTTTATAGCACCAATACACATTTTACATGGTTGACCTGTTGTATATATCTCACAATCAGAAAGGTCATAGCTATGTAATTTTCTACATGCCTTCCTTATCACATTCATTTCAGCATGAGCTGTAGCATCATTGTCTTTAAGTACTGTGTTATGGCTAGATGCAACTATTTTATCTTTTCTTACAATAACAGCACCAAAGGGTCCTCCATGTCCCCTTTTTATACCTTTCTTAGCCTCTTTAATTGCTAACTGCATATATTGATTCATTAAAATTTCCTACTAAAATCAATTCCATCTGCATGAACTATTTTTCCTGTTCTACCTAAATCTCTTTCATATCTTGATGCAAAATCCCTGTACCCTTTAACTCTCTTTATTCTTTGAGCAATAGTATATTTATCAATCATACCTGGTCCTCCTATACACCCGCCAGCACAAGAGAGTATATCAAGAAATTTGTAACTCTTGTATCTTCCATTTTTAAACCCATCAAGGATTTTAATAACATTATCTAAGCCATCTGCAATAAGAATATCCTTTTTCTTTAATATCTTGTTGTACTGCAATGTTTCAGAAAGACCACCTGAGAGAGGATATATCTTAGTATAATCGTTATAAAGCTTATCAAATGTCAAACAGTATTTAGAATCAGTAATCTCTTCAGGAATACCTCTTTCCTTAAACAACTCATCAAGTTCTTTAAATGTAAGTACTTCATCAACAGTACCAATCTCCTTTGCTTCAATTTTCTTTGTAGGACAAGGACCAATAAACACAATTTGATAACCCGGAAAATGCTTTTTACAAATTAATGCCATACTTCCCATAGGAGAAGTTACAGGAACTAAATTCTCAACAAGCTCTGGATATTTTGCCCTTATCATATTAACAAGAGTAGGGCAAGGAGAGGCAATCCATGTTCTTTCATCACCTCTCTCTTTAAGAACTTTGTAATAGTTTACATTAGTCATTTTTGCACCAAATGTAACCTCCACAACCTTTTCAAAGCCAAGTGCCCTTAATCTATAAACAATGTTTGGATAGTCATAAAGAGCTACAAATGATGGTGCTAACATACATAAATACTTTTTCTCTTTATCAAACTCCATATATACATAATAATAAGTTCAAGCTTTAATTTCAAACATTTGTATGATATATTTTTAAAGTATGAAAGAAGAAGCTATTCAAAAAAATAAGCTGCTGCATCTTAATCTTAATTTTGAGACTATTGAGCTTTATGCTCTTTACTCCCTCTCAATACTAATTCCTTTAGTAATAGGGAAACCACAATTACTTGTAGGAAGCTGTGTAAACTTTTTAATCGTATTTACAACATTAAAATATGGAATAAAGAAAACAATTCCTGTACTTCTCCTGCCATCAATTACAGCTACTGCAACTGGTATTCTCTTTGATGGTGCAACTCATTTCTTAATATATGTTATGCCATTTATAATGGTCTCTAATTTTTTACTTTCCTACTTTGTTTCAAAAAGAAAAATATATTCATATATCTTAGGAATACTACTTAAAGGAAGCTTCCTTTTTGTTTCTTACAGTGCAATGAATAAATTAATTGGGCTGCCCTTAGTATTTCTTTCATCAATAACTGTTCAGTACATTACTGCTTTAATTGGAACAACTTTAGCAGTAATACTGTTTAAAATCACAGAAAAAGAATAATAGTATATATAAATAAATTATTAAGTATTTAAAAATGTATTATGATTACACATATTTAATGTATGCTCTTCCTGTTCTTTTAATTTCAATAATCTGTCAGATATGGGTTTCTTCTTCATACAGAAAAAACTCAAAAGTCTCACCAGGAAATGGAATAACAGGAAAAGAAGCTGCAGAAATTATTAGAAGAAAAAATGATTATCCAGTAGATATTGTTGTTCAAGGTCCAAGACTTTCAGATCATTTTGACCCTATGAGAAATGTTGTTGTAATATCTCAAGAATCAGAAAAATCTTCAGTTGCTGATATTGCAGTTGTAGCACATGAGTTTGGTCATGTAGATCAGAAATTTTCTGGTTCACCACTTTTTAAATTTAGAAATGCAATTGTTCCTGTTGTAAATATTGGAAGTAGTTTAGGTATTATTTTAATTTTCATTGGTTTACTAATTAACTTAGCAGGTCTTGCAAACTTAGGATTAATCCTTTTTTCAGCTACAACTCTCTTTGCATTTATAACCATCCCTATTGAACGAGATGCAACAAAAAGAGGCCTTAAGTTCATTGAAGAGTACGACTTAGTACCAAAGGACAAAATTGGAAATGCAAAATCTGTACTTAATGCCGCAAGTATGACATATGTAGCTGGATTAATATCATCAATAGCAAACCTTTTGTATTACTCATCACTAGTTAAAAGAGATAATTAACATTTGAAATTAAATGTGTATAATAACTTAGGGAATTTAATTTACTTAAGCGACTGGGTCATTATTGACAACGAGGAGAAGGTTATCGAGTTATCAGCGGGTGCCTTCAAACTGAATGCACAGTTTAAATAGGGTATACAAACAAACAAAAATACTCTAATGCATTTCCCTAAGAACAATAATATTTTAAAACACTTAAATATGTGCGGTATTTTTGGATATACTGGTAACTCAAATGCCCCTGAAATTATTCATGAAGGGCTTAAACGGCTTGAATACAGAGGATATGACTCATGGGGGATAAGCATAATTGAAAATAACAAGATAAAAACTATTAAAAACATCGGTCATATACCAGAGAGAATAGAAAAGAAATTAAAAGCGAATATCGGTATAGGACACACACGGTGGGCAACACATGGGGGAGTAACAATTACAAATGCTCATCCTCATATTTCATCAGACAAAAGGTTTGTAATTGCACAAAATGGAATTGTAGAAAACTATACCTCTCTAAAAAATTCTCTTTTAAAGAAAGGGTATACCTTTAACACTCAGGTTGATACAGAGGTAATTCTTAAACTAATAGAAGACAATCTTAAAAAGGATAATGATATTAAAAATTCCTTTATACAAGCATTTAAAAAACTAGAAGGAAGAAATACAGTTATTCTTTTAGATAGTAAAACGAAAAAGATATATGCAATAAGAAATGGAAGTCCATTAATACTAGGTGTAAATCAAGATAATATATATTTAGCATCAGACCCCCTTGCATTTAATCATCTTACAAAAAGTATTGTTGAAATTAACAATGGAGAATTGGTTGAAATAGAAAAAGGAAAATTTAGTATATATGATATTTTTAAGGAAAAAGATATAAAAAGAAAAGCTAAAGTTGAAAAACTCCTTAATATTGATATTGATAAAGGACAATATGAACATTACATGCTTAAAGAAATTGTGCAACAGCAGTTTACAATATTAAAAGCAACATCATATTCATTAAAAGAATTAAAACCCTTAATAGAGAGAATTAAAAACTCAAGAAATATATATACAATAGGTGCAGGAACAGCAGGATATGCTGGTGATCAGGTTTCTTACTACTTAAGAAAAATATCAAAAAGAAATGCAATTAGTATTAAAGCATATGAAATAGAATCATATGTTGATATTGTAGGAAAAGATGATGTAGTTATTGCATTTTCTCAAAGTGGAGAAACTGCTGATACACTTGAAGCTATTGAGACATTTAAAAAGAATAAAGCATATATCTGTAGTGTTATTAATATGCCAGGTTCAACTCTTTCTAGAGTGTCAGATATCTTCTTTATGTCTAATGCAGGAAGTGAAATATGTGTAGCTTCTACAAAAGTATTTACATCTCAAGTGTCTTTTGGATATTTACTTGCAAAATCTTTAATTAATAAATACTCAGAAGCAAAAATGGAGCTCTCAATTCTTTCTCAGAATTTAGGATCATTCTTTAATGAAAAAACATTTAGTAATATTAAAGAAATATCAGAGCTATTAAAAAGTAAGGAGCATTTCTTTATACTTGGAAAGGGACAGAATTATCACATAGCACAGGAAGGTGCTCTTAAAATAAAGGAAATATCATACAAACACTTTGAAGGATTTGCAGCTGGTGAGCTTAAACATGGTGTAATTGCATTAATTGAAAAAGGTACACCTGTTATCTCAATTATTTCAGATGATGCAAATTACAAAGATTTGATATCTGCAACATATGAAGTAAAAGCAAGAGGAGCTTTAACAATTGGAGTAGGAGATAAGAAATTTAATAAGGAGAAGTCATTTGACTACTTTATTCCTGTTGCACAAAGCAATGAGCTCAAAGCAGTTGCAGATGTAATTCCTTTCCAGTTAATATCATACTATTTAGCACTTTCTCTTGGGAATAGTATTGATAAACCAAGAAATCTTGCAAAATCTGTTACAGTAAAATAGCTATTTATTTGATAGAAGTCTGTATCTATATGCTTTTCCATTAAAATCTGCTCTGTATACACCTATATACAAATTCTCTTCAAGGAATTGAGGAGTTATTTGACTATCAACAAGAGTTTCAACATCTCCCAATGTTTTATCACTTCTAATCAGAACCCATAACTTATCAGTTATTAATCCAGTCATAATAGCCTTTGATGATATCCATGACTTAATATCTTGGGCTGAAAAGAAGTTATAATACACACCCCCATTCTCATCTATATGCTTAGGGTGAGTGTGAATATTAAATAAATATTGAACTGTTAATGTTTTAGGTATATTTTTGTAATATACATCTCTTTTCTTTATTACCTTTCCATCTACTAAAAGCTCTTTTCTTGCATATTCCTTTTTAGTAGGATGCTGTGAGTATTTAACTTGGATTGAGCCACCGCTTTTAACCATTCTATCAGAGCCTGTTTTAACTTCTGTAAGAATAATCTCTCCATCTGCCCAGAATACTGAAAATGCTCTTTCAAGTCCATCGCTATTTGTCTTTTTGTATATCTTTATCAACTCATCCCAAAAATCAAAAGGAAAGGAAATAGCTTCAGGTAAATTAAATGTATATGGGTATAAATCCTGTTCTCTTAATTTTACAATCTTACTCCTAAGCTGCTCAAATGAGGTAGTAGTAATTCTATTTCCACCTGTAAAAAGATCAAATATACTCATTTTTCTAATCTGCTATATTATTTACCATGCACCACCAGAAGAGCCGCCCCCACCTCCACCAGAAGAGCCACCTCCACCAAAACCAGAACTTCCTGAACTCCAACCACCTGACCTAAAACCTCTTGAACTACTGTATGATGAAGATGGAGGGAGTGATGAAGCATATACCTTTCTATTAAAATCAGAGATTGAATCTACAAAGACATATGTGCTAAATCTATCCATTCTTCCTTCATACCACTGTGGTGGAGTAGTATACAAATCTTCAAATACTTTTGCCCACTTTTTCTCTAAATTAAATATCATTGCATATGGAAGAAGTGTTTCAAAAATACCTTTATACTTTTTAGGATCATTATGAAATTTAATTCTTTCATCTTCTGCAGTATCAATATACATTCTTAAACCCATTAAATATGCATAAGCCTCATTCCCTTTATCAGTTCTAATATTTATTCCAAGAGCAAAAATTAAAAGAAGAATTAAAGAGATAAGGAAACCTAAGAAAGTACCTATAGATGATGATAGCATGTATAAAGGAGCAGATTGAATAAGAATAAAAGACAATACAATAGAGAGTACAGTTAGAATCTTTTTTAAATTCTTTCTACTAGTTAATATATAACCATTATCATTTAAAAAACTTCTAACCTGAGAAAATGCTATTGTTGTAGCATTGGAAAATCCTGATAGCTCACTCATTTTCACAGTATCACCCTTTGCAAATAGTTTATTCATAATTGTTTTTGCATGCTCACTTTCATTACTAAAATCCTTTTGTTTAACAAATTCATACTTTTTATTCTCATACTCTCGTATCTTGCAGTATCCCTTAACAGCCATTTCTATAAGCAGAGCAGATACCGCCTTGTTATTCTCTTTCTGTGAATCTTTAATAAGCAGGGAGCTGCTAAGAACATCAAAGCCTTTAAGTGGTTTGTACTGTGGAATTACTGTATACTTCTTACCATTGCGGAAATCTTTAAGAACAACAAAAAGAATAATACCAACAGGAATAGGAAGTAAAATACCTAAATTAGCAACAAGCATATCTTTTCTCTGCTGTGCTCTTGTATCATCAAAAGTCCCTTTAGGAAGTTTAACAGCAATTGTATATCCTTCATAGCTGTTTAATGTTGTATTCGGCTTTACTGTTAAAGTATTCCCATTAATTTCATATGTACAATTTTGCTCCTTAGATCCATCGGGACCAGTGTAACATACAGCCTCTGTAATATTCCCTGGCAAAGTTACAGTTGCAGATGCATTATCAATTGGAAAAGACCACCCTGGACCAATAATGTTAAGATACAGCTCATCATGAGTATCAAAGTATGAGACTCCTGTATACTTCATATTGTAATCAATAACATAGATATATGGCTCACTAATAACAATATTTGGATCCCCAATTCTAAGCTTTGCCCATCCATTTTCATCACTCCTGGTATATTTACCCTCTGTACTATTTGCTTGATTACTTAGTGGATAGTAAATAACATTATTAATTGTTAACTGTGTAGGTCTTCTAAATGCTGAAGTAGAATATATATATGGAATAGACCACTCAATACCATGTCTTTCAAGAGACGTATTTGGCTGGAATGTTATTATTTCAATAACATGTATATCAGTACTTTTACTTACCTCAATATTACTTTTATACTCAAGTATTCTATCCTCACTTTGAGCAAAAACAGGTGTACAAAGCAAAAATACCCCTAGAAAAAGGAATAATTTAAGAAGTTTTTTCATATATACCTCTTTAAAATTTGACCTGAACATTTTGCTTTTCTTCCTCACTAGCTTCAAAGAAAGGAAACTCACTAAACCCAAGCATTTTTGCAAAAATATTGTTTGGAAATACCTGTATCTTTGTATTGAAATCTCTTACAGTACCATTGTAAAACCTTCTTGCCTTTTGAATTTCTTCCTCCATATCTTTTAAATTAGCTTGAAGATTAAGGAAGTTCTCATTTGCTTTTAATTCAGGGTAGTTCTCTGCTACTGCAAATATCTTTGTAATATTATCTTGCAGCTGTTTATCAAGTTTTAATTTCTCATCAGTAGATTTAGCATTCATTGCTTCAGTTCGCAGCTTAGTAACATTCTCAAATAAATCTTTTTCATGTTTTGCATAACCTTTTACTGTTTCAACAAGGTTAGGAATTAAGTCATACCTTTGTTTAAGGAATGTCTCAATATCAGCAGTTGCCTCACTTATTGTTTGTTTCATCTTAACAAGGGCATTGTTAAGATTAATAACAAAAATAGCAATTAGCCCTAATACAATCAGAACAACAATTGCAATTGTTTGCATATATTTTATATAAAAATTTATATATCTAAAATATACTTAAATATTTTCCAAATATCAAATATCTCTTTTTATTCCTCTTTGTTTCTGTCTATTTAAAGCAAACCATACCCACAATAGATCATATGTATAATTTCGTTTATACAACTCTTCTTTTAAGAGAGTAGGGTTCATATTTTTAAATGTATATTCCATATTATTAAGAATTTTGCTAACAAGTGTTACATTTAACACCTCTCTTTTAGGAAGTTCCCAATTTTTAATATCTTCAAAAATATTGTCATTCAACTTATCAAGTTCATCATCAGACATATCAGCATTTATATTTATTTCTGCTGATTTCTCTAATATATCTCCTAATCCTTTAAGAAGAACAGGGTCTATATTCTTATCTAAATCATATATATTAAAATCTTTATTTGAGGAAACAAACTCTGAGACTCTTTTAAAGGAATCTTCAAAATATTGGTCTGAGAAGGCAGTATTCTCAAGACTAAATGTCCTATCCTTCTCAATATCCATACCTAATTATACAGGAATTTGTAACTTTTTGTATATTATCAATCTTTATACCCCTCTGCCTGAACAGTAAAGTTCCTAAAGTAAACACCCTTCCTTTCCATTAACTCTCTATGACTTCCTTTCTCTATTAATTTCCCATCCTTTATAACAAAAATAACATCTGCTTTTCTTACAGTAGAAAATCTATGTGAAATAATTATTACAGTCTTTTTATTAAAGAATTTATATATCCTATTAAATATCCTAAACTCTGAATCAGCATCAATTGATGAAGTAGGCTCATCAAAAATAACAAGAGGTGTATCTCTATAAAAAAACCTCGCAATAGCAATTTTTTGTTTCTGTCCATGACTTGGCTTTACACCATCTTTAAAATCTTCACTCATAACAGTATTGTATTTCTTTTTGTATTTCATAATAAATTCATGTGCTTCAGCATTCTTTGCAGATGCTACAATCTTTTTCCTATCAATTTCCTTAACAGACTTCCCAATATATATATTCTCTTCAACTGTAAGAGAGCTATAAAAATTAAAATCCTGAAACAGTGTACCTACATTTTTATACCAATCATTAATAGATAATTCTTTTAAATCTATTCCATTTATTAAAATTTTGCCTTCTTGAGGATCGTACATTCGACAAAGCAATTTTACTAGTGTTGATTTTCCAGCACCATTTTCTCCAACAATTGCTACCTTCTGTCCACTCTCTATCTTCATTGAGAAATTCTTAAAAATATCTCTATGTGATCCAGGATAGCGAAATGTAATATTATTTACATCAATAGAAGGTGGAGTAACTAATCTTTCTAGCTTTACACTACCATCACTAACAAGAGGCTGTAAGTTAAAGAACTCTACTACCTGTTTCCCTTTTGTAACAGAATCAAGAAACAAAACCAGCTCTGCTGTCATATTCTTCATACTACTGTAAAAATTACTAATTGAACTTACAAAAAATGTTGTATCACCTATGGAAATCTCTCTTTCAATTGCCATTTTAAATACTTGCAAACATCCTCCTATCACAGCAAATACATTAAGAATATCAACCAGAAATGTTGTAATTGAATCCTGCCGTACAATCTTTTTAATTTCATTGTTATAGTAATTATAAAAGTTTATATACTTACTATCTAAATATTTAAATGCACCAACTATGGATATCTCTCCTATTGATAAGGGATCTGACAATTGATAACCGATTCTTCCTACTTTTCTTCTCTCTTGAATATTCTTATCTGATGTCTGCCATTTAAAATCTTTCAAGAAATAATGTCTGTTTTGTAGATATGAAATTATGGCTATTAATATCATAGCTATACCAAGAGTTCTAGAAAATGAAAAAATAATTGAAGCCGCTATTATTCCCCTAATTATTGATGCAACTATTCTTACAATATTTGTGTTTAAGTCTGCAATCTCATACATCCATTCCTCTGTCAATCTTCTTTTATTTGAAATATCTGGAAGTTGATTTGTTTGTACACCAAGAGAGTATACTTTTTCATAATAAAGCTTTGAGAAGTATGGACCATATATTCTTCTTCTTACTCTTGCAGCATAGCTATTAAGTGCAATCATTCCTGCATTAAAAAACTCAACACCTCCCAGCAAAACTATCATAGGATATATTGTTTTAATGTCAGGCTGTGGTGTTTGTACAAGTTCAATTATCTGATCTATTAATCTTGCCGTTATATATGTGTATATTAATCCAGACAGATTACTATATATTGTTGCAAGGAAGTTAATAATCGTAAGAGAAGGGGACATTTTCCAATTAGCAGATACAGACCATTTTGCAACACTAATATAATCTTTAAATGTAGGTTTTTTCTTTTTTGACATTAAGTAAGAGATAGAATTAATAATGGTATGTAAACTTATCAAGTGTACTCTATTCATCAAGAATTTTCCATATTAATATGATAAAATCAACTGATGAAACTAAAATACAGATTCAAGAATAGATATCACAACATTACATACAATGTATATGAAACAGAAAATGGTATTAAAGTACTATACTTAGATAATCCAGCAACGGTAGATTTTGATTTTGCAATACTTTTTAAAGCAGGTACATCATTTGAAACAAAAGAAAATG
>Ga0208825_1002914_pt1 | contig 10723 bp, 10 predicted proteins | sample AD_UKC113_MetaG_FD_184450 | JGI IMG/M metagenome (GOLD analysis project Ga0208825, IMG submission 184450) | Active sludge microbial communities of municipal wastewater-treating anaerobic digesters from Hong Kong - AD_UKC113_MetaG (SPAdes)... | ecosystem: Engineered > Bioreactor > Anaerobic >...
ATTGTAATTTGAAATTATCTGAAGATTAAAAAGCCTGGCAGAAAAAACAAAAAGAACAAAAATAGATAGTATTATCAAAAAGGTTATTTTATTTTCCATACATCTTTTTAGAATTTAATTCGATAATCGGTTTTATATATATAATCATAGAAAGAAATGGTACCCAGAACAAAGTATATAAAATATGTATAGCATATGATAACAGTGTCGATTTATATATTACAAAGACCTCTTTGAAGATATAACCAAAGAGATAATAAATAAATAGTTTTATCAGAAGACTCAATAAAACTAAAAAAAGGTAAAATGGCAAGGTCTTAATATTTAAGTAGTTTTTAAAGTTATAAAGAAGTGCCACTACAATACAATAGAAAAAGGCATTCAATCCTGCCAGATTACCAGAATAAACATCTATTACAAAGCCTGTAATAAAGGCAAATATAAGCATCTCAAAATCGTCACAGATCTGAAAAAGCAAAATTATCAAAACAAGCATAATATCTGGCATAACATTTTTGATGGCCAGAAAGTTATTTGTAAAGATAGATAATTGAATGAACAAACAAATGGAACCAATTATAAAATAAAATAAAATTCTTTTAAAAAGCATTTTCTTTCTCTTTTTATTCAGATATGCTGGATTCAGTATAATCTTCAGTTATTTCATAATTCAAAATAACAAATACATATTGAATTTTAGAAAAATCGATAAGTGGTTTTAAAGTAATCTTTTGATATAGACTAAAATTCTGTTTCTGAACATCAACTACTTTCCCCACAAGTATTCCTGGCGGGAAAATACCACCAAAGCCAGCAGTTATAAAAATATCGTTAAAAAATATATCGGCTTCATTTGGGAAATATTCCACCTGCAAAAGATTACTTGTTGGAGCATCTCCTCTTGCTATTCCAGAATAGTTGCTATACAACTCTTTAACCGAGATAGATGATCTTGCATCAAAAACAGTCATTACTTTTGAATAAAAAAAATTGACCTCAATTACCTTCCCTACAATTATTTTTTCACCATCCTGGATCGCATAAACAGCTAAACCTTTTTTAATATTATCATTTGAACCTCGATTTATGGTAATAACTGAATATAGATTGGTAGGATCCTTAAGTATTATTTGAGCTGGTAAGACATCATAAGGAGCTTCTTCTTTTAAATTTAGCATCTGCTTGAGTTCTTTATTTTCTCTTTCTAAAAGTTCAAGTTTAAATTTTGCTTCTTTCAACTGCTTGAGCTCTTCATTAAGCCTTACATTTTCCTGCTTTAAAAGATTCAACTCTTTTAATGAAGAAAAAAATGTTAAGGTATTTTGTACGACAAAAGTGTACGCCTTAACAAAAGGGTAAGAAATAGCTCCAAATATGACTTTAGGAGTTAAAATAAAACTTGAGGTGGTAAAAAACATACTTATAATGGAAATGACAATAAAAATAATAAAAAAAATAGTAAATTTGTTCTTTAAAAAATATTGGTTCATAAAAATATTAGTTCTTCACCTTTATAAAAATAAAAAATAACATAGTTAATGAAAAAAATTATTGGTTCTTTTTTATTTAGATTTTCAAACAATATTTAAAATATATTTCATAATAACGGTAAAATTAAAATTATTTATATTAAATAAAAATCACTTTAAATTAAAAATAAATTCTAACTAAATTGTCTTATATATTTTATTTTTATCAAGAGATTCAAGAAACCTGGCGGTTCCCATAACTATAGCTGTCAATGGGTTTTCAGCAAGAAAAACTGGAACCTTAGTTTCTTCTGATATCAGTTTATCAAAACCTCTAAGCAATGAACCTCCTCCAGCAAGAACTATGCCTCTATCTACTATATCACCTGCAAGTTCAGGGGGTGTTTGATCCAGTGTCTTTTTAATCTCCTCAACAATCTGGTATAAAGGCTCTTTTATGGCTTCCCTAATCTGATCGGAATCTATCAATAAGGTTTGAGGTAATCCTTTTATAGCATCTCTACCTTTTATTTCAAATGAAAGTTTTTCATCTCCATGAAATGCACTACCAACTTTTATCTTAATCTCCTCAGCTGTATTCTCACCTACAACAAGGTTGTGCTTCTTTTTCAGGTAGTTTATAATGGCCTGATCTATCTCATCGCCAGCGACCCTTATAGCATTTGTAACAACCATGCCCCCAAGAGAAATAACAGAAATCTCGGTAGTTCCTCCTCCAATATCAACTATCATATGCCCTGCAGGCTCATCTATCGGGATATTTGCACCAATGGCTGCTGCAAGAGATTCTGGTATAAGATGTATATCTCGAGCTCCAGCCTGTTCGATAGACTCTCTAACTGCTTTTTTCTCAACTTCAGTAATACAGGTTGGAACACCAACAACTACTCTTGGTTTTACAAGAGTTGATCTACCTATAGCCTTCTTTATAAAATCTCTTATCAATCTATTCATAACATCAAAGTCTGCTATCACTCCATCTCTCATTGGTCTTATGGCCTGGATGGCTCTTGGTGTTCTTCCAAGCATCTGTTTAGCTTCGTTACCAATAGCCATTATTTTATTTGTTCCTGTCTCAACAGCCACTACAGTAGGCTCATTGACGACGATTCCTTTTCCTTTAACATAGATCAAAGTATTAACGGTTCCAAGATCAATGCCGACATCACAAGAAAAAACATCGGTTAAACCCATCTAGATCTCCTTTTATTGCAAAGCTTTTAATAGATTTTTTGCCAGTATATTTTCTTTATTTATAAGTAAAGCCTTCGTAAGGTAATTTATTGAGGTATCAATATCATGCAAACAACTGAAACAATATCCAAGGTAATAGTATGACATATCTGAGTTTGGTGCCAAATCCACACATTGAAGTAAAATCTCAATGGCTTTATTAAATTGTTCAAGTTCTATATATATCTTCCCCTGCAAGAACAAAGCATCTTTTCTTAAATCAAGATCTGTTGCGTTGGTTGAAATTCTCTGCAAGAAAGTAAGCGCTTCATTTTTTTTATCAGCATTTTTTAAAACTATTGAGTAATAGTATAAAAACCTATAATCATTTTGATACTTATTGTAAATTTTACTCATAGCTTTTTGTGCAGATGCAAAATCTTCAACTTCCGTATACATTATGCTAAGTTTGTAAAGTAATTCATCTTCTGGTATTAAATATTTTCGATTTGTTGCTTTCATATATTTTTCAAAAAAGACCAATGAGTAAGGATAATATTTTTTGCCTAATTTGTAATAATTATCACCTATATAAAAGTAAATGTTTGAAGGGACATTAGCGTTATTATAATAAAAATAAGCTGTTCGGAAGTATAAAAGTGAATTCAGGTAATCACTTTGATAATAGTATATTAAACCAACTTTATAGTAATACCACCAGTTGATGTTTTCACCAGATTTTATCCTGTCTTCAAGTATTTTAAGAGCTTTATCGTATTCTCTTCTTTCGATAAGATTATCAATATATCTAGTTGATGCTCCTTTTTTAAGCGTAAAATTTTTAGAAAAAAAAAGCAAAAAAATGACAACTAATAGGATAAGTACAATAAAAAGAAAAATAAAAATATTACTCTTTCTTTTAGGTTTCTGTCTATAAGATGTATAATACATAAGCTACCTGACGCTCAAATACCAATTTAATGTAGAAATAGAATATAAAAAGTCAATCTTTTTAATGCCAAAATCCAGCATTTTTTTGCCTCATTCAAAATTTTTAGTCGTAATCTATGCAATAGTCGAAAGTCCAAAGTCCGGAAAAAAGACTTTTATCAATACAGTCGAAAGTCCGGGAATAAACTTGACGACACTACAGTCAAAAGTCACGAAAAAAGAAAAAATAGAGATAAAGAAAATTGAAAATAGGTATTAACTTTGAATGAAAAATGAATTTTATCTTAACACAAGGTTAACAAGGTTGTAATCCTGTTTTAATAGATCAAGCATTGCTGAATATACGAGAGTAGTTTTAGATAGATCTGTATTTTCTCTATCTATGTCAACATTATTGCCATCATTTCTTATTGAGCTAGCATAATCCAGAACTCTTTTAGGAGTGACAGAATCCCATGGAATCGGAATCTCAAATGGTATATGCTTTTCATTTGTAATGCGAGCATCAAGTTTTTCATCACTATTTTCCGAGGCAAGCGCTCTTTTAAGCTGCGCCTCAAAAGTCACCGAAGATCTCTTGAATCCGGGTGTTTCTGAGTTAGCAATATTGTTTGCTATAGTTGAATATCTAAAATTTTGAGCCTCTATTCCTTTCTTCAAAAGTTCAAAGGTTTTATGTGAAAAATTATTTATTCCAAAATCCAGCATTTTTTGCCTCGTTTAAGATTTTTAATAACAATCCAGAATACATTCCAAAGTACAACAGTCAAAAGTTCGAGAACAGGAATTTATAAAACAATAAAAAACTCAAGTTAACGGATAATCAGATATTATTTTAAAAATAAAACAGATAAGATTTTATACATTTTTTAATTTTTTTCGGCATAATTTATAAAACTTAAATAAAGAATTTTACAATATTTCGATACATATAGTATGGGAACAAAGAAGATGAAAAAGAAAATGCTTGTTATTTCCATGATTCTTTTACTTCTATCAACATTACAGCTTTATGCATATTCTATAGATGATTTTATCGAAGATCTTTTAAAATACACCAGTGGCTCTCTTTCCTCAAAGGAAAATGAGATTATTAAAAAAAGAATTGAAATTTTTATTAAGCAGATAAAGGTTGATGATAATTTACGAGATAACCTTGCTATAAAAATCTCATCTTTAAATTCCGATCAACAACTCAAGATTTTTAATGTCTTAAAGATTTATCTTAGCGACGAACAACTTATTTATCTATTTTCCTATAATTTTCCATATTATAAAAATTCACTTTTGAATATAGAAAAAACAAAATTAAACGATTCTTTTACCGGACCTCGCGGAACCCCTGATAATAGTAATATCGCTTTAAAAGAAGAAAAAACCTCTGCCGATCAACAAACTGAAAACGAGGGTGATCCTCAGTTAAATAAAGAGAATGAAAAAGAACAAGATGAAACGATAGAGAATGATGATACAAACGATACAAATACTCAAACACAGAGTAACGCTTCGGGACAATCATCCGGAGTAAATACAGGCACGAATACAGGTGCAGATTCAAATTCAAGTTCAGGAACAGGAACAAATTCAAATACAGGAGCAAATCAGACTCAAGGTGGCAACAAAAATGGCTCCAATAGCAATTCTAATGGAAGCTCAAACCCTGTAACTTCGGCAAATGCAACAAAAAGCAATAATCAAAGCAATAATCAAAGCAACAACCAGGACAATACTCAAAACAACAATTCAAACAACTACGCAAATAACTACCTTTCCAGTATTAAGGTCCCTGATTTACCGGAACTCAACAAAACATATACACAAAGCGAGCTTAACCTTATTTATGCTGAAGGATATAAACTCTTCTATAAGTCAGATTTTGAAGGTGCATTTGTGAAATTCTGGATCTGCTTTAAAGAAAGCTTCAATATTGAAAATTCAGCTTATTATCTTGCACTGATATATGAAAAAAATAAAGAAATTGATAATGCACTTACCTTCTACAAAATTTCCCTCGAAATAAACATTAAAAAAACTAATATTGAACCTAAAATGGTCGGGTTCCTATATAAGAAAATTGGAACTCTCTTTATAAATCAGAAATCTTATGAACAGGCAATAATCTACTTTAAAAAAGGGATCGAGTTCTACCCGACAGACAATGAACTTTACTTTTATACAGGGTTTTGTTACTATAAACTTATGGATTATGAAAAGGCGAAAGAATATTTCACAAAGGCTTCAAAGCTTGGAAATCTTCAGGCAAATGAATATTTAAAGCTCTTGAACTAAAATTCAACATTTCACTTCAAAGTGTCTGCTCTGATTGCTTCATCCCTGCGAGATTCTATAATATAGATCTACTTCATCTTTTACAGGCAAAGATTTCAGGCTTTTTTTGTATATTGGAAATTTATTTCTATTCTCGATATATAACTTTGTCTCGTAATTTTGTAAGGTTTTAAAGTAATCTGATTTGTTCATAACATATCTATATAGAGGATAAAACCTGTGATGAGTTGGCTTTTCATCACTATTGAAGCCTGAGCCTATAAGAAATATAGTATTTTTATAAATTTGTGAAGCATTTTTTGATATTAATCCCTTATAAAATGTTGTCAGAGTCGCTCCATAAAACGGAAAAACTGGAAGAAAAAATTTTGTAAGAATAGTTCTCTCCTGCTCTGTATCAAGACTTACAAATATCGGATTCTGTCTTAAACTTCTTAAAATAGCAGGATGAACTATGAATGATGTTATCAAAGGCAAATCGAAATCTTCTATCTGATAATACCCAAAAAAACCTGCATCGAAAAAAATCTGAAAAGAAGGATCTACGCCGTAACTACGTAAAAGATTGACAGTTGAAGGTATGGAAATTGAAAGATAATTATGTGAAATATTTTTTCGCATCTTATCATCAAGTTTTTCCATAAAATCGAGTACACTTTTAGATGCACCCCACAAAATTAGATCTTTTTCCATCAAAATGTGAGCAAATGCATTGAAATTCTCGACCATCCAGGCTCTTTCATTTACAAGATTAACATTTCTTTTTATATTACTCTGCCAGAGTCTCTCAAAGTATTGTTCGGTAAGATCTGACTTTAATTGTCGTTCCGTTATAGCTTTTATGCTTTCAACAAGAAAAAGCAGATGATCACTTTGAAAAAATTCAAACTTATTTGATGCTATTCTTACACTAAAAAAGTTTTTGGTTTTATACTGCGAAGGGGATGTTTCTATATGAAGCTTAATCTTCTGCATCCCATAATTTATCAAAATCTCTTCAAAACTTTGAGAAACAGCCTGTATAAAAAGATTTAAATCGGTTGATATTGATATTTCAAGTCCATTTTTACTTGAAGTAATTTGAATTTTTTCAAGATTTTTTTTGAAGTCTTCGGTAAAAGAGTCGTAATTTGAATCAAACATTAAAAGTTTTGTGTTATTAAAACTCAGGACACTCCAATCTATCAAAAAAAGACTGAAAAAAAAGGTAAAAAAGGATGTAAAGATAACAATCTTTTCCTTTAAACCTCGAAAAATTTGATTATAATTATTTGCAAGAGCATAAAGGGAAAGAGCTGAACAGTTTTCAATAATAAAAATAACCTCTTTTTTCTCGATGTCAGAAAAGTCTATCCTTGAAAGTGGATTGTATCTTGAATACAGATAAAAGTTCTCAAATGCAATAACTGGATTGCCATCAAACGCAATTTTTAAAAGAGGAAAGATATTATTGTAAAGTTTGCCTTTAAAATTTTCGGAAAAATCAAAAAACTCACAGTTCCTGTTAAAAATTCCCTTAAAATCGCTTTCAGTCACTGCTTTTAGCTCTTTTATTTTTATATTCCAAAGCTTTTTTAATAAAATTACAAAATATAGGATGCGGCTCAAAAGGCTTGGATTTGAACTCAGGATGAAACTGAACTCCTATTCCGAAGGGGTGATCTGCCCATTCAACAATCTCAGTCAGATTTTTTTCTTTATTTTTGCCAGATATTATAAATCCATTTTCACAAAACAGCTTTTCATATTCATTGTTGAACTCATATCTATGCCTATGTCTTTCACTGACACTGGTTTCATTGTAAATCTTAAAGGCAAGGGTATCTTTTTTGATCTCACACTGATAAGCACCAAGCCTCATCGTCCCACCTTTCTTATCGATAGATTTCTGGTCTTCCATGATATGTATAACGGGATGCAAAGTTTCGGAAAACTCCGAAGAGTTAGCATCCTTAATTCCCAGGACATTTCTGGCAAATTCTATTGTCATACATTGCATACCAAGACATATCCCAAAATAAGGTATCTTGCATTCCCTGGCTTTTTTAATAATCGATATTTTCCCTTCTATTCCTCTATTCCCAAATCCACCAGGAACTAAAATACCATCTGCTTGAGTTGTTATACTATCTATTATCGAAGAATCTCCTTCCACTTCTTCGGAATCCACCTTGATAATATTTAAATCAACCTGATTAAATATTGCAGCATGCTTTAAGGCTTCATAAACTGATTTATACGCATCGTTAAGTTTTATATATTTTCCAACAACTGCAATTGTTACCTTTTCCTTTTTTTTCGATAGAATACTGTCAACTTTGATCCACTTATCAAGATCAACTTCTTCAACCTTTAGACCAAGTTTATCACATATTTTTTCACCTAACTTTTGCTTTGTATATATTATTGGCAATCTATAGACAGAATCAACATCTGGAGCCTCAAATAGATCTTCTTCCTGTATTGAGCAGAAAAGTGCAATCTTTCTTCTCATATCTTTTGTAAGACTCCCCGAAATTCTGGTCATAATTATATCTGGAACAATACCAATCTGTCGAAGCATCGCCACACTATGCTGTGTCGGTTTTGTCTTGTATTCACCAGCCACTTCTATCTTTGGTATCAAAGTGAGATGAATAAATATAACATCAGATTTATGGTTGAGAGAGAACTCTCTCGCTGCTTCCAGAAATGGTACAGACTCTATATCGCCGACAGTTCCTCCTATTTCAATGATCTGTATATCGGGACTAATCTTCTGGCTTAAAGTTTTTATAAGGTTTTGAATCTCTGCTGTTATATGTGGAACGACTTGAACTGTTTTACCCAGGTACTCTCCCTTTCTCTCTCTTTGTATAACGTTCAAATATACCTTACCAGTTGTTATAGAACTTAATGAAGAGAGATGAGAATTTGTGAATCTTGCATAATTGCCAAGATCCAGGTCAGTTTCAGCTCCATCATCAGTAACATAGACTTCGCCATGTTGAAAGGGAGACATGGTTCCAGCATCAACATTCAAGTAAGGATCAGCTTTCTGCATGGCAACTTTGTACCCCATGCCTTCAAGTATGGCTCCGATGGATGCAGCTGCAATACCTTTACCAAGTGAAGAACAAACTCCTCCAGTAATAAAAATATATTTGCTCATATATGCCTTCTAAAAAATAGAATTTCCCATCTTTATAGTACAAAATTGGTATTCTTTTTGTAGAACTTTTCAATTGTTTGCGAAAATGAAAGAAGAGAAGGGAAAATAGCCACATGCTCGTTCTCTTCTTCTTGTTCTATGAGATCCATATCATCATATGTTGATTGATGCTTATAACTATAATCAGGCCTATGAATAATAACCGGAACAAGTCCCGCATTCTGTGCAAATTCGATATCAGCAAGACGATCACCGATATAAAAAGAGTTTTTTGTATCTATCTGAAAAAGTGCTTTAATCTGGTAATACATACCTATATTTGGTTTTCGACACAAACAAAGAGAAGATGGATCATGTGGACAATAAAAAAAACCATCTATTCGAAAACCATTTGATAGAAAAAGTTTATTATTGAAATCTATAAAATTACTCAAGAGCTCCTGCTCATTAAAATAACCACGCTCTATACCTGATTGATTTGAAATAATAAACAAAAAGTAACCACAATCGTGAAAAATTTTGCAGGATTGAACAGTGTCTTCAAAAAGTAAATCGACCGAGATAGAAGGACTATACACCTGGTCCTTCATGAATGTATCATCTTTATCAAAAATTATAGCTTTTAAATTATGCATAGCAATAGGTAGCACAAAATAAAAAAAAAGCCATAAAATGCAACTTTAATACTGTCCTCTTATTTATTTTTTTTATCAACCAGAGGTTTTACCAGGTGAAAAGATAGGGGAACATAGGGGACCTTTTGCTTTATTATCGCCATATTATCTTAATTATAGTATTTTAGCATTCATGTAATAACATCTTTTATAATAATTTAATCTATAATTTTTATCTAAAATAGGCTCTTCGCTAAAAAGCATATGCTAAATATTAAATTATCTAACTTTTTTGCACTATTTTTTTTCAATATTAAAGTTAAAACAATACTAAATATCTTTCTTATAATTGAAACTATAAATAAAATCCAAAACCAATGACTTTTGGTTTATGATTAAGATAAGTCAATGCACCGCTGTGGCCAAATTCATGAAATATTGTTGAATCAAATAAATCGCAATTATAACTAACAAAGCAAGTTAACATGGAAATATTTTTTCAAATATTTTAAAATATTTTGCATTCAAGTTTATTCCGGGATTTTAGCCTTTATGCTTTGTATTGCTGTATTTTTAACTACTTGACCCACTCAAAAAAGCGAAGAGCCTATTTTGTTTTACCATTTATTCAAGGAATATATTTCATCAAGAGCTTTTCTCTTTTTTTCACTGACAACGTCTTCTGGATAGCCAGCAGAAACGACAACAACTATTTTTCTATTTAAAGGAATCTTGAAAATCTTCTTAAGTTTTTTCTCGTCAAATATTCCCATGATGCACGTCCCAAGTCCAAGCTCTGCTGCCCTCAAACAAAAATTATTAACGCTACAACCAATATCAAACTGAGAAAACGATCTTTGCATTACAACTTGACCTGCTGAAGACTCAAGGTTTCTCAACTGCTGAACGACTATGGCAAAAAATGACGCATCCTTAGCAAACTGATTAAACTTGATCGGGCCAATCTTAAGATTTTCGAGCACCTGCCTTTTAAGATTTTCATCATCAACTATAATATATTTCCATGGTTGAGAATTTGATGCTGAAGGTGCAAG
>Ga0208825_1002915_pt1 | contig 10716 bp, 8 predicted proteins | sample AD_UKC113_MetaG_FD_184450 | JGI IMG/M metagenome (GOLD analysis project Ga0208825, IMG submission 184450) | Active sludge microbial communities of municipal wastewater-treating anaerobic digesters from Hong Kong - AD_UKC113_MetaG (SPAdes)... | ecosystem: Engineered > Bioreactor > Anaerobic >...
TTCAAAGCGGTTGTGTCTCACTTACAATCCTAGAGGAAGGTTAATCCTACAATCCTTCTATCTTACTATAAGTAACTAAAGTAGCTCCATTTGCATTTGCCTGGAAAGTATCTCCTATAAAGAATTTTCGAATGAGAAGTTGGGAAGTCGTCTTGCCGGCAAAAAATTAGAAAAATCATGTTTCTAATACCATTTCTAAAAGTATGTCCCAATGATAACTAGAATGTCAACGATTTTCACCATTATGCTTAATAATGAATTTAGTTAGTTATTTATTGGTTTTGATTTCTAAACTATGTTGCCTATTGTATACAAATTACGCTCTATATAGATCTAAATGAACTGGAAAATAAAGTATTTTTTTCAAAGCCACTTTCCAAAAGTATTTTTCGATAGTGAAATTTACTACTTGCTTCAAAAGAATTTTGGTGGTTTCAAACATTTTTCCATAATTAGCAAAGTGGATCAAGGAATTAGCCTTTTAGAAGCGCTCCACGCAAACGATATTGAGATTCGGGGAAAGCATACGGCAGAAATTGGTACGGGTTGGGTACCCATTATTCCGATGCTGTTTGCGATACTCAGGCAATCCGATTGTATTACCTGCGATGTCAACCGTCTGCTCAAGCAAGATCTATGCATTCAAGCTGCAGATCAGTTCAGTAGGATGGGCCCTTATTTGGCAAAAAAATTATATTGGTCAAAACCAGAAGAAATTGCTGAATCTCTTCGCTCAATTCGTTCACTTCAAGATGCCAATTTACTATTGAAATACTTACGCATTAGTTATTTCGTCGATGCCTCCTACCCCCTCCATTTAATAGAGGATACCAATATTGATATCTTTTTTTCGAATGAAACTCTCGAACATATTCCCCAAGAGCAAATTCCAACTTTATTCTCAGAGATCCGGAGAGTCCTAAAACCTGATGGAATCATGATACATATGGTTGACTGTTCCGATCACTACAGTTTTGAAGATCATTCCATCAATCGCATCAATTTCCTGCGTTTTACTTCAAAGGAGTGGAAAAGTTATAATACCTCATTCCTTTTCCAAAACCGCCTAAGGCCTTCCGATTATAAGGAAATGATGAATACAGCTGGTTTTTCAATTGAGTATTGGAGGCAGAAGGTGGACTCCAGAGCTCTCAATGAGCTCGCGGACTTTCCAGTTAGTGATGAGTTCCAGAATTATCCAGCAGAAGAGCTTTGTACTTCTAGTTTTTTGGTTATTGCCAAACCCATAGCTAAGAAATGAACAATTTTTTGCCTTTTGTCTCTCTAATCCTCCCGATCCGCAACGAAGCCAAGCATATCCGCGGCTGCTTGGAGAGCATCGCCCAGCAGGATTTCCCTCACGAGCAGATGGAGATCATTATTGCCGACGGGCTTTCCACTGACAACACCAAAGAGGTAGTGGAAACCTTCAAGCCTAGTGATATCCCGCTTATTTGGCTGGATAACCCCGAAAAAATCGTCCCCACTGGACTAAACTTAGCCATCCGGCAAGCCCGCGGCGATGTTATCATCAGGGTAGATGGACACACAACCCTTGCCTCGGATTATGTGCAGCAATGTGTGCTCGCCCTGCAGTGCAGCGGAGCCGAAAACGTTGGAGGACGGATGAACCCCGTCGGAAAAAACACCTTCGGGAAAGCAGTTGCTTTGGCAACCAGTTCGCCCTTTGGCGTAGGTGGAGCGCGCTTTCACTACTCAACGCAGGAGGAATGGGTCGATACCGTCTACTTAGGCGCATGGCCAAAAGAGGTATTCCAGAAAGTCGGTCTGTTTGACGAAGAATTGGTGCGCGATCAGGATGATGAATTTAATTACAGGTTGCGAGAAGCTGGAGGCAAAATTTTACTGATCCCAAGAATTAACTCCTGGTATTCTGTGCGCAGCCAGCCCAAGGACCTCTGGAAACAATACTTACAATACGGCTTTTGGAAGGTGCGCGTTTTTCAGAAGCATCCCCGCCAAATGCGCTGGAGCCAATTCATACCCCCCATTTTCGTCCTGGCAGTGTTGATTTCTCTTCTAATAGCAATCCTTTTTAGCTGGGGCTGGAAGGTGCCACTGGCCTTAGCAGGACTATATCTGTTGGCAGCCCTCATAGCCACGCTCCTCACAGCGGCACGAAAAGGCTGGCTGGAGGTATGCCTGCTTCCGTTCACTTTTGCCATCCTGCATGTTAGCTACGGTTCGGGCTTTTTGTGGGGTTTAATCAAGTTCCGCAAGCGCTGGGGAGATAAAGTTGGCAAAGTGCCGGTATTGGATATGGATTAGATTGATTATTATGGCATAATTAGGGGAAACTCATGTCGATACCAATTTCTACTGAAGCTGAAAGAGCACTTAATACGAAAGAGAAAACAGTTGGACAAGTTTTATCCAACGCACTCAAGCGCACCTTCGATATTATCTGTTCGGTGCTTGGGTTGATTTTGTTTTCGCCTGTCTTTATTCTCATGACCATTCTCATCAAACGCGACTCGCCCGGGCCAATTTTTTATAAAAGCCGGCGCGTCGGCAAAGATGGCAGAGAATTTGATATGCTCAAGTTCCGTACGATGCGCGAAGAGCCAGCTAGCTACAACGGCCCGCACATCACCGCGCAAGACGACACACGCATCACGCCGGTGGGAGCCTGGCTGCGTAAGACTAAACTCAATGAGCTCCCTCAGCTTTGGAATGTGCTTATCGGGCAAATGAGCATGGTTGGTCCACGCCCCGAAGATCCTGAAATCGTCGCCAATTGGCCGGAAGAAGCCCGCCAAATTATCCTCTCCATTCGCCCAGGGATTACCAGCCCAGCCTCAATTATCTATCACAATGAAGAACAACTTCTAAATGGTGATCATGTTTTGGAGGAATATCTCCATAACATTGCTCCCGATAAGCTGCGCTTGGATGAGCTCTACGTACAAGATCATGCCTTTTTCTCCGATTTAGACATCCTCTTTCGGACTGCAGTAAAATTGCTGCCCGCCATGGACTTGTCTAATATTCCGGAAAATTTGCTGCTTGTTAGGCCTCTACAAAGATTTTTCCAGCACTACTTGGTATGGTTTGGTGTTGACTTTCTCATCTCCCTAATCGCAATCGGCATTATTGGTCTCATTGAACGAGCTACTACTGTGCTCAATCTAGGTTGGTGGAAAGCATTAGGGATTGCCTTCCTCATTGCTTTGCTTTTTAGTCTCGTGAATGCTTTACTTGGGTTGGGGCAGATTTCTTGGAAAAGAGCCCCCGGTTATTATCTTTTTGATTTGGCATTTTCGACTTTTGTTACCACAACCATTGTGTATATTATCAACCTAAATATTCCTGGTGGGTCTCTACTGCCACCTCGGATGATCATTTATTTTGGCGCTTTATGCTTAGTCGGTTTCGCGGTAGTACGCTATCGCACCCGCTTGATCACAGGTTTAGCCTCGCGATGGCTGAAGCTGCGTGGAAAAGCCATCAAAATGGGTGAGCGCATTCTGGTGGTCGGTGCAGGGCAATGCGGCATGTTAGCTTGCTGGCTAATAGAAAAAAGTGAATTGAATGAAATTTATCATATCGTCGGAATGATAGACGATAATCCGACCTTACGAGGGATGCACGTGGATGGTTACCGCGTCTTGGGCAATACCAGCGAAATAAAAACTTTGGTTGAAGAGAAGGATATTGGCATCGTTATGTTTGCCATATCCCAAATTAATCCGCGAGAAAAGAAACGTATACTCAAACTTTGCAACGAATCGGGCGCCAAAGTGGTTATCATTCCTGATATCCTGCACCACCTTGAAGAAGAACTCAAGCGTCCCTCGACGGAGGTCCATGAGCAATCCCTGGCAGAATAGACCTGTTTTAGTTACTGGAGCAGGCGGCTTTATCGGCAGTCGGCTGACCGAAATGCTCGTGCAGCGGGGTGCACAGGTTCGGGCTTTCGTGCGCTATACTTCTCGGAGTGAGCTTGGCTTACTCAGGTTTCTCCCGCCTGCGATCCTTTCTGATTTACAGTTGATTTTCGGAGATTTGCGGGATGCTGATGCAGTTGAACATGCAGCCAAAGGCGCCGATCTCGTTTATCACCTCGGAGCACTGATCTCCATCCCCTACTCTTACTTGCATCCAGTCGAAGTCGTCCAGACCAACATCCTAGGTACGCTCAACGTCTTGCAGGCTTGCCGCAAGTTTGATTGCCGTCTTATTCATACCTCCTCCAGCGAGGTTTACGGCACAGCGCTTCAGGTGCCCATCGATGAATCCCACCCCTTACAAGGGCAGTCGCCCTACTCCGCCAGCAAGATTGGCGCAGACAAACTGGTTGAAAGCTACTACCGTTCTTTTGGTGTACGCGCGGTGACCATCCGCCCCTTCAATACCTACGGCCCGGGGCAATCCGCGCGGGCGGTCATTCCAACCATCATCACACAGGCACTGACCGAACAAACCGTTTTTTTGGGCAATTTGGATGCCTTGCGCGATTTTACTTATCTCGATGATACCGTGGATGCCTTCCTCAAAGCCGGCCAAGCTGAGGGGATTGATGGAGAGACCTTCAACTTAGGCTCGGGTTCCGAGATCAGCATCCGGGAGCTGGCTACTCTGATTTTCGACCTCATCGGCACAAAGCCGGCAGTCGAAATTGATTACGAGCGCATGCGCCCGGCTCTTTCTGAAGTGCAGCGGCTCTTGGCAGATAACCGCAAAGCCCGCCAGGCTCTGGATTGGTCACCTCAAGTCGACCTGCGAGAAGGGCTCACCCACACGATTGAGTGGATCCACAAACATTTGGATCTCTATCACATTGGCCACTATGAACGCTAGACCTATCTTCAGGAATGCTTTAACGATTCTCTCCGTTTATGAGCTGAGATTATTGTTTAAGTTTTTTGATAATTAATGGGAAGGGGAGGTTCAATGAAAACAGTGATTTTATGTGGAGGAAAGGGCACGCGCTTGGCACCTTTCACTTACGTCTTGCCCAAGCCGATGATTCCGATTGGAGATAAGGCAATCTTAGAAATCCTTCTCCAGCAATTGCGGCGATATGGCTTTACAGACATAGTGCTCGCAGTGGGTTATTTAGCTAGCCTGATGAAAGCCTATTTCAAAGACGGCCAGCAATACGATCTCAACATCACCTACTCCAAAGAATTAGAGCCATTAGGCACCGCCGGCCCCCTTTCCCTCATTCCCGGCCTGGACGAAACTTTTCTGGTCTGCAACGGGGATGTGCTCACCACTTTGAATTTTTATGATTTTGTTAATTTCCACAAAGAGCAAGGCGGAATCCTTACGATTGCTATGCACAGACGCCAGGTGCAGATTGACCTAGGGATCATCGAGCAAGATGATGGCGACAATATCATCACGGGCTATGTTGAGAAGCCGAACCTGGACTATAAGGTGAGCATGGGGCTCTACCTGCTCGAGCCTCGGGCGCTCGAATACGTCCCCCAGAAGCAATACTTCGACTTCCCCGACCTGGTGAAATTACTGCTCTCCAAAGGCGAAAAAGTAGTCGGTTATCCCTTCGATGGCTACTGGCGCGACCTAGGCAACCGCGAAGATTACGAGCAAGCTTGTAAAGATTTTGAAATTATGCGCTCAGAATTTTTACCAGGATCCCTCTCATGAACTGGCGCGTGCCGCTCTCGGATGTCAATCTCGATGCAGCGGAAATCGATGCGGTGGTATCCGTGCTGCGCTCGGGCTGGCTGACGATGGGCTCCGTTACCCAGGCTTTCGAGCAGGAATTCGCTGCCTTTACCGGCTCAAAGCACGCCCTGGCGGTCACGAATGGGACTGCGGCGCTGCATTTGGCTTGCCTCGCGCTGGGCCTTGGGCCTGGCGATGAAGTTATCCTGCCCTCGCTAACCTTCGTGGCGAGCGCCAATGCCATCCGCTATACGGGCGCCACGCCAGTCTTTGCCGATATTGAAAGCCCCGACTGGCTGTGCCTTTCTCCGCAAGCTGTCCGCGCCGCCCTCACCCCGCGGACCAAAGCCATCATGGTGGTGCACTACGCCGGTTACCCTTGCGACATGCCCTCCATCCTGGAAATTGCCCGTCAGCATCACCTCGCGGTGATCGAAGACGCCGCCCATGCTGTTGGCGCTGCGCTGGAAGGGAAAGCCCTGGGCACCTGGGGCGATATCGGCTGCTTCAGCTTCTTCGGTAATAAAAACCTGACCACGGGCGAAGGCGGCATGCTGCTCACCCAGGATGACCAGCTGGCAGAAAAACTCCACAGCCTGCGCTCGCATGGCATGACCACGCTCACCTGGGACCGCGCCCAGGGGCACGCCAGCACCTATGATGTGGTTGCGCTCGGCTATAACTACCGCATCGATGACCTGCGCTCGGCTTTGGGTCGGGTGCAGCTGCAAAAGATCCCTGCCGGCAATGCCCACCGGGAAAGTGCCGTCAGGCTTTACCGCGAGTTGCTGGCAGCTCAGGCACCCGAGATTGCGGTTCCCTTCGCGCAAGCGCGCGGGCAAAGCAGCTACCACATTATGCCGGTCTTGCTGCCCACGGGCAGCGATAAGCCGCGCTTTATCGAAGCCATGAAAGCCCGCGGGGTACAGGTGAGCTGGCATTACCCGCCCGTGCATACCTTCAGCATCTACAAAAGCTATGCGCCTCATGCTGAGGCTTTGCAGATTACCGATGAGGTGAGCGCGCGGGAGGTCACTTTGCCGCTCTACCCTAACATGACCGATGCTCAAATTACCTGGGTGGCGCAGGCAGTAAGAGAAAGCCTCTTCATCTGATTTAGGCACTTGAGGAAAGATTCAATGTTTATATTTTATAATAATATCGGGGTTGGTCGTCGATATATCGACTGATTTCCCGTGTTAGGAGCTTAAATCTCCCCTATAGTGAACTCCCTGATTGAACTGCTCAATCCCCTCTCCTCATCCGATGGTTGCGCTGAGATTTTAAAAGGGTTGAACCCAGAAGATTGGGAAGGATTAACAGCTCTCTGTGCTCAGCAAGATCTTTTGCCTGCTTTGGAATTTCGGCTCTCACAGTTAGGCTTAGCTCATCAGATTCCCGAACCTCATCGTCAAAGCTTCCGCTCGGCGTACATGCTCAGCGCTGTACGTAACATTTTGCTGCTGAACCATGCTAGTCAAATTCTTCTACGTCTTAAAACTGAAAATATTCCTGTGATTGCTCTCAAAGGGCTTTTTTTGGTGGAAAATACCTATAAAGATTTGGGCGCCCGCAGCATGAGTGATCTGGATATTTTAGTGCACCGTGAAGATCTCCAAAAAACTGTTGAAATACTTCAAGGTTTGGGCTATCAGCTTTCTAAGTACTTTGATATTCGAGACTCTAATCTGGATATCAAGCACGTCCCGCCTATGGTCTTATCCGATGGTACGCATGTCGAAATCCATTGGACGCTCCTTGAAGAAAATGAGCCCTTTACCATCGCGATGGATGGTGTCTGGGAGCGGGCAGTTCCCGCTCAAATCAACGGAGTCGAGGTGCTCGCTGAAGGAATTGAAGATTTACTTTTGCACCTTTGCGTGCACATGACTTACCAGCATTATCTCAGCCTTGGCCTCAAAGGCATGCTTGATATTGCTCTCGCCTTGCAGCGCTATCAGGAGCAGCTAGATTGGACCCGCTTTGTTGCTCTTTGCAAACAATGGCAAGCTGAAAAAACCGCAGCCCTCACGCTAGAGCTGCTTCGCACTCTGCAATGGGTTGTTATCTCAGATCAGGTCTTAACCCAACTATTACCTACCCCCATTGATGAGCGCATCCTTGTGGAAGCTTACCAGATACTTTTACAGGAAGAGCACGCCAGGCTCGGTCTCACCCCGGATCTGGTCCATTTAGCCTCCGAAGCCAACCTTTTTAAGCGCCTCTCATTGATGTTCCAACGGGTTTTCTTACCACGTATCATTATTGCACGCCTCTATCAGATTCCTCCTTCATCCCCAAAGATCATTTGGGGATATTTTCTTCGCTTCAAAGATTTAATCCAGGCTTATGGAGGTACAGTCCAAAAAATTACAGAAAAAGACCCATCCCTGTTGGCTGATGTATCCCAGAAAAAATCTGTCTACGAACTCCATGAATGGCTAATAAGCTAAGGAAGGTATCTTATGAAAAGAAATGCTGGTTTAGTAATTTTGCTCGTTCTTGTCATGTTAGTTTCATTTAGCGGTGAACGCCAAGTTCAATCTGCTCCATTCCCCCCTGCTGATGACACAAAATCTTGCAGTTTAGATGAAGTGAGCCAACGCCAAGTCTATCGGATCTACTATACGAGAGTCGAAGAAATCCCCAGTCTGGTGGGGTTTGATGTGTTTGAATATAACAACCAGCTGGAGCATTACGTCCTGGCAGCCCTTTCACCCGATGAACTAGCTCAGGTGCAAAATTTGGGCTTCACCACCCTTTTTGATGCCCAGGAAGATGCGAATTTCCAGAAGCTCAAGCTGCTGGCAGCCAACTCCTTGGATACAATTGGGCCACCATACAACTGCTACCGCACGGTGGAGGAGTTGTATGCTTACGGGGCTGCTTTAGCCTCTTATTATCCCACCCTGGCTGAGTGGACGGACGTTGGTGATTCCTGGGAGAAAAGCGTTGGTCAGCCGGATGGATATGACATGATGCTGCTGCGGCTCACCAACGAAAATATCACCGAGGCTAAACCGCGCTTGCTGCTGACGGCTTCGATCCACGCCCGGGAATATGCACCAGCCGAGTTAGCCGGACGCTTCGCTGCTTACCTCATCGAGAATTACAACACAAATGCCGATGTGCACTGGCTGTTGGATTATAACGAGATCTATATTATGTTCCTGGCTAACCCTGACGGCAGAAAAGAAGCTGAAATTGGGCGAGAATGGCGTAAAAACACTAATGAAAATTACTGCGGACCAACGAGCATATACCGAGGTGCAGATTTGAACCGCAATTTCGATTTCTACTGGGGTTGCTGTGGTGGCTCTAGTGGTGACCAGTGTAGTGAAGTCTTCCGCGGTCCAATTGCAGCTTCTGAGCCAGAAGTGGATGCGATCCAAAATGTGATGCTCTCCCTCTTCCCTGACCAACGCGAAGATAGCCTCAGCGCTCCTGCCCCGGAGGATGCCACCGGTGTTTACATCGACCTGCACAGCTATGGAGGCGATGTGATGTGGTCCTGGGGCTTTACAAATACGAACGCCCCCAATAACGCCGATCTGCAAACTTTAGGGCGTAAGTTTGCTTTTTATAACGGATACTATCCGCATAAGTCCTACACACTTTACGTCACGGATGGCTCAACCGAAGACTATATCTATGGACGGCTGGGCGTAGCAGGGTATTGCATTGAAGTAGGCACAGAATTTTTTGAAGAATGCTCCGTTTTTGATTCCCAAATCCTACCGCAAAACTTGCCGGTTTTAATTTATGCAGCCAAAGCCGCACGCACGCCATATATGACCCCTGCAGGCCCTGATAGCATCAACTTAGCTTTGGACCAGAATCCAGCACTGATTGGGACACCCGTTACCCTCACCGGGCAAATTAACGATACTCGCTTTAATAACAGTAATGGTACCGAGCCTAGCCAAGCCATCGCCGCCGCCGAAGTTTCCATCGATATCCCCTATTGGGAAGCAGGTTATGCGCCTATTTCGCTCAGCCCTGTGGATGGCAACTTCAACTCTACCGTTGAAAACATAACAGGAACCATTGATACCAGCAGCCTTTCCGAAGGACGGCATATCCTTTATGTGCGCGGGAAAGATGCTGCCGGCAATTGGGGCGCAGTAAGTGCCCTATTCCTGACTCTCACAACACCAATCAACAATCCGCCTGTTGCGAATGATCAAGAGGTTGCCACCTGGGTGAACGAGCCCATAGCTATTACCCTAAGCGGATCAGACGCAGATGGCGACAGCCTCACTTTCAGCATCACATCCGATCCGCTGCATGGCAGCCTAAGCGGCACAGCGCCTGAGCTGCTCTACACACCACAGACTGGCTTCGTTGGTTCGGACGTGTTCAGTTTCAGAGTTTGGGATGGTGAACTTTACTCGCAGGATGCCAACGTGCTTATCACCGTCAGGCAAAGGACATTTTTACCGCTACTGACGAAGTAATGCAGCTGCGCCGGAGGTTTTTTGTTCATTTACAAGCCGGCGAGAATTGCTTATAATCAAGCTGATTATGGTAAAGGCGGGTCCGTCCGTTAGATTAATTGTCGATATTATTAGATGAGATTAACCGAATTATATATATGCGAGAGCCACTGAGAATAATCTCATTTAACAATTTTCTATACCGTTGGTTGAAAGGTTTGTAATCGAAATCTATGGATATAAAGCACTTTTTCAGCATTGCAAAACGATGGCTTTGGCTTGTCATTGCAGGGGTCGCCATCGGCGCTGCAGTGGGGTATTTCGTTAGCAGCCGGCAGACGCCTATTTATGAGGCAAGCTCAAAGTTTGTAATTCTGAGAGCGCCGCAAACCACATATGATTATTACGCTTATTTGGATAATCAACAATTAATCTCCACCTACGTACAGCTTCTTTCCACCGAAAGCGTACTAAAAAAAGCCTCAGACCAATTGGGTTTCCCGATTTATAAAGGCCAAGCAACGGCCTCTCCCATAACGGATACGCAATTTGTAGTGCTGACGGTAAGACACACTGAGCCGGAAAAAGCTGCGCTTATCGCGAATGGCTTGATTAGTGTGCTGAT
>Ga0208825_1002923_pt1 | contig 10699 bp, 13 predicted proteins | sample AD_UKC113_MetaG_FD_184450 | JGI IMG/M metagenome (GOLD analysis project Ga0208825, IMG submission 184450) | Active sludge microbial communities of municipal wastewater-treating anaerobic digesters from Hong Kong - AD_UKC113_MetaG (SPAdes)... | ecosystem: Engineered > Bioreactor > Anaerobic >...
ACAGGTTCAGGAATCATTTCTGCTCAGTCACGATTGAATGCGTACACCTGCGGGAAAATGGGTGTCCCCTTAGTGCGGGAATCTGGGTGTCCCTTGACACCAGCTTCGCCTCCCGGAGCAGGCACCACCTCCAGACCGGTTCCACCGCCTGAGATCTTTGAAGCAAAATCGAGCCCCATCAAGGTCCAGTAGGCAAGGTCTGCAAATCGCTTGTGGGGGTAGTCGCCTAGGCGAAGAGAATAAATCTCCAACCAGCCGCGGAAGCCCCAGCGGAAGGACTTCTGCAGGTGCTTCGGCCAGGTTTCGTCGCCCAGGAGAAGAACCCGGTGAGCCATGACCTCGGGCAAACCTTTCCATTCGCGCAGGATCCTTTCGACGCTCCGTTCCCCTTCGTGTTCCCAGATGATGTAATCATCGGCGTAATAGCGGGCAACTTCCCCTAGGAGAGCCCCTTTCCTGAACGTGACTCTCCGGTAGACCCCGGTCAACCCCAACCCTCTCCAGGGTTCAAAACCGACTTCAGCCCAGTAATCATCGATCCGGGAAAGTTTTTCGTAGCGTTCTTCCAACAAGGCGTTTCCTCCAAGGTAGCGTTCTTATTTCAAATCATACAACCATAGAGCCAGCTTGTCAGTAAAAAAATGCATGTTTTATAATGGATACAGGATAGAAAAAAAACCGGGCTTTGCGCCCGGCTGCAACTCTCTATGGCCTTTAAAAGGCATGGAATCCCTGGATGTGCTCCCGCATTTCCTCGTAATTTTTCCTTGCCGTACCCATGTGTCCTTCTTCCATTTCCTTCAGTTCCAGAAACATTTTCCTGGCAGCGCCATCCGTCTGTTCGGCCATTTTTCCGTATAGCTCCGCTGCCCTCATCTCCGAAATGAAAACTGCAGAGGCGATCCGCAGAAGGGAATAGGAATTTTTGAATTCATCTGCCTGGACTTTAAGGGCAGGGTCCACGACAAGGTTCGGATCCCGCTCGAATTTCTCACCGTATAATTCCGTGTAATAGGTCAAGAGAGAATCCCGATGACAGGTTTCCCAATCTGCGATCTTGTTCAACTCTTCCGCCAGGTGGTGCTTGTCCGTGTTCGCAGCCCAGGTTCGATAAAACTCGCTAGCCTCGATTTCCGAATGAATTGCAAGCTTCAGGGCGCTTTTCATATCAAACGTAGTCATTTTCATCCCCCCATGGAAGTAATCAGAATATTTTTCATTATAGCACTCAAACATCTATTGAAATAAAATATCTTCTTCAAACCGCCTTGCCAAGCCCGGCTGAGCCCGGTATAATACCGGCGTTCCCGGGCGACTAGCTCAGCGGAAGAGCGCTTCCTTCACACGGAAGAAGTCACAGGTTCGATCCCTGTGTCGCCCACCAAGCAATAGCAAGGGGGTTGAGCCACTTCAGGCTCAGCCCCTTTTTCTGTCTGTACTCCATATGTACTCCAAAGACGAATTTTAGCCTCGTTTTTCCCTTGCTATTACTGCGTTCCACGGATGGGCCTTTGTTGACTTTTTCTATTTCTTGCGTTTCCCCTTAGCTACCCCCCGCTATTTGCTAGCTCCTGATTCTCCTGACTGCCTTATTGCTTTTCTACTATGGTTGGTTTGCACTAGAAACGGGGATCTCCCTGGAAGGATAGAAATATATATGGAAGATTTTGTTACAGAGGAATCCTGCCGGCAGGGTTTTAATGCGGCATCGATGAAGTTGCCCCATGAAAACAGCACGGATTTCGAATCGCGACACCCTTCTTTTTCCCTAATCAAAGACCTCGTTCAGGATCCACCCTATCGCAACTCCCCCCACTGCCCACTTCACGTTTTCGAAGAGCATCTGCTTCCTCAACCGGGCCAGTCCTTCGTTCGCCTTCATGGCCGCTTCCGCCCACTGGTTCCCAACGGCGTCCTTCTGCCGGATTTCCTCATTCAGCCGCGCGATCTCCTCCGCCATGCTGGCCTGGATCTCATCCTTCCGCTTGTGCCCTTCCATGGCAACGTTCAGCTGCTCTTCCTGCGTCAGCGCTTTGAAGGCCAACCCGCGTGCGAAGGAGAGTGTCATCAACAACTTCAGTTGGCCGTCTCTGGGATCCACATAGGGCTCGACAAAGGGTTCCGGCCCAAGGTCAAAACTCGCCCGGCTATCCCCTTCGAAAGGAAGAACCGTTTCACTGGGAAACGGCTTCGTCTTTTGATACGGAGCTTCCGTTTCCCCCAGAGCTTGAGCCGGATCGAACATAATCGACAAGGATACGAGCAAGGCCGTCAGCATCGGCACTCCGCACCGCTTCAGTCCTTTTCCCCGCACGAGCTTTCGCCTCCTTCCCCATCCAGTCGTTGACCTGTCCATATTGTTTCTGGAGTTCTCCCAGTTTCCTCTGCGTCGTATGTATCTCGGACTCAAGCGTCTTTACCTGGTTCTGGAGGGCAGCGAGCGTGCTTCTGTAGGTGTGGTTCCAGACCCACCAGACCGACCCGAGCATCAGGCCAAGGATTGCCGAAATGAGCAGGACAGTGTTCCGGACCGCCTTATATGTCATTCACTCTTCCCCCGCTCCCGGCACCACCGGGCAAAGTCGATCAGAAAATTAACTGCAGCCAGGATCTTTCCCCATGTCCATTGGATTACTTCCCAAGTCCTGACAAGAAACGCTTTCACAGAACTCCCCCCTTTCCGCCGGTTACCCCTCGGTATCCTTTTTATCCAGAGCATTTGGAATCACCGTTTGCTGTCCACCCAGCATCGGGTATGTCTGGATCATTCCTCCATAGGGCGTCATTCCGGCGCTCTGCAGACCGATTTCGGATCGGCCCGCCAAAAATCCCCACGCGAATGTCATCAGGTCCTTCGGATCAAACTTCCCCGAATAGCTCAAGATGATTCCGGCCATGAAGTAAACGAAGGCCAGTTTGTCTGTCGGAGTCCACCCGCCGAAAAATCCGGCAACCATCCGTTCAATAAAAGATCGTGCCTGTTCGGCCATGCCGTCACCCCTGTCTGACCACCATCTCCAGACGCTTCAGCCGGTTCATCCACCCCTGCAGGAACCTGGCCTGAGACGGATTCCCCTCCCTGAAGCCGAGTGCCGTGTTCCCGTAAACAATCGCACGCAGGAAACTCCGGCGAAGGTCGATATGCCTCAAAGCAACGACGACCGCGCCAACTCTGATCAAGACTTCATTTAGCGCTGCCCGTGTCCTGGGACCAAATCCCCCGTCAGCTTCCAGTTGTGCCCCAAAATCATTCAGTGCCCTCTGCAGATACTCGACGGACCGCCCGGGACCGGAATGAACGCTCATGTCGAATACGGCAAGAGAAAGCGGCCAGGGCATGAAGTCGCAACCGGCCGGTTGCCAGTACTGGCGGTCGTAGATGGCTCTCGCGTGGTCCGCCGTCAGGTCCCGGACGCTCGCCGGGAATTCCGGGTGATATCGCCTCCATCCGTCCAGGGTACGCTGGGTGATGCCAAGGTTCGTTGGACCGCCGCGGTCAAGGGGCTCGTTTGCATACCCCCCTTCTGCGTTCAGGACGATTCGAAAGGCCCTGTCCGGAAGGCTCATCCCATCCACCTCCGCTTCTTCCCGATGTCCACGTGAACGAAGCCCCGTTCCGGGTAGATCCCGATTCCGCCGTTGAAGAACAGGGGAACCCTGGCTGCCTGGCCGGCAAGCTCATACGGAGAAAGGCCAGTGACATGGATGTCTGCGGCGTACCCCTGTACGTGGTAGGAATTCGGCACCCCGCCCACTTCGGCGTTATGTTCCGGGCAACGGTACCCGCAGTTCACGGTAATCGGCCGTTTAACCAGGTCACGGAGCATTTCCAGCCCGATTACGAGGTGCGGATGGATCAGCCCCTTCCCGGCCCCGCAACACCTGCATAGGAATTCCTTCTCATCAAAATGCTCTGAAAGTCTGGCCATGATCACGGTCCCCCGGCCGCGCCCCTTGTAGCCAGATACAGAAGAATCCCCAATACCCCGGTGATCAGAAGCCAGACCGACCGTTCGGCCCAACTGGCTGAGAGAAAGGCCCCCTGGACCTTCTTCTCCTGTTCATCCGCCTTTTCCAGATGCTTTCTGACCGCATCCCTTTGTCCCTGGTTCTGATCGCACCGCTTGTTCATGGCGGCAATGGCTTCTTCGTGAGCCCGGAAGCGCTGGCGCCCGTCACGGAGATCCTGCTCGATCGCGAGGAGCCGGGCATCGACTGTGGCCTGCTGCGTCATGAATCTGGTGAAGGTTTCGGTCATTTCCTTCATGGAACTCTTCATTTCATCCAGAGACTTCTGGACGTTCTTCTGCTCCGTTTCAAGGCCTTTCAGCCTTTCCAGGATTGAGGATTCCTCCGACACACGATCACCTCCTAGCAAAAAGGGGCCCCGAAGGGCCCCTCTCAATTATTGCTGCACCGCTGCGGTGTCCCCGTTCAAGTTCTTAAACCACGAAGCGGACATCGAGCGCACCACCCTGGTAGATGACGATATTGGCGCGTAGCGGCTTCATGAATGGGGGGCATCATTTCTCCCACAGCCTGAAGGTTGCGGCGGTTAGGACGATGTCCTTTATGTAGACGGTTTTTGTGCCGTCCCCTCTAAGATAAACATAGACCTGCGTGTCGCCAGCCGGGACCCTAATCAGTCGGTCCCCCCTTGCGTAGTCAGCCGCATAGGTGGTCCCGATAGGACCTGAGCTCAGGTAAGCCACCGACACACCCTGCGTCTCCACCCTGACCACCTTAGTCGACAGCGCGAATGCAGAGCTGGCTTTTAGATAAGCGTCAATCTGGAGGTCAATAAGCGCCGGGGCGGGAAGGCTGAGGGTCCAGGTCGTCTTTAGGGACCAGGTCGAGCTCTGCTCCGAATATTCCGTAGTGTCCGTATCAGAGATGTACGCCAGCGAAAGCAGCCGATGGTCAGCCAGCACGCCGATTCCCCGGTATGAGACCGCCACTTTCTTCCCCGCATCGACGCTGTTGAATTTCAGTGTCCCAGTGTTCCAGTTTTCGTCGCCGTCCGCTTCCGTCATGTAGTCCGGCCAATATTGGCCCTGCGAGGGGTCCGCTGCGACCTCCTCAAAGGTTTTGCCAAAGACTGCGGTACCGGTCACATGGGTCGCTGCCGTCGTTCCGTTGTAGCCCCGGGTTACAGTCAGGGTCGCTCCAGAAACCCCCGAAACCAGCATCTTCTCCGAATCGACGGTGATCACGTCACCCACGGCAAACCAGCTTGCCTGCGCCGAACTGGCAAGGTCGACTCCGGTTTCGGAGACGTCGAGATCTTCCCCGAGCTCAGCCTTGAGCCGGACCGACATCGTGGAAGGGCTATCCCGTTTCGGCAGCTCGTCGAGGCGAACCGTGTACGGGGAATTCGACTCGATCACATGCTCTTCGTTTACGATCGACACATCCTGCAGGGCGTCCTGGAACGGGTCGTATCGGTAGTCCGCGACGGGGCGCAAGGGCTTCTTAGTCATAGTCTTAGTCTCACCTCACCGATTCATCAATTCTGCCTGCTTCTGTCTTCGAGCCAGGTCGACAATGATCTTCTCGTAATGGTCCGAGGTATCCCCGAGAGTCAGGGAACAGGTGATTCCGGCGCTCGAGACGCTATACTTCACTTTGCTGATCGGGTAGTCTCGGGAGACGGAGCCGTCCTCGCTCGTGATCCGCGCCTTGCCATCAGGAGTCAGCTTCCTCACCGAATACGTTCCTGCCGCCGTCATGTACCAGAGCGGGACCCCCTTGACGACGGCCGAGGCTACCGGATCCTTGTACCGGATCAGTTGCGCCAGTCCCCACTGTGTCGCGTCGGCCTCGGTGAGCGCGGATGGGATCGTCTTCACGGCCTCCCTCAGCCCGTAGACCGCCTGGCTGTCGGCATCCTCCACAGTGGCCAGGATCCCGCTTGCTTCCTCCGACGTGTTCCCCGTTTTAACATGGATCCGGTTGACGATGTCATCGATGGACTCTTCCGGGAGATACTCGCTCAAATGTCTGCCCACCGTGAACCTTGCCGATTCGTTGATCTCCGTGCTTATTGGCTTGAAGAAGAATTCGCGGTATGCATCTACCCCGTAGACATAATTGGCTGCAAACTCTGCAAGCTCTTTGATGGCCTCGTTGGCATCGGTGTAGGCAAACTCGATCCGGGATGCAACATAGCCCACGGGTACGATTTTGCTGGAGCGATACAGGATCCCCGTATTCGGCTCCACGAGGGTCTGGATGATGTTCTTCACGATGACCGAGATGTCCTGGTTCTCATAGGAACCGTTCACCAGGATCCTTTTCAGCTGGGTAACGAATCCGTCCCCCTTGTAGACGTAGGTTTCAGAAGTGCTCCCAGCAAGCGGTTTACTGATGACGTAGCCCGAGTACCACGGCTGGACGTCGTCGAAAAGGTGGATGTCCACCCGGTCCCCGTAATCCAGGGCGAATCCCGGGAGCTTCCCCAGCGTCAGGGTGAAGCCGGCACATCCGTTCTCATCCAATTCAAATTCCAGTTTGATGACCGGGTTATCCCCCATGTCCGAACCGAACCGACCTCTCTGAGTTCCGTCGGGATTGAAGACGAAGACCGAAAACACTCCCGGACGGTAGGGCTGACTGTAGGCAATGACTCCGCCTTCTCCAAGGATCCAGTGCCCTCCAAGGGGAACGCGCCCTAGCGGTTTTCTCCCAAGTACATGATTCATGTCACAGCCACCCGTTTCGCCAGGTCAGCCCGATCGTGCAGTTCCCGCCAGTGTACTTCAGGCTGTTCGAGCCGGCCATGAGGCGAAGGAACGCCCCGTTGTAGAAGTTCAGGACGTTCGAGTTCCCCCGGTAGACCGTCCCGGCTTCCCCGTCAATGGTCAGTACGGCTCCCGAGACCATATTGGGATCCTGGTACTGGAACTTCCTTCCGCCGTCGGTAAGGTTTTCCAGAGTCAGGTTCGTGCAGTCCCCGTTTGCCGTGATGGTGATGACCGGGAAGACCTCTATCCCTCCCCCGTTTGTTACGGGGAACATGGCCGGAGAGGCGGATATCGCTTCTGTATGCACCGACTGAGACGCCGCATGGATGACCGGATCCGCACAGTAAAGCGTGATTTTCAGCCGTGCCTTCCGGAACGGGAAACCTGAATAAAACTCATGATCAGCCTTGTAGAGCGCGGCTACCCTGAGGTAGCGGGCAGCGTCAAGGAAGAGTCTGCAGCCTTCCAGCCCCCGGAACTGCGTCATCAGGGAATGAAAGGTGCCCCAGAAGTTCTCCTCGCTCGTTTCGTCGATATAGCCTTCCAACTCCACCTTTCGCGCTTCGGCCTTGTTGTCACCGACACTGACGGATCCATGACTGAAGGCCCTGTCCTCGGCCTTGAACCGGTACTCGACCGGAAGCCCCACGATGCGGAAATGATCCGGAAGGTTCGTCATGTCGGCCATGCTAGGCCCTCCTCATGGCTGCCTTCAGTCCTGACCCGAGGTCCGCGTAGAGATCCTCGAGATCGACCTTCGTATTGATCCCGCCATAAACGTTCTGGGTGACGGTCACCTGGCCTCCACCGATCCCAAGGGATTTGAGCGTGCTTCGGTTCAGGGGAAGGACCATCTCTCTGTCCCGGCCCTCTCCGATCATCGCAACGGTCGGGCGGGATACGATGCCGCCCTCCGCCAGCTGGGGGATGGCGAGGGCCTGCGCAAGGGCTACCGTAGCGGAGATTCCCGACATCGCGGGACCGGCGTTCGCGCCGAAAGAGGCGAGCGAAACCATCGCTGCGGCGCTGGCCCAGGCAGCAGCTGTCGTCGCCGCGGCAGCGACCGAGGCTGCCGTTTCAGCCGCCAGCAGGCTCTTTCCCAGAGCGGAAGCAGTCACTTTCCTGGCCATCCACTCGACGAAGATCCGGACGATCTGCTTCCCGAGAGAGGCAAAGGCCTCTCCTGCAGAAGCAGCTCCGGTCACGATATCTCCCAGGGCGGAAGCAAATCCTGTGTGAAACGCCATTGTTGCCTCCGTCATCGCTGACAGAAGGCTTCGGTGTGCGTCCATCTGAAGCTGGTAGTAGGCGTCAATCGTTTCCCTGCGGGCCTCCAGGTCGGCAAGGAACATTGCGTTTTCCTCGTTGAGCATCTGCCCGTAGGCCGCAAGGTCCGCATCGGCCCGGGCGGATGCCAGCTGTTCGTTTAACGCCTGCTCCTTCAGAGCCTGCGCTTCCAGAAGTGACATCTTCTGGTCCAGCCGCTCGACATCAGCCTGGTGAACCTTCTCCGCAACCTCCATGGCCGCTTCGAGCTCACGCTGGAGGGCCGCTTCGGAATCAGCCGCTTCCTGCTCCAGCAGGGCCTTTTTCCGGGCCGCATAGGTTTCGTCCAGCATGACCCGGTCTTCGGCGTAGGTGGAGGATGTCTTCTTGACCTCCTCGAGCGCCGTCGCCTGTTCCTGGTACCATTCGTCGAGCTGGGCGAGCTCGGTCTGGGTCGTGTTCATCCAGTCGCTCCGAATGGACTCGTGCACCCGTTCAGAGGTCCTGTCCAGCTCTTCGAGGGCTCTCTTCGCCGCTACGGCTCCCGTTCCCGCCGCTGGAACTGCACCGGGCTTGACCGGCGCTGACGACGCAATAGCACCCGTTGACACTCGCGAAGCGGTCCCTGCGGAGGCAACGCTTGCGGATGACCTGCGCTCCGCGATCTGCTTCGAAAGGCCGCTGGTGTTCAACCCAAGGCCACGCCGCTCGGATAGGGTTTCAACGCCGGCTGGCGTCTTGTCGAGATTCGCATAGAGCGTGGCCATGGCTCCGATCGTCGCCCCTATGGCTCCGTACAGGGCCCACATTTCAGCACTGACGCCAGAGAGAAACCCTTTGACGCTCCCTGCGAGGGCCACCAGACTGCCGAACCCTTTCACCAGGTCTGCCACGTTCCGCACTGTTCCGCCGATGGCATAGGAAACGGGACCGATGGCAGCAGCGCAGAGTCCCATCTTCACGATCAGATCCTGCGTGGCCGGAGAAAGCGCTTCCCACCACCCCGCGAATTCCTCCACTCTCCTCGTCAGGGGAGACAGATAGCGGCTTCCGAGATCAAGAAGGATCTTCCCCAGCGGAGCGATCGAGAGTGCGATCCTGTTTTTCGTCTCCTGCCAGCGGTCTGCAAAGGTCTTGGTTTCCTCATCCGCCCTGGCGATAGCCCCTTTTGCGGTTCCAAGGGCGCTAACCAGATTGCCGATCTCGAACCGTCCCTCCCTTATGGCCGCAGCCATGTCCGGGCCGGCCCGGGAACCGAATTTTTCGATCGCGATGGCATTGGCCTCTCCGGCGGATCCAGCGTTTTTGATTTTCTCGATGATGATCTGAAGACCTTCCGCCGTGTCAGTGACCCCCGCCTTCGCCATCTTTGCGAGAGCGATTCGAAGGCTGCCTAGGACAAGTTCGGTATTGACTCCTTCTCTTTCAAATTTGGCGATCATCGCCGCCGCCGTATCGAAGTCGAAGCCCATCTGTCGAAGGGGAGCCCCGTACTGTACCAGCTGCTCCCCAAGCTTGCCGATCCCGATCCCGGTCTGCTGGGCCGCGACGAACAGCTTGTCGAGCGTTTCAGAGCCCTGATCTGCGCTGATGCCCCAGTCTCCCATCGCTCGAGTGGCCGCGGTGATCGCCTGGGTCGTATCCTCGCCCAGAAGGTCAGAGGCATCGAGCGCAGCAGAGGTGAGGGCCTGCAATGCCTTGCCGGTCGCTCCCGTCCGGGTGTTCAGTTCAGCCAGCGCCCTGGCAACCTCTCCGAGGTTCTGGTCCGATCCTTTCCCAACCGCTTCGAAGTCCTTTTTCAGACCTTCAAGAGCCTTGCCCGTGGCCCCGGTGCCCGCCTGGATGGTCTTATAGGCACTCTCCACATCGCTCGCGCTTTTCGAGGCGATCGCTCCCAGACCGACGAGGGGACCGGTCAGCGCGGCACTGAAGAATTTCCCCGCAGATTCGGCCTTTTTACCAATCCGGTCGAGACGGTTGTGGAGCCTGTTGAACTCTTTCTCGACCTGGCTGATATCGCAGCCGAACACGTAGACCATCTTCTTCTGCGCCACTATTCCACCCCCTGTCGCCTGAGTCTCTCGTCTCGATGCCTGCGGGCCAGAGCCTTGCAGTATTCCCCGTATGACTCTTCGTCCATCACCTGTCCGTCAACCCAGCGGCCGATCAGATCCTCGACCGAGAGGGGATGCCTGAGGTTGCCCGAACAGTTGGCGATGAGAGCGGCGGCCGTCATCAGCCGCCGTGATTCGATCCAGTCTCTGTACCTGTACCCATCGATGAGATCCAGAAGCTCCCCGAGCCCGAGTTCCCAGAGATCGTCATGCCTGAGCTGCAAGGGGCCGAAGGCAAGGGAAAGGAGCCTGTCCCACCATTCGGCCCCTTCAGTCAGTTTTTTCCCTGGTCCCCCTCGTCCGTCTTCTCCTCGACCTTGAAATTCAGGGTCCTGTTCAGGGAAGCTGCAAAGGCCTCCAGCGCGGTAATCGCCAGAGGCATGAAATCGGCTTCGTCCAGCCAGTTGGCCACGGCGGCAACTTTCAACCCTGGCAGGGCATGGAGCAGCCCGCCCCAGATGATCGCCAGGCCCAGACCAACCGGGAGAGGACCGCTGCTCGCCTTCGCCAGGATCTGGTAGACGTCCATCCCGGTTTCCCGCTCGATTTCCCGTATGGCGAAGACGCCATATTTCA
>Ga0208825_1002926_pt1 | contig 10694 bp, 7 predicted proteins | sample AD_UKC113_MetaG_FD_184450 | JGI IMG/M metagenome (GOLD analysis project Ga0208825, IMG submission 184450) | Active sludge microbial communities of municipal wastewater-treating anaerobic digesters from Hong Kong - AD_UKC113_MetaG (SPAdes)... | ecosystem: Engineered > Bioreactor > Anaerobic >...
TAGAGTTGCGTCTGTAACTGCCGATTAAAAGTGGAGAGATATTCCTTTGGGGTTTTCACGAGCATTAACGCCACCAATAAAGGTTTGGTGACAAGAATAGATAAACAAGTGGTCAAATGGGAGTATTGTCATTATTATGAGGCAATTATCTCGTCAAAATTTATTGGAATCCAGCTACAGTAGTTTTAGTAGACTGAACATGTTGGATATTATTGTGAGTACTATCTCCGTGGACACCATCGTTAGAAGAGAACCTACGTCTCATTATACTGTCACCGTACCATCCACCAGTCATTGTGGAATAGACCAGTGTGCTGCTTTCTGTCCAGTTGAATGCTTCATTATGATTTGCAGCGAAATTATGTCCGAGCTCATGTGCTATAACGACAGATTTTCCATTAGGAGTTGCATCGTAATTCCCTGGCCCATCGACCATCTGAGCTATAGAATATGCGTTTAGTGAGCTTCCATTGTAGGTAGTAGATCTTCCGATAACATTGTCGGTTAAATCTTTTCCATAAAACAGTATTGATAAGTCACTATTTGTTATGTCACGATATGGAGGAATATCAGATTTGAAAAAGTTTAATATTTGTTCCCCGGTGCCAGATGAAAGGTAACCATACTTTTTATAATTTGTAATACGGAAAACTACGCTAGCAGGTGAATATGCATCTCCTGCGTCATTGATCCTGTTTGAAATCTCAGTCTGGGCGGCGGAGTCACTTCCGTATGTGTTTTTAAAATCTTGATCATAAGCTGGGAGAACATCTACATATGTTGTACTCAGTATAGTGTAAGAATTAGATTCTTTAATGTTAGATAAATCTTCCAAAGGTGTTTGTTCTTCAACCTCAAAATAATTGATTATCTTGTCTTCATGTTTTTTTATATCGTCAGAACTAAAAACGACAAGAATTACTTTTCCATCTACTGTTTTATTTGTTAGCTCAATAGCATAATAGGTACTTCCTACTTCAATGTGTCCGATAAGAGCCTCATCCGACACAGCAAATCCTACATTACTGTTTTCTTCTCCAACAACTTTTCCTCTGTATGTATTGATTTTTGCTGCTGGTAAAGTATATGTCCCAGTTTCATTTTCAATGAAAACCTTTGCATCATCATTTACAACGTGAGTATTCTCAAGTTCCAAATCAAACTCTTTTCCGAGCAATTTCATATTTACTCTACCATCTTCAACGTTTTTTAAAAAGATATCTGGATTCGCTGTAACGGTTTCAAAACTGTTTAGTATTTCGGCAAAATGAAGGGAGGTTTTGTCATAACTTACCTTTTCCAAAATCTCTGAACTAGAATCAGTTGCTAGTGCCGTTCCTGATAAAATAAAGGTACTTACCAACAGTGCTATCGTAAGCAAAGTCCCTGTTCTAAATTTTTTCATTATCATTTATACTACTCCAAAAGGTTTATCCCCTCAGGAGGCAGAATCAGGCAAGCTTAAATATACGCAAAGCTAACATAATCTGCCTCTTAGGCATATGTTATGGAGTTCAGGTGACCTGTAAAGTACTTCTGAACTCCATAAACTCTTTGTTATTAACTCTTTATAAATTATTCCTAAAAAGTATGAAATTATCTGATTTTTGTACTCATCTCATACATGTATTACTCCTTAATTTTTTGATTGTTTGATGATTTGGATAGAAAAGTATATCTAGGAGTATCTTGCCTTAACGCGTTCAAACATGCATCTTGAAGAAGAGACATACAACTTATAAATTCATAAAAGCAGATATTTATGTATTATTATTCAAATTAAAGCAGAAATTTGATAATTCTGGTATATTGGTGAATAAACAGGCTATTTTCAACAAATCAAACATAGAAACTATACTTGTGAGAGTTGAATTAAATATGAGACCTTTTATGAAAGCAAGGCTTATTGAATTTGGACCATCAAACACGGTGCTTGCATCGCTTATTCACCAGCCTTCACATGGAGGGGGTCCTGAGTTCAAATCTCAGCGATCAAATGTTTCTTTATTCGGGTGTTGTAAATTGCTGTGGATTCGAAGCCAGGTTTTTGCATACAATATCTAATTACAATATATAATTGGCTCCTCTAATGTGGAATTTTTACTCCATTATTTCTTAAGATTCATGGTTTTACAGAAAAATCATCACATTGTGAGAGTTAAAATTTATTGAGTTCTTTATTCACAATTTACAATTCTGTTGTCGTGGATGTTTACATTGGTTTCATCTGTGTTTAAGTGAACTATTGCAGGTGCATCCAGGTCATGGAAATAGTTGCCAGAGGCTTCTATGTTTTTAAGAGTTCCCTGTAATTCCAGGCCTGCATATCCGCCGCCGGATGTGGTGCATTCATTGTTGACAAATACACCGTTGGTTACAGTATCGAATCTGCATGATGAATTGGTCCGGTTAATAAAACTGCAGTTCTTAACTATAATATCTGTCACATGATAGGCATATACGCCGTCATGTCCGCATTTGTTTACAGTCACCGAATCTATCACTATGTTGCTGGATTCTGAAATGAGCATTGCATCGTTACATCCGTTCTGGAACGTAACGTCCTGAATTGTCAGCCCATCGCAGCCTATTAAAGTTGCCATGTTATAGCAGGAAGTTCCGAGATTGATATCCGGATAATAATCACTCTGGCTCCCATCAACAGTTATATTTCTTATTGTAATGTTGCTTGCAGAATTTCCTTTAATCATGAGCATGGCTTTTTCGTTTGAAATACTGCTCCCGCCGCCTCCCCATATGGATAACCCGGAAGCAAGCTTAATGGTTGCAGTGCTGTCCCCTGTTAGAGTGGTATTACTGCCAATCAGGATGGTGTCATCTATGACATATGTGAACGGCCCTTTCAAGTAAACAGTTGTTCCGGGATTTGCTGCTGCATATTCAAGTGCCTGGTTAATCTCTACCTGGTCACTGGAGCCGTCACAATTATAGTCACCACTCCCGTCTCCGGCAATAATTATAGTTTGTGTATCCTGCTCGCCTAATATGGCCGGCACAGTTGTTATGATAAGGCTTATTACCATTAACAGGATTCCTGGCTTTCTTTTTAACATAGTATCACTTTTAGTCGCACATTATCATGCTGGCTGGATCTTCAGGGAAATTTAAGTAAATTTGGAATTATTCACAGTTACGCTTTTTTTCAGCTCACTGCTTTACAGCCTTTTAATTGTCAGACAAAGAGATAAAGATGCTTGGAGAACAAGTGTCAAGAGTGAGGGTGGTTATGAATTTAGAAGATGATTAAAGCTTTAAAGTAAAAATAAAACTTAATTTTGGGTTCTGAACTGTATTCTGCCCGAAATAAAGTTTAATTTTACCAGTTGTTTGCCGGAAAAATTATGGAAGTAATCTGAAAACCTGAGCTGTTGAAGCTAAAAATATTAAGTACAGCTTTCCCCAATTTTTCATTCATTTTTCTCCTTAACAATGCGGCAGGAAAATTGTTTTTCTCTGGTAACTCGAAGCCGTGAAAAGGGCTGATCTTGAACTGCTGTCTAATACCTATATGGCTCTGACCATAGATGCCAGATTGCCTTTGAGGCAATTGGCTGTCCATGGGAATGATTGAGGAGAACAGGCTGGAAGGAGCGGTAAACGAATCTTGCGGTCAGGTATTCACAAATCTTTGCTTATATTTCCGTTTTAAGTCCCTGGTGCAGACTTATTTTCAACATTAACATGCTGATCTGTGTATGGAGAAGGCACACTTACAGATGCTATTGAGGATGTACACCCGCATTTTCTGCAATAGTAGAACTCATTTGAGCCGAGTACCTGCTTTTTAATAGGTGTACCGCACCGGATACATTCTCCAGGGAATTCGGGCATGTTTTTGTCACCCGACTATCATTAAAGGCTCAAGCCTTAGAGTTTCTTTTCTTGTCCAGTACCCGCACACAGGGCAGTACTGAAAATCTTCAAAAACATAATTTTTAAGTTCGGAGCCGCACTCCGGGCATTTTTTTAGTAATCGCATTTGGTAATCTCCTGTAACTTAAAAAAGATCATAAAGTAATTTATAATTCATTTTAAAACTTACATTGAGAGGGCTGGTTCAGCCATAATCTGAAGTTCAGCAATTTGCTCACTGATAGATTCAAGCATTCCAGCCTGAACATCTGCGAAGTTTTCATCAGTGATATTCTCTGAAGGAGTAAATGCAGGTTTATTTTCCGAAGAAAAAGCTCCCTAAGGGAGAATACATAATACCAGCATTACTGCTGAAAAACGGCAAATTGAGTTTAATGTTTTTGTTTTTATTTTCATGGTATACTTCCATTATTATGTTTAGTTTCATTTTTTTTCGTTGATTTTCTTTGATCTTTTTTTAATTTATTTTTGGTCTAGTTTCTCAGAGGTTACTTGTGTCTTTTTTCCGTTATTCTGTTTGTCTTCAGGCTATCAACCTGCTGACAGTCATGAAATAAGCAGGCTAAAATATAAACATACTTTCAGAAATAAAGGGTCCAAAGTAATTAAATTTAGAAAAGAAGCTTTATAAACGCTTTGGATTCTTAAATGATCTTAAAATAGGTCTTACACACTTATCAGGAGTCTCAGAAGCCGTTTGTTTGAAAATATATATGATTTTCTTACGCTTCTATATTTCTGAAAAAGATGGAAAATTTTGTTCCATTATTTCGATTTAGATCTACATAACCGTCTATCTGCTCAATAAGCAGGTTTACAAGCTGCAGTCCAAGGGAATCTGCATTGGGGAATTCTATCTCTTCGGGAATACCTGTTCCGTTGTCCTCTACGGTGAGTATGTAGTTTAATCCGTCTTTTTCCATCCAGGAAAGGCACGGGTTGAAGTTCTCATATTTTGAGGCAAAATTTTCTTTTTTGCAGAAGCTTATGTGAATTTCCCCTGCTTTTCCATCCGGGAAGGCATGTTTCAGGGAATTTGAGACCAGCTCGTTAACGATAATGCCGAGAGGTATCGCAATATCCATATCAAGGGGAATCTTCTCGAGGTCCAGCTTCAGGTTGATTTCACTATTTTTAAGATTATATGAATCAAAAAGGACCGCAGTCAGCTTCTGAAGATAAGCTGCAAAATCAAGGGTATCCACTTCTTTTCCTCTATAGAGTTCTTCATGAATCAGGGCCATTGAAGCTACACGATTTTGACTTTCCCTGAATGATTCAAGAATTTTTTCATCGCTGAACTTTTCAGCTTCGAGGCTGAGCAGAGATGAGATCACCTGCAGGTTATTCTTGATCCTGTGGTGGATTTCTTTTATGTGGATTTCCTGTATTTTTTCCAGGGTTTCTTCAGCTTTCTTGCGCTCTGTAATGTCCTGAATTATTCCTCTGACCCTGACAGGGACATTATTCTCATCAAAAATAACTTCCCGCTCCGTATAGAGTGTGCGCTCTTCCCCATTATCCAGAATGATCCTGTGGTCAATGCCGCAGCGCTCCCCGGATAAGCTTTTCTTAATTATGTTGTCCACATCCTCCCTGTCATCCGGGTGCACATATCTCAGAAATTCTTTATAAGATGCAGCTGATTCCTGGGGGGTAAGTCCAAAGATATTATACACTTCATCAGACAGGTGTACTTTGCCAGTCAGAAGATCCCAGTCCCAGTTCCCAACGTGTGCCATTTTTTGGGCTTCAGAGAGGCTTTTCTCATTTTCTTTCAACGACTTATACGCACTTTCAAGCTGAATTGTTCGCTCTTCAACCAGTTTTTCTAAATTCTCATGTGCTTTTTTCAGGTCTTTTTCTGCTCTTTTAAGTTCTGTAATATCACGTGCAGCAGCAAAAACCCCAATAACCTCACCGTATTCGTCCTTATAAATTGAAGCATTATACAAAACAGGAGTTATACGCCCATCCTTGTGCTGAATCTCAAGAGGGTAATCCCTTACCAGACCTTCCAGGAATACATGCTGATAAACTTCTTTAGCTTTCTGAGGCTCAGTAAAATAGTCTGAGAAATCGGTACCTATGAGTTCATCTCGAGAACAGCCGGTAACCTTTTCAGTGGAATTATTGACATCGGTTATTTTTCCGTCTGGCCCTATGGTCACAAGAGGGTCCAGACCAGCTTCAATCAAACTGCGATTATAAATGTTTGACAACTTCAGAGCTTCTTCTGCTTTTTTGCGCTCTGTGATATCCTGCGTTATTCCGAAGCCGCCGATAAGCGCTTCATTTTTGTCAAACTCAAGATATGCTTTTTCACGCACCCATTTGGTCTTATCGTTCACGATGATGCGGTGCTCGATGTCGTATACTTCACCCTCCAGCCCTTCCTTCCACTTCTTATGAACGTATTCCCTATCATCCGGATGGACCGTTGAAAGAAAAGTCTCATAAGTTAAAGGGATGCCTTTTGGGATTCCGAAGATACGGTGATTTTCATCGGACCATGTCAATTTATTTTTACGCACATCCATACGCCAGCTTCCGATATTCCCCACAGTCTGGGCGCGGTCGAAATCTTCCCGACTCTTCTCCAGCGCGTTTACCAGGGAATCGCGCTCAGCCAGTGCCCGGGACAGCTTGATATTGCTGTAGCTAAGCTGCGAGAGCATGCTTGCAAAGGTCATAAAGAAGGCCATGCTGGTGTCTACAGCTTTCCTGCTTAACCTCGGGACTTTCTCAAGTGCTGTTATGTACTCCTCTTCATCAAAGCCGTATTTTCGGGCTTGAGAACGGAAGAGTTCATAGTCCAGAGTTTCATCTTCAAAAAAGAACTGCCCTGCGAATACATACCCGACATGCCGCCCACTCACCATAATAGGGGTCACCATGTCCCACATATTGTTCCTGCACCTGTACAGCTTAAACTCTCCCGGGGAAACCCCTTGGGATAGATTTGTGTTACTTTCTACGCAGTGCCTGCAGGTTTCAGGGTGAATCCTGTGGAATCTGGTACAGATGTCCTGCCACCCGGCTCCTGCCAGAACATTTCCTTTAAGGTCGTTTAAGCCTATGGGGATTTTAGTAAGTTTATAGAAATCGTCCACTAAGGGCTGAATAGCCTGGACATCAATGATTTCAGCCAGCTCAAGGTTCTCCACCTCCCGGGCGGGTGAGAGATTATTTTCCAGCTTCTTCCTGAAACATTCTTCTCTCTGGTTCAGAACTTCCTCTGCTCGTTTTCTGTCTATGCCAGAATTTCTCAGGTTGTCTCTCATATCATACCCACTCCCAGACAAGGAAGAATCCACTTTATTTTGTATTTCAAAAATATCCAGTAGCCTATTTTTCAGAAAGATCTTATTGCCTGCGATTGTCGCCATATAATTTAAAAGTTTTTATATATAAATGGCAATAAGTTTTTTCAGCAACTGCTGCTCTAAAAGCTATTTAGATTAATCAGAAGGGGTTGCAGAATTTTAATTTTCCATTTGCCTCATGTCTTAAAGCAATTTTTGATTTCTAATTGAGGTCTGTAATTTAGTTCATAACAAAAATCCATGTGTAACAAAGGTTATAATATTTTATTCACAAAATTATATAATTAATTAGTCTCTACTTATTTATCACAGAATTGGTTGGGCAAATAATTCATGTCTGGATTAATGTGACTTTAGTAACAGATGATTCAGGATCCAGATATTATTACAGAACCTGAAAATGTTACCGGACCTGAAAAATATCCTGACTATAAGCTGTAATTTACTTTGAAAAATAAAGCTAGCTGGGGGAAAATAAATGGAAAATAAGAGTAAGATCTGTTCAATAGCTTTAGCTTCAGCATTCCTGGTTTTTGTTTTTTTGATTTCAATCTCAGCCGCAGCTTCAGCGGCACAGGTTACGAAAATTGGCACCGGATACGATCCTGCTGTTTATGGTAACAGGGTAGTATGGACAAATGGGGTTGTTATTCATCTATACGACCTGACCAACAAAACAGACACTACTTTTAGTTCTTCCGGGGCATACAGCCCGGATATTTACGGTAACAGGTTAGTATGGCATGATGAAAGCAGTGGAACTCCAAGGCTTGTTGTGTACGATATATCAGCAGCCACAAAAAGTTACATCACGCAGGATGTGGACCAGTTCAGCAAACCTGCTATTTACAGTGACAGGATCGTCTGGAGTGCGAATGATAGTGTGTATCTGATGAATACATCTACATCCACACAGACTGTAATTGGAAACGGTAGTAATCCCGACATATATGATACAAAAGTGGTGTATTACTCATATTCAGAAGATCCTGAAGTGGACATAACTATCAGAATGTATGACATCGATACGAAGGAAAAAATAACTGTCACTTCATATGGAGATCCAAACATACCGCATATATGGGGCACTAACGTTATCTGGTCTGATGTATACAATCATCAGGGATATATTGTGATGTATAATACATCAACAAATAAAACTATAGATGTCACACATCAACTTGACACAGATCCTTATGGAAATGAATACGGCGCCAGTACAGGGACACATATTGCCATACACGATGATAAAATTGTATACAATAAATGTGTTGATGATTATGAAGGCAAACCTGGAGTATATGTATATAACATATCCACAGGACAGAGTACAATGGTACATAACTATCCTGAAGAAGTTTATACGACACCAGAAATATACAATAACACTGTTGTGTGGGGAATGGACAAGAACTATGTCAATGATGCTGCAGGCAATGATATCTATTTATGCGACCTTGCAGCCCAAGTTTAAAATCTCACAATAATAAAGGAAAGAGAAAAGAGATGATTTACGGGTAAGAGTTTTTAGTTTTCAGAGTTTTGATCTTGTTTTGTACTGATGTGGTCTTGGAGTTTTTATCCGGTTATCTGGCTCTCCAGAACCATGTGGAGGAGGTGTATTTGATATTTAGCAGGTAATACAATTTGAGGTGAAATTTTTCTGGAATATTGAGGTATTTGTCTTTTAATTACCCGGAAAAAGGGATGGAAGATGAATCCTTACATCTATTCCTTTCCAGTTTCCTGTCATCTCCTTTCTAACTTTCCATGTTTTCTGGTTTTTTTATCATCTCCTTTTTACTTTTTAATTTTCCATCTCGTTTTTATCATAGCTAAACCTGTCAAATCTCAGGCTTCAGTGCTGTTATCTACACTGTTTTCAGGAATTTTTCCAGGGGCCATGGGGCAGCCGCAGCCCCCGAAACCCATTCCCTGTGATGAGGACATAATTTCCATGAGGTCTTCAAGGGATTCTGCTCCGTTGATCTCTTCTATCAGAGCATTGAGTTCCGTGACCCTGCTGTTAAGTCCTTCAGTCATGTTTTCATCGGTAGTGTTCTCGCTGTCAGCTGCCATCTCTTCAAGATGTTCGACTTCCATTTCAATTGATTCAACAGCCCGGGTCTGTACATATGTGAACACAACGTTCTGCAGTTCTTCTGCACTGGAAGCTGCACTTATTTCACTGGACAGGTTTTCAAGCTCTGTTATCTGTTCGTTGAGCATCTCAGTCATGTTTTCATCGGTTGTGTCATTCAGCTGGCTGTTGAGCATTTCAGTCATATTCCCAATAGCATCAACAATTTCAGCCTGAACATCAGTGTAGTTGTCGTCAGTCACGTTCTCAACCTGGGCAAAGCTGAATAATCCGGGCATTCCGCCTGGGCCCATATTCATTCCTTCAGGCCTGCATACATGTGCTGGCATATTGCTGGACAAAACTTCCTGGAGTTCGGAAGCATCGGATGCTTCACTTACATTGGTGTAGAAGCTCTGGAGATCAGCAATTTGTTCACTTATTGATTCAAGCATTTCTGCCTGAATATCTACAAAATTTTCATCAGTTATGTTTTCTGCAGGAGTAAATGCGGGGTTATTTTCAGAAGCAAAAGCTCCTGACGTAAGGGTACATAATACCAGCATTACCGCTGCAAAACTGTAAATTGAGTGTAATGCTTTTGTTTTTATTTTCATACTATACTTCCGTTACTGATATTTAGCTCCGTTTTTTCGTGTTCCGTTTTTCCGTTTTTTAAGCAATTTTTTGTCTTGTTTTTTCAGGTGTTCTCGGTTTTCAGGTATTATTTTTGTCTTGTTTTTTCAGGGTTCTTTTTTATTGTTTTTCGGGTGTTCTTTCGGTCTTGTTTTTCAGGTGTTATGTTTTTCTTGTATTGAATCTCTGTTTGTCTTCAGGCTATCAACCTGCTGACGATCATGAAATAAGCGGGCTAAAATATAAATTTACTTTCAGAATTAAAGGGTCTAAAGTAATTAAATTTACAAAAGAAGCTTTATTGTGCCTTTGATCAGTATAAGACCCTTAAAAAGCAGGATTAATGCTTATTAAATTTCTTAAAAACCTTAAACTTGAACGTTAGCTGAATAGTATCAAAAAAGTAATTTAAGGATATGAAAAAGGAAGTGTCATATCCAGTATTGCAGCATTCAATATTCAATGCGCCTTTAAGTTCCCTTTTCTGTCAAACCCCGGCGTTTTTGCAGAAGAGAGCTGACTGTTCTTCGATTCCTCAGATACTTTGAAGTTCTCCATGAGAGCGTCAACTGTTTTCTGGGCAAGCCCGCTGACATTCTTTACCGAACTGCTTACCTGCTGCATGGCAGCAGTCTGTTCTTCGATTGCAGCCGAGGTTTCTTCGCTGCTTGCAGCATTTTCTTCGGCTGTGGATGCGGTCTCACTTATGCTTTTCTCGATATTTTCAATTTTGTTGAGCCCTTCATCTGAAAGCCTGT
>Ga0208825_1002930_pt1 | contig 10685 bp, 7 predicted proteins | sample AD_UKC113_MetaG_FD_184450 | JGI IMG/M metagenome (GOLD analysis project Ga0208825, IMG submission 184450) | Active sludge microbial communities of municipal wastewater-treating anaerobic digesters from Hong Kong - AD_UKC113_MetaG (SPAdes)... | ecosystem: Engineered > Bioreactor > Anaerobic >...
CTTCTTCATATTGTTCCCGAAGAGAATTCCCTTCCTTTACAATCACATTATGAATAATGGAAATAAGATGATTGCGATGATCGTAACGAAGCGCCGAATCAAAAAATCCAAAGAACGCATCCGGTTGTTCGTACGGACGAACGTCTGGCAACGGAATTCTTTCAAATTGCGCAACAGTGTCGTATCCAACGTAGCCCAAAAATCCTCCGCAGAAACCTTCCAATTCAGGCACAGAATACTGATGAAATTGCGACGAATATTCCTTCAGAAGATCGACTACGTTACCCTTTCGATGTTCTATCGTTTCGCCGGAATGAATTTGAAGATCATTTCCATACGCCTTTATGAAAAATTTCGGCGAGCAGCCAATAAAGGAAAACCGACCAATCCGTTCATTTGACTCTGCGCTCTCGAGTAAAAAGGAAACGCGTTCGCCATTCCGAAGAGCCATATAGAGTGAAACCGGTGTGTGCAGATCAGCGAGTATCGTTGAAACTAACGGAATGACATTGTACGACGAACTGACTTCTTTAAATTGTTCGAATGAAATCATACTCTCTCCCTTAAAAAATTTGTGTCGGCATGGAATTGACATACCGACACAGAGACCCTTTCAACGGATTATTGTCCATTGCCACTGTTAAATTTTCCAGCAAAGTAAGCGTCGTACGAGCCTAAATCGAGAAGTCCGTGGCCGCTAAGATTAAAGAGAATGATTTTCTTCTTGCCCTCGGCTTTGGCTTTCTTCGCCTCTTCAATAGCAGATTTTATTGCATGGGAAGATTCTGGCGCTGGAATAATTCCTTCAGTTCGAGCAAAGAGCACACCAGCTTCAAACACATCCGTCTGTGTATACGCTTGAGCTTCGATGTATTTATCTTTATAGAGTTTACTAAGAATTGGCGACATACCATGGTACCGAAGTCCACCAGCATGAATCGATGGAGGCATAAAATCATGCCCTAACGTATACATCAGCAGTAATGGCGTAAGACCGGCGACATCTCCAAAATCATACCGATACTCTCCATTCGTAAACGATGGACAGGCGGTTGGTTCGACAGCAACAGCGCGAACTTTTTTCCCTTCGAATTTATCTTTAATAAATGGAAGAGCAATCCCGCCAAAATTGGAACCACCGCCAACGCATCCAATTACTACATCCGGATATTCACCGGCAATTTCCATTTGCTTCTTCGACTCTAATCCAATAATTGTCTGATGCAATAGGACATGGTTGAGTACGCTCCCCAAAGAGTAATTCGTATCCTCGCGTGAAGAAGCGTCTTCCACTGCTTCACTAATTGCGATACCGAGACTGCCTCGTGAATTGGGATCCTTAGCAAGGATATCTCGTCCGGATTTTGTTTCAGGGCTAGGACTTGGCACAACCGAACCTCCCCAAGTTTGAATCATCGACCGACGATACGGCTTCTGTTCATAACTTACTCTGACCATATACACTTTGCATTCGAGTCCAAATTCTTTACACGCAAGAGATAAAGCGCTTCCCCATTGCCCAGCGCCAGTTTCAGTCGCTATTCGTTTCATCCCTGCCTGTTTATTATAGTATGCCTGCGCTAATGCCGTATTAAGCTTGTGACTCCCAGCAGGACTAACGCCTTCATATTTATAATAGATGTGTGCAGGAGTATCGATTGCCTTCTCTAGCTCATATGCACGGTAGAGCGGCGTAGGACGAAACTTTGTGTATGCGTCCCGTACCTCGTCAGGAATCTCAATCAACCTTTCTGAGCTCATCTCCTGCTTGATCAATTCCATTGGAAATATCGTTGCCAGGTCTTGCGGAGTCACCGGCTGCTTCGTTGCTGGATGCAACGGCGGATCTAACGGCGTTGGCAAATCAGCAAGAATGTTATAGTAATGGGTTGGAATATCCCGTTCCTCGAGTGTAATTTTTCGTTGCATAGAATCCTCCATACAATTGTGATTTGTTCTGAAAGCGTTTAAGCTATCAGTGTGATTTAATGTTTGAGATGGATTATTTTTGCGGGCGAGGTTCCCACACTTTTTAGAAGAATTGTACAATAAAAAAGGTGGAAACGCTCAGTCCACGTTTCCACCTTTTTGAAAAATCAGAACCGAAAATCACTATTTCGGCGGAAGCGTGGACATACGCCAGCGCCACCACCAAGCCCATAATGAATTTCGATATGACATTTCCTTAACCATGTTGCTTTACTTTAGTAAATTGTTACAAGAAAGTCAAGAGATTTTTTCAACAAAATAATTTTTCTAACTTGATTTTTAAGAAAGTTGGAATGATTTTAAAGATTGGGTATGAATTGAGCACAGGGAAAAGTGATGCGTGTGACTTTATCTGTGATCATCTTACTCAATACATAGATTGTTTTTATCAATTCAATTAAACTTTAACTAATTTCAGGATGTTCTTATGAATAGTCTGAGAAATCTCATTTCAACAAGTACGAATCGTGCTCGACGAAATTATCTCTTCGTGATGATGATTTTGTTTGCAGCCGCATACGTATTTCTTCCTTACACAGGATATACACAAACATCTGATGCAGTAGCTCACGAATCTTTCAAGCCATTCGCTCTATTTTCAGATCCTCGATACTCATCGGTCGAAGTTACTGCATTAATTATCGTTCTCTGCATTGCTATCGCTGGCTTGCTCTATGCGCTTATGCTCGTAAAGCAAGTAAGGAAGGCGGATCAGGGAACAAAGAAAATGCAGGAAATTGCTGCAGCAGTACGTGAGGGCGCTAATGCTTACCTTGCTGCTCAATTCCGAAAAATTGGACCTTTAATTGTCATCATTACGATCCTTCTCTACTTTACCTATACAGGTACTGTTGATGCTTTCCGATGGGGACGTGCTGGTGCATTTTTAATAGGTTCACTTTTTAGTTTAACCGTTGGATTCGTCGGTATGCGTCTTGCCACACAAGGGAATCTCCGTGTTGCTGCTGCTGCCAAACGAAGCTACGGAGAAGCACTCCAACTTGGCTACAGAACAGGAACAATCACTGGCATGCTTACCGATGGATTAGGATTGTTAGGCGGTACATTGATTTTTATGATTTTCGGTGAACAAGCCTACGAAGCTTTACTTGGATTTGGTTTTGGAGGAACCCTCCTCGCACTCTTTATGCGTGTCGGCGGTGGTATCTATACAAAGGCAGCAGATGTTGGCGCTGACCTCGTTGGAAAAATCGAAAAAGATATTCCAGAAGATGACCCTCGGAATGCAGCCACGATTGCCGATAACGTTGGAGATAACGTTGGAGACTGCGCTGGAATGGCAGCCGATATTTTCGAAAGCTACGAAGTAACAATCGTCTCTGCTATGATTCTTGGTATGGCAAGCTTTGGACATAAAGGCGTCATATTCCCATTACTAGTTCGCGGGATTGGAGTACTTGGCTCTATTATTAGCACCTACACAGTCAAAGCAGGAGCTAACGATACTTCTGATACTGCTTTGAAGAGCGTACATCATGGATTTTGGATTGGCTCGATTATCAGTATTGTCGGATTCATTAGCTTGGGATTCTTCTACCTTCACTTTGATGCATCATACCTCGCTGGGAATCCAATGGCGCGTGCAGGATTTCCAAAGGGGGATCCATCACAACTGAGTTGGTTTGCAAACTTTGGAATTCCAGGACTCGATATGCGACCCGCAATTACAACGCTTATAGGAATTTTCCTTGCGGTTGCGCTCAATAAAGTAACAAGTTACTATACCCACACAAAGTATCCTCCTGTACAAAGCTTAGCAAAATCCTGTCAAACAGGTCATGCAACTAATATTATTCAAGGCTTTGCTGTTGGTTACGAAAGTACTGTAGCTGCAATTATTATTATTGCCGCAGCAATTTTTCTTTCCGTTCTTACTTACGCAGGAACTCCGCCAATGTTCATTGCTTACGGCGTTGCAATGACGGGCATTGGAATGCTGACACTAACAGGGAATACAATTTCCATGGATGTCTTTGGACCTGTTGCAGATAATGCAAATGGAATCGGCGAAATGGGTTACGATAAAGATGAAATGGAAAAAGAAAGTCCTGGAAGTTACAAACGCGCTCGTCAAATCCTTGCCGATCTCGATGCTGTCGGAAATACTACAAAAGCAGAGACAAAGGGAATTGCTATTGGCTCGGCAGTGATTGCGGCAGTATCTCTATTTTCCAGCTTCATCGCTGTCATTGCTGTTGGTAGTGAAGATAAAATCAATTTAATGACAGTAGCTCAATATGTTGCAGAAGCAGGGAAAATTACAGTTGCCGATCCAACTGTCTTCATCGGATTTCTCATTGGTGGAGCTGTGCCATTTCTCTTTAGCAGTATGTTGATTCGTGCAGTAGGACGCGCTGCATACTACATCGTCAAAGAATGCCGTATACAATTCCGCGACCCAGAAATCTGGAAAGGCACAAAGAAACCTAATTACGGCAGCGTTGTGGACATTTGCACAAATACCGCACAGAAAGAACTCATCGGCCCAGGTTTCCTTGCCATTATGACTCCTATTCTTGTTGGATTCATTCTTGGTCCTTACGCTCTTGGCGGATTCCTTGCTGGTATGATTCTCGTCGGTCAATTACTTGCAGTCTTCATGGCAAATGCTGGTGGAGCTTGGGATAATGCTAAAAAAATGATCGAAGACGGTCTCTATGGTGGCAAAGGTTCAGAGGCACATAAAGCTGCTGTTACAGGCGATACAGTTGGCGATCCTCTTAAGGATACAGCTGGACCTGCAATCAATCCTCTGATTAAAGTTATGAATATGGTTAGCTTATTGACATTAGGACTTGTGCTTCGATATAATATCGTTAGTCCAGCTGTCAGTCCAGAATTCATAGGCACAGCACGCATCATCGGTGTCATCGTGATTGTCATATCAATTGCCTTAATTGGATGGGCAGTGTGGCAAAGCAAACGAGAGTCCGGTGACTTACTCGAAACTGAAACAGAAGCTGAAGCCGAAAAGAAGTAACACTTAATTTATTTCATCTCTAAGCCCGCTCTTTTATTCTGAGCGGGCTTTTTCTTTTTAAATTGAAATTTAATAAAAGTACGCTCTGCAATAAAAATGAAATCATCCTTCGATTGATTCGACAGTAACTCTTTTGTATATTATTCTTCGTTATGGACGCTTAGCTCAGTTTGGTTCAGAGCGCCGCCCTTACAAGGCGGAGGTCGTAGGTTCGAGCCCTACAGCGTCCACTACTGCCATCAATGCAACTACACAAAACGAGGAATTCCCTGGTCACTTGTATACTCTAAAGAATTTCCTACCCGTTCCGAAGCAATGGAATATGAACGAGCAATAAAAAACAGAAAAAGTAGAAAATACATTCAATCATTGGTTCAGAGCGTTCCGTCTCTTGAATAAGAGACGGAAAGGTCGTAGGTTCGAGCCCTACAGCGTCCACTACTGTTAGCGGGGAAATTTTAATGCCTTATTATACTTATATCCTTTACAGTAAATCCTTGGATTCTTACTATGTCGGACAAACTCAAGACCTTGTAAAACGATTACATCATTATCACAATGCAGGAAAATGCGACTACACAAAACGAGGCGAACAAAGCGAAAGTACAAAATTCTGTTTGATCTCGATTTCGACGTAGTCGAAAACGGGAGAGTTTATTTTGTGCAGCGGAGTGAGCCGAAGTTTTACCCATATTTTTCTTCAGTCTTGAACCCAAACTATGCAGTAAGGATATTTTCAATTTCTGTAAATCTTTCCCATGCATAATTTGGGTAAACTTTTGGTTCTTCTCTTTCAAGAGAAAAGAACAGTAATGATAAATTAAATGCAAAGGAAAAGTAAAAGCACAAAGCTGAAACTAAGCACCCCCTTCCCTCTCTACAAGAGGGGAATTTTTTGGTGGTGGCTTCGATACGAGCTATCGCTCACCTCAGCCACCGTCTGAAAATCGGTTGCCGATGCGCTCGAAGAGCGTATCGAGGGAACAAAATATCTTGTAGAAAATTTTCACGCAGATGCCGCAGATTCTCGCAAATAACTCTCAAGAGAAAAGAATGCACACTTTTCTTTCATTTCCTTTAGTTGCATAATTTTCATGGATGATAGCATTTTGATGATGCAAATTAGAATTAAAGGGTTGACAATATTTTTGAAATGGCATATATTTCTCGCAATGAATATCAATAAACTATAAAGGGAGTCGTCATCGGAAATGCATGCAGTGTTTGAGTTGAGCGATGATACTATTATTAAATTTAGAGACAAGTTACCATTTGATGTTACAAACAAAGAAAAATAAACGCAATATGGCGCATAACATACCGTGGAGGGTAGTTACCAACAAGGCTAAGAGAGAAACATGCGTATAAAGACATAAATAATATAATGAATGGGAATAACTAAACCATACAAAAGAATATATAGACCAGTAAATCCGATTTTGCCAAATGCTGGATATAGTAGTTGGGCATATATAATCGACAGAGATTATTGTAAATCTGGACCTAGTTATGTAAGAGCTTTTCTATTAATCTTAGAAGACCTCAAAAAGCTTTTTGAATACATTGAGCCTAGTACAGAGAGCTTTAATTCATTTTCTTTTAGAATTCATGAATTATTCATGAGGACTTGTATCGAAATTGAAGCAAACTTTAAAGCAATTTTAATTGAAAATGATTATGAACCTGATAAGGATAGATTTGATAATCCAATTTACAATATCAGAGTTTATAAAAAAGTAAATGATAGTCACCATTTATCTGAATATGAGGTTGGACTTCCACAGTGGGCAACCTCAGAATTGATAAAATTTAAACCTTTTGGAGCATGGGCTCATGACAATCAATCCCTTGATTGGTATCAGGCTTATAATATGAGTAAACATGATAGGCATGATAACTTTCGATATGCGAACCTTAGTAACTTATTACAAGCCGTTTCTGGATTATTATGCTTGATACATTCGCAATTCAGAGGAGTGGACTTTTCGCCTTCGGATATGGGAATAAGTGCTGAGGGATATGATTTTTATGACATGGAATCATCAACAGGAGGTGTATTTCGGATTATGGAACCATCAAATTGGACTGAAGAAGAACTTTATGATTTCGATTGGAGTAAATTGAAAAATGAAGAAGTGAGATTTCAAAAATATGATTATAATAAGTAAAAAGCCCGGTTGGTAACATCGTGTATAAAACATTGGGGTTTAAGTGGTTAAAACGAGCGTACTGCCCCGCATCGGCGTTTGTGTCGGCGGATAGGAACGAAGCCCGCAATGCCCAACGTTTCATACACGCAACTGTTGTGTGCAATTTTAAACAAAAGGAATCAAACACGATGAAGAAATCAATAATATCAATACTCTTTTTCCCTTTCTTCTTTTTTCTTATAGGTTGCGAAAAAGATAGTTCACCTGTCGAGTTAAAACTAGAAGAACAACAAGAAATTTTTTGGCAAATCACTAATTATCCCAAACAACCTGTTCGTTCTCTTGCAATAACTTCAAATGGATATTTATATGGTGGAACACCTTATGGTATTTGGCGCTCAATTGATAATGGCAACACTTGGCAGTTATCACTTAATTGGCCAATCAATGGTTATATTGCCACAGGACCTAATGGACACATTTTTGCTACTGCCTTCAATTCCGTATTTCATTCTACTGATTACGGCTCGAGCTGGGTGTACTCTGATTCAGGATTATTTGTTGAAGTAAATTCTACTCGGTATGGTGTTTCTCCATATTCAATTGTGGTTGCTTCAAATGGCGATGCTCTTGTTGGAACATTAGCAAACGGGATATTCAAATCCACCGATCATGGCTTGAGTTGGTTTAAAACAAACTTCCCTTCTCCGGATAGAGATATTCGTTCTTTGTATGTTACCTCACAAAATGTTGTTTTCGCTGGAGCAAACTTTATCTACAAAGTCATTCTTCGTTCGGCCGATAACGGTTCTTCATGGGTGGAATTACCGTCACTAACCAACAAAATTATTTATACGCTTGCATCCGATTCTCTCGGTAATATTTGGGCAGGGGGTTCAAATGGACTTTATCGTTCTTCTGATAATGGTGAACAGTGGTTCTCAGTCGGGTTTAAAGATTCCATTGTGACTTCCGCAGTTATCTCTCCTTTAGGATATGTATATACTTCGGTTTTAGGTTGTGGTGTTTTCAGTTCCAAAGATATGGGATCATCTTGGCATCCAATAAACTCAGGATTAACAGATTTTGGAGTTACTTGTCTACTGATTGATAATCGCGGCTATCTGTTTGTGGGTACAAATAATGGAATTTATAGAAGCATAAAAAGTGTTTTCTGATTCGTGCAAACTGCAACTAACAGCAACAAAAATGTAAAATGAATATACTACACTCACATAAAATTGGTTTTAAATAGTTCGCTTCGCAACAGCATTTTTGTTGCACACATTATGCGCAAATTTGCGCACCACCAAGTGAGAGAATAGCAATGAGTACTGAAGAAACCGTCGACGAATTCATGCTGGATGAAGGAGAGTATATCCCCTTCTTTGAACTCAATCAGAATTTGGATGAGCAATCATTCTACCTGACTGAGGTTGAGAATGCAATCGATTCACTGGAAACTGCCGTCGCCTTTCTTTTTAGGGACGACAACCTTAAGTGGAAGTGGATCGGAATTGCGCTTCACCATTCACTCTATTCATTCTGCATTGCTTGTTTGGTCAACGGCAACTATGAGAATGTCTTGTCTGTGGGAAGGGATGACGACAACAATCTCTTTTGCTTGCAGGGCAACGACACGAAATGGATGAAGTCCAAGCGAAAGAAAAGACCAAAGAGTGGGGGCTATACAATTGAGTGGTCATACACTGACGAAGATCCCACTGCAACTTCCAATCCGAAACCACTCAAGGAACGCAAAGAGAACCTAATTGGGTTTTGGACTGCACTCGCTCGTGTCCAGGACCAGACATACTGGATGGGGCGTGGTGTACGCACCAAGGCGTTGACTTTAAATGAAGACGAGTGGCAGAGCATCGAATGGCTCACCAGTCAAGTCCGCAATGGGTGCGTTCACTTTGTGCCAAAGGCTTTGGCGGTTTCCATTCCCAGTGTGAAGAAGGCTTCACTTGCCACTCTAAGGGCAATTGAATTCTTAGCGTTGCACTCATATGCAATTGTCTACATGGAACACGAGGAGTCACACAAGAGAATCGAGGATGCGATCAAAGTGTTTCGGTCAAAGGTGTCGCTTTGACTGTGCGCAAACTTCGCATAACACCGAAAAACTACGCCGCTCGTTCTTTCGTAAGTCAACGCATATGCTCGCGCACGCCCTGAATATTGAACTCGCTCAAGTCCTCACATAATCATAAGAAGCGAAGAGTTAGGCGTTGCGTAGTTTTCGGAAACGTTACCATGCAAAAAACTCTTCTGCAAAACACCCCTTAGCAACCGTTAGCAATTCGTTTGCCGATGCGCTCGAAGTGCGTATCGAGGGAACGGGATTCTCGGTTTTCTAACCCACAGGTAAACCTGTGGGTTACGGAGAGACATCAAACTCGTGAATTGCAAGTTTGGGTTAAGTACAGAAATAGGTTCTATTCTTGCGAGATGAACTGGCGAATATCCGTCGGGAGCATTCCAGCGCGTTGGGCTGCAAGCAATCCGTAATCGCCATCTTCGAAAACCTGACAACAATCTGGTGGGACATTCATTCGTCGAGCTGCTTCAAGGAAAATATCGGGAGAAGGCTTTTGAGGAATCGGATCATCAGCAGTTAGAATTACATCGAAGCAGTTTAAAATGCCAACCGCTTTGAGTTCGCTTTCCACTATTTCTCGCGTGCTACCTGAGACAACCGCCATCGGAAGCGCTTTCCAATATCGTTTCACAACATCGAGCACAGGCTCTATTGGTTTTACTCTCTCGATGTGTTGCATTACATATTCCTTCTTTTTTGCAACGATATTCTCGCTTACAAGCGAGGCGCCATATTCTTTGTTGTAGAGATCGATAATCTCGGTTTCCTTCATTCCTTTCTTCGAATAGAAAAAATCAAAGTCGAATTTTGCTCCTGCTTGCGTAATAACATATTCCCATGCTTCCATATGGAGAGGCATAGAGTCAACCAGTGTGCCGTCGCAGTCGAACACCAACGCTCGAATATACTCTGGCACTGGAATAATTATATTTGATACCATTCTGATTTGAAGTGAAAAATTATGACTTCTTTTGACCGTAGTATGCATTATCGCCGTGTTTCCGTTGATAATGCTTTCGGAGTATAAATTGAGGAAGCAATTGCGGTTTCTGTTGTAACATCATTGTGGAGTAAGCCATTTCGGCGACACGTTCCAGAACAAGCATATGTTCTACTGCTTCGAGCGCATCATTCCCCCAGGCAAAAGGAGCGTGCCCTGCCACAAGAACCGCCGGCATCGAAGACGGATCAATTTTTTGAAATCGTTCTACAATAATTTTTCCTGTATTGAGCTCATAGTTCCGATCGACTTCGCTTTTCTTTAGCATCCGTGTTACTGGAATCGAGCCGTAGAAAACATCGGCGTGCGTTGTGCCGAAACATGGAATTTCTTTCCTTGCCTGCGCAAAAGCAGTTGCAACCGTACTATGGCTGTGGGCAATTCCGCCAATCGAAGGGAATGCGCGATAGAGTTCGAGATGAGTCGGCGCATCAGACGAAG
>Ga0208825_1002937_pt1 | contig 10673 bp, 15 predicted proteins | sample AD_UKC113_MetaG_FD_184450 | JGI IMG/M metagenome (GOLD analysis project Ga0208825, IMG submission 184450) | Active sludge microbial communities of municipal wastewater-treating anaerobic digesters from Hong Kong - AD_UKC113_MetaG (SPAdes)... | ecosystem: Engineered > Bioreactor > Anaerobic >...
TTATTGATTTAACGCCCAGCGAATCAATTGCAACAGTACCGGCGTCATAAATAACTTGATTTGGTTGCATATGATAATTTGATGTTTTATCAGTCACTGAATTATAAATTCCTAATCTTGCAACACTATTTGTTGAACCGGTTGCAGTTACTTCAATTGCAATAAGTGATATAGTTTGTGTAACACTTACAATAAATGGATTATAATGTATTGTGTCCTTTGCAAATGCTACCGTTGAATTATTTACTGCATTCATTGCACCAGTGTACCACCGTGTTAAATTGCTTCCTATTTTTCTGTAAGCGCTAAAATCTGTTTGACCAGTAAGTAAAACTATATTTGCTAAAGGAGTACTTCCCGAATAAAATGTCGTTGCAGAAATTGAACTTGCAGAAAATGATGTATTACCTGAAGTATTCGCTTTGGTATTAAGCTGACTATTGATAAGAGTAATATTATTTGTGTTGGTTGTAATATTACTATTAGCTGCATTCAACTGAGAGGTTGTTGCAAATAATAAATTTAAATCTGTTCCACCTGAATATATACTATTTGAATTAATTAAATTTAAATTATTAAATGTTGTTCCAGTTAAATCAAAGGTAGAATTTTTTATATACCCTGAAATTGTATTTGCTGATAACTGACTTCCAATGGTTAAATATTTAATTGCAACATTATCCTTTAGATTAATGTTAATATTTCTGTTCGTTGTTCCACCGGTTGTTAATTCAATATTATTATCTGTATTCGTGAAATTATCTTTTTCATTCTTCAATATAACAGAAAGCGGAGTTCCACCTGAATATAAATAATCTGAGAATATATAAGTGGAAGTAAAAAAAGTATTGCCCGAAGTATCAGCTTTGGTATTAATTCTTTCGTCCAATAAAGTAATATCACCTTCTATGTTTGTAATATTACTATTAGTTTCATCAAGCTGAGTAGCTGTTGCAAATAAAGAATTTAAATTTGTATTTCCTGAAGTAATATTACTTGCATTAATAGAATTTACATTTAAATTATCTGCTAAGGAATATGTAATATTACTTCCGCTTACTATTACTTCTAAATTTGTACCGGCAGAAAATGTATAAGAAGATGAAGTATTACCACTAATTGTTTGATAAGTATTCAATCTTGAAGCAAGAGCTTCGCATGAAAGAACATTTGAACAAGTCAAATAGTTTATCTGAGAAGTACCTTGAACTCCATTTTCAAAAGCAAATACTGGAAGAGAATTAGGTATTGAACAAATATCAGCAAGCCAAGCGGTTCTAATTTTCAAACCGTTCATTATTATACCATAAACAATATCATCATTGAAATCTTCCGTTATATGCCCAAAGTTTGCCGGCTCATCAACTAATATTTCATAGCTTCGAGCATTAGTTAACCAAGCTTTCAAATCAAGAAGAGTTCTTAAACTATCGCTGGTAACTTCCTTTATTTGCTCTTCACTTGTCGAGCTTTCAACTCTATCAACAAGCACCAAATCAAAATTGTAAACAAGCTCATTTCTTTTGTTTTCTGCTCCCTGAAATTTTACCCACAAAAGCGGGTAAAGCTTATTTGGATTGTTATAAGCATCATATTCGCCGGTATAAAATCCTCGAATTACTGAACTATTATCAGCAAAGCTTTTAAAAATTTGATAAACTTGGTTTAAACTATATTCTTGAGCCATTCTTATTTATCTTTTAATATTTTATTTTCAATCTCAGCTTTCCAAATTATTCTGTTTAGCTCGTCTAAACATTCTAAAAATGGAAGCTTATATACTTCTCTTTTTTTTGTTATGTCGTTTCCGGTCAACATTGCCGTTAATTCTTTCCATCCATAGTTTGAATTGAACTCCTGGTAATATCCCTGGAGCCTTGCTCCATCAATTGTTCTTGCTTTGCTTGGAAATATGAACTGGAAATTGTTAAGTATTTCATTCCGATAAGAGAAAAAAAAAGCAAGGAACCAAGAACTGAATTCATATCCATTCCTAACAACTTCTTTGCCCTTTGTTCAAATTCAAAATCAGTTGAAATTGGTTTTAATTCATAATTTAATATTTCAACTTTTGGCTTTCGATTGAACCAAGATTTTTTTTCCTTAATTGTAATATTACTTTCTACTTTCTCACCAAAAAGAGAAGCCATTATATATTCTATAATCTGCCAGTAATTTCCTTCCGCTTTTGAAAGTCTATCATAAGCATTTGCTTTGGCTCCATAACATACTCTTGATAAGTCATACTCAAGCCAAAATTCTTCTCCATCAACTTCAATTCGATTAGTGAGAGCTTGCTCATCTACTTTAGAGTTGAAGAGCTGGAGTATTTGTTCTTTTACTTTTGCGGCTTCAGTAAGGCTTAACTCATTGAAATCTTTACCGGTCAAAATGGAATATGAACCGGAAAGCAAAGCACTTTCTGTAACTCCACTTTGAGAACTGATAAGCATAAGCTGTTTGCCTTCTCTTAATTTAACTTCTTTCCACGAACCTGGAATGTGAATATTCTCTTGCATCTTACTATTAAATAGATAAAATAAGTTGCTGTTTGTCCCAAAAGTTTAAACTCTTCAATAAGCTTTGTTGTCAAACTGAATCTTTGTAATATTACATTTAAAGCTTTTTTAACGGCGCTTGAAAGTGGAAGCTCTTACTGCATATTCGCCGGTGGCTTTACCGGCAGCTTGAATAAAGAAATAAGCAAAGAAAAGTAAGGTATCTGAATAGTCCGGTGAACGTGAAATAAGAGCCTTGATTTCAGATTTGCTTATAATCTCAAGTTTACCATCAGCATCTAAGTTTTTGGCTCGAATCATTTCTAATTCTTGAATTAAACATTCCCTTTCCTCAACATTAAAGTTAGCCTCAATCTTTATTTTTCCTTGGTTAATCAAATCAGCTAAGGTATAAGCGCACTGAGTTTTTAAATTGCGGAAGTTCTGCTTTCCAAGTGGAGTTGAATTATTTACAAAGTTAACGCAACCACGAACCAAATCTGCAACTCCACCACCAACTCCATCTGAATCAATTACTATATTTCTCCTTTCAACTTTATATTTTATTGCCAGTTGAATAATCTCATTAGCCAGTTGTGGAACATCATTTATTGGTAATATTACTTTATCAATTAAACTAAAATCTTTCCAAACAAATATTACACTCTTATCCTTTCCTTTTCTTGAACAGTCTGCAGAAATTCTAAAAGTAGGAAGTGTAGCATTTTCTTCAGTAGTAATATTACTATTAGGTTGAAACATATTCAAAATATTCTCATACTTGATAAGATTGTTCTCTTGAACTATTTCCCACTCTCCAAGCAATAACCTTCTTCTTGAAAAATCATCAAGCCTTGAAAGCTGCTCTGCATAATACTTACTTACATTAGGATTATCTTTTAAAGTAGCTTGAACAAACTTTCTATATACCGGAAGAGTACCACTCTTCCAAGGCTTATAAAATACATCATATATCCAGTTCTTTGCAGGGTTGCAAGTGAGTAATAGTTTTGGAATTAAATTAAACTTATCAAGCTTATACCTTAGCCTTGAAGCAACAACATTCTTAGCCTTCTCACTTATCATATTTGCTTCATCAATAAAAGCAGCGGTTAACTCCAAACTTCCAAGAGAATCAAAGTTTGCATCAGTTGGATAAGTTGCCAAATCCTTCAATATAATTTCACTTCCATTATAAAACTTAATAAAGTTTTCTTGTTGGTTGTAATTATAAAAGGAAGGTGGAATATTCCAGGAAGAAAAAATATCAAACAGAGTTGCTAAGGTGGTTTTCTTTAAGTCAGTTAGTTTTGAACGACCAATTAAAGTTCTGCTTCCTGGATAGTTTAAACATACATAAGCAATCCAACAACAACCGATAAACGACTTGCCTCCCCCGGCAGCGCCTCCGAACAATACCTCAGTTGTTTCCTTGTCGAACAAATAACCTAATGCTTCCGCTTGCTTATGAGTTGCATCAATGTTTATATTAATTCCTTTTTGCTCTTTTGCTTTTGCCAAAACTTTAGTTAGGAACTCAACTTAAATTTCTGAATTGAAGCTTAGTAAGAGTACCTTATTATTAAATAGAAAAATTCTTTTGCTGTTTTGTATAAAAAAGAAAAGCCGAAAGTTTACACTTCCGGCTCATAAAAAAAACTCGAACTATTTACCCTAAACAATAAGTAAAATGACAGACAAACTAACATTACAACAAGTCCAAGCATTTGGCAATTATCTTTTATCTGACCAAAGAAAAAACGACTATAAACAGTCGGTAATTAACCGCAATTTGCCGCCGGAATTTATTAGTGCAATGCTAAAAACTTGTACTATATCGGACGTGTTAAATTGGCAAAGCCATAACAAAGCAAGTGAAGCGAAGCAAAGACAGCCAGAGCCTGCCAGCCTTTAGCCAGTAATATTACATTCACTCAATAGCATAGTATTAAGCGGAGGTTTTGCCTCCGCTTTTTATTTGTGCTAACTTATTTTTTAGCTTATTGCTCCGTCTGTTTTTTATACTTTATTGATTCAATAACCATATCACTAACGGGTTCAATGTGTGGTTCGATAAAATTATCATAAACATACTGAATTGCGGATTCAGTCGAATTTATATTTTCTATTTCCGCTCTTTCTTTTGAATTTAAATAGTTGTATTCACCTCTTAATATTTCTGATTGTTTTTGTTTTAATACTTCAATCCATATTTGAAGTGTATCGCTTAAAACTACTGTTGTTGTTACTGGTTTCATTTTTGTATTTTTAAAGTTAGTAATTTCTTTTTGATTTTATTTTTCAGTTTGTTACTCATATCGTTTTCAATCCATTGTTGCAAGTCTATTTCCTTAGTATAGCGATGTCCTGCGATTTCATCATAAGGTAAATTTTCTACTATCAGATTCAACAGTAATATTACTTTTTACTTTCTGTTCCTTTATATGTTCTTTTACCTTATTTAAATAAGCAATCCAACTTTCCTTAGTTTGGTTTCCTATAAATTCATAAGAAAGAAATTTATCAAAAATTAGATTTTCTCCTTCATACTTGCATAATATTACTTCATCAGTCCAAAATTCAATAACGAAACATTGTTGTTTAGTTATAGCTTTCAATTCTTTTTTTGTTAATTTAATTTGTTTACTCATTGTTATTATTGTTTTTAAAAGAGAGGTTGTTAAATTTCTCTCTCCAATAAATATAAACCATTTTTCTAAAGCCGCCAATAGCAAATAAAAAAAGATAAAGTTGAATTTATCTTTACTTGAAGAGCTAAGGAAAGTTTGTTTTTAAAATTATTTGCAAGAAAATAAGCTCTTTAGTTGAACAACATTCACTGCCGGTAATATTGCAACCACCAGTAATATTACAACTGGAGAACGTCAGATTTCAAGGAAGAAGCTCCAGGAAATTAAAGGAGTTATTAAAACTGAAGGGTTGTTGAAGTGTAATATTACTTTACCAGTATATTGTAATATTACTTTACCAGTATATTGTAATATTACTTTACCAACTGAAATAAGAAAAGCCTGGAGATTGTTCCAGGCTTGTTTGTTTTAGATAAGAGAGTAATATTACTGGTGGTTGAAGTGTAATATTACTCCTGCTCTTGAAGGCAATAGCGATTATAGAGAGCATGAACCGCTCTCTTGGTAAATGGTTTATTGCCGGCTCTCTTATAGGTTGTGGAGTTGTTTAATTCATCTGCTGCTTCCTGGTAGGTTCTAAGTTTCCGGCCTTTCTTATCAACTAATAGAGAACATACTTGAGCTATAAGGTTCCTATTATTAAACCTTGCAGCCTCAGCTCTAATTGAAGCGCTTCTTTTAGCTCCTTTCTTTGAGGCTTTGATTAGCGGAGCCTCGAAGCCAAGCTTATCAACTCTCTCTCCAGTTTTCTTATTGAAGTAGGTTCCATTGGCTATTTTCTTTTTCTTTGTTGCAACCGCTTTCTTGCAGCGCTCCTTAATCCTTCTTGCTTCATCTTGAGCAAGCACTGCCATTATACCAATGGTTGTTTCATTGGCTTCCGGCATATCAATACATTGGAATTTTACTCCTGAGTTCATTAGGTTAAATATAAACTCAGCATCTCTGGAAAGCCTATCAAGAGAACTTATAAGTAATATTGCACCTCCTGGAGCTTCTTTACAAGCCTGCAGAGCTTTAAAGATTTCTATTCTCTTTCTCTTCCTGGTTCCGGTTTCTACTTCAGTATATTCCTGGAGTAATATTCCATTTCTACTTTGAATAAATCCATGAGCAGAATCTTGTTGATTCTCCAAGCTCAAGCCGCTCTTGCCTTGTTTCTTTGTCGATACTCTGTAATAAGCAATGTAGTTTACTGGTTCCATGAGTGTAATATTACTTGGTTAAATGTTCCAACAAAGGTAATAAAAAAAGTTCACTCAGCCGGTGGTTAAACCGGTAAAGTGAACTATTTTCTTAAAATATTGATATTGAGGAAGTAAACTTTAAAAGCTTGTTTATAGTGTAATATTACTGTTGGAGCTGGAGCCAGTTGTAATATTACACTTGCTCAATACTATACTTACTCCTCAGGCTCTATATTATCTCCAGGCTCTCCAGCTTCCGGTTCCGGTAACTGCAATGGCTGCTGGAATGTTATGCTTGCAATATTACTTACTGGTGAAGAAGGTAAATTAAAGTTCACCGTTATCGGTGCAATATTACCGGCTTGCAGTTCCGGCTTGTCAATTAAGCCATGCTTGGCTTTTAAAAGGAAAATACTGGTTGCATTGTCATGCTTTCGAGTCAAACCACCTTCTGAAAGCTTTAATTCCTGCATTTCCTTGGCTCTTTTTACTAAAGAGAGAAAAGAAGGAAATTTATCTTGGTACTGATAAACTAACTCTCTATATAAACCCTTTTGAAGAAGGAATTTTTCAAAAAAAATATTCTCTTCCTTTTCCATCCATAGTAATAATTCACTTCCTAATTCAACAAGAGCCTCTTCCGTCCACTTTACCGGTCTTCCAATTTTTTTCTTTTGCTCTTCCGGTAATATTTCACTTACCTTATCCTCGGTAATATCACTGTTTAATGAAGCTTTATCTATATCAGTACTTTCTAAAGAAGGTTTAGAAGGAAGAGAGCCGGCTTCCGCTTCGCTTTCGGCTTTTGGTTTTAGTTTTATTTGTGGTTGTGTTGTTCCGCTCATACTGTTTCTTTTAATGAAGAATATTTGTTTGGAGTATAGTTTTCAAATTCAAGTAATATTCCTCTTTTTTCCTTTAGCTCGTGGTTCTCTTTAAGTAATCGCTTTCCTTTTTACTTATACTATGTACTATTAATTTTCCATTTTGATAGAACATATAATAATATAACCTAATTTCTTTCTTCTCTTCCATTTAATCTTTTATTGAATCCTTATTCTCTATTTGTGAACCGTCTGTTGGTCGATGAATTGGAGTGAAATAAAGTGGTTCGCCATCTAATTCAATTGAAATGCCGGCATTATTTTTATCAAGCCATTTAAGTAATATTTCAACTATCAAACTTGCAAACATTTTTAAATACCAAGGAAGTTCTTTCTTTATTTCATTATTAATTGCCTTGTTAATCAATTTATCTTCAACATTAACAAAATAAGCTTTTCCTTCATTATCTGTTCTTAAATATTTTCTTTTCATAATTTTTTCTTTGTCTTAATTTCAGTTTCAATTTTTTTAGCAGTTGCAGCCTTTTTTTTTATTTGTTGAGGAGCTGGAGTAATATTCCTTTCATTCTCAAAAGCAAGAACCTTTGGAAGTAATCTTTCTTTAACGAATGTAATATTCGATGGACAAGTTTTGCAGCCAGGATTCCAGCCTTCCAATTGTTCAAATATTAAAAACATCAAATCAACTTCTCTTGGATAAAAGCTTGATTTATGCACTAAAGGTAAAAGTTGGTTATATTGTTCTTGTGTCATACTTTAAATTATTTCTATTATTATATCTTCCGGCGCTGATTTCAGCCAACCATATTCCTTTATTAATTGCAATTTCTCTTCCGGTAATTCCAGTGTTTCAATCTGAGAAGGAGTAATTACTTTAATATCTACTTTTTCGCTATCTCCATTTTGGAATAGGAGAAGAAACCTTTTCCAGCCTATTTCATAAAACTCTTCAAACAAATAGTTGTAAATCTCTTTTTGATTTTTCTCAGAAGGAATACCACTATAAAATATCATTACTAAAATCTTATCTTCTATTTTCATACTGTTAATTTAGATATTAAATGAGCGCTTAAGCTTGTTAAGGAAGCGAGTAATATTATTTGTCCAATTGGATAGTTAAAGGAAAAGTATATTACCGAAACCCAAAAGCTAAAGCATTTCACGCAATCGGTTATACTATTAAATAGATGAATTATTATGTTGTTTTTGAATTTGGTATAAAATCCAAGTTCATACTTTAGCATTCGGAACGGCTGGAAGTTGGTAATTAGCCAGGAGAAGGATATTAGCAGTAATATTTCACTAAGTATTTTAAAATTTAATTCAATCATTTTTTTCTTCCTTTCTTTCTTTTCTTCCTTGAATAATATGGCTTGTTTATGCCTTCTGTTCGCAAATATTGATTTATTTCTTCGCTCACCTTATTTAAGGTATTGTGTACTGAGGTTAACGGTATATCTATTCTTGTAGCTATACTTCTTGTAGTTGCGGAAGTATAAACATATTCGGAAAAAAGCATTTTGTCATACCAGTGCAAATTGTTTTGGATGTAAGTTGTAGCAGCAGACAAAGCTCTTGTGCTATTAATCTTGGAGAGCTGTTCTTGCTCTATTTCTTCCTCAAAGTCTTTTTCTGAATTATCGGGCAGAACTTCAGAAAAAAAATAAGGTAATTCAACTTCAGCGTTACTTTGTCGGCAGTTTTTCCAAATGAAAGGAGAAGTATTGCTTCTTGTTTGAAGTTTGAAAAAGTTTAGACAATAAAAAAAAAGTTGCTCTTTGTGATAAAGATTTATAATTAATTCCTCTTTTTGTTTCAATAAAAAAATGTAAAGCTCTTGAAGCAAGTCCTCATACAATGAAGCATTGAACTTTAGATTATTTCTCGCAGCTTGTTTTAATTTGGAACAACTTGCAAGTTGAGTTATTATTTGGTTAACTGTTGTAGCTGTTAAAATCATTCTCTTCTCTTCCATTATATTTATATTCCTAAATACTGTTTTTTTAAAGCTCTAAAAATAAATTCTGTTACTTCGTTGGCCTCTTCTATTTGATTAATTGTTAAGGAAGCTTGTAGTTGAATATAAAGAAGGCTGGCATAATGTATATAGCTCTTTATTATTTTGTCTGCTTTTGGATTGTTGTCGAAAAAAATATCCATAATATTTATAGGTTAACTTTAAATAGATTTAAATTGTTTATTTCCGCAATATTATATTCAGCAGCCAATTCAGCTTTAATTTCTTTATGCAGCTCTCCAAGATTAATTCCCAAATCAATTACTTGTTTGGCTGTTTCTTTTCGATAATGAAAAACTTTACTGCTTGTTTTATTTTTGGTTCTAATTTCTTCAATACTTTGGCGCTTTACTTCAGAATGTTTGTAGCAATGAGGCGAAAAAAGTAAATCGAATAAATAAGCCATGCCTGTAATGTCAATATAAAGGAGCCAGGCTTTAGCTTGCTTATTGCAAGCTTCAGTTATTATATTTTTAAATTTGTGTCGCTCTAAATAAACTCCATCCCTCAAATATTTAATCGGAACCCTGGTTGTTTTTTGCTCGCAGATTATCCGATTCCCTAAAGTGTTCCAACTTTTTCTAAACGCAATTTCTTCTTCCAGTACATTATAATATACTGAGCCTTGATTTGTTGAGCCGCTTCTCATTTGTGAATCAACTTTAGCCTCAAGAGTTGGATAAAGCCAATACTTAAAGTCCTTTTGCTTGCTCAGTAATATTTCAAACAGTTGCTTTTCAACTCTCTTTGTGGCAATCAGAGTAAACTCTTCTATTTGTTTATCGGTCATATACCTATTGTTATTATTATTAATGATAATAAATAGGTATATTTTTTTTTAAGCCGGATTTTTTAAAAAGAAAAACCGGAAGTTGTTTTTCTTCCGGTTTTAAATTTTGTTATTGTAATATTACTCTTTTCTCTCTTCTTCGAGCTGCTTGCAGCATGAAACTAAATCTTGAGCCTTGGTTAAAAGAGCCTCATCTCCTTTTGCAGCGAATTTTGTAAAGTAATATATAAGTTCATTTTCATTATATCCAAGCTGTTGAACGGCCTTGTAAACTTCCAGCTCATTAAAGGAAGGAATCATTCTTATTTGCTTGCCTTGGAAAAACCTCAATACCTTCCTTGTTTCCTCTAACTGCACTGGAGTTAAAGTAATATTACTCTTTGTTGTTACCGGATTATTCTTGAGCCGTTCACTTCCGGTAATATAACCGTTCAAGGAATTGGAATAGTAAGTAAGGGTATGCTTGGTTCCCGGCTTTGCTTCCAGGAATTGCTTATACCATTTATCAAAATAGTTAAGGAAGAGGCGCTCATTATACTTCCATGCATCCAATTGAAGTAGTTTTTCTTTGAGAAGTTCTTTCTTCTCCACTGAAATAATTGTTATTGTTTCCATTTATTTTATTTTATATTAATTTATTTATTATTATTTTATTTAAGGGGGGGCGGGCGCAATTGGGGGGTTA
>Ga0208825_1002941_pt1 | contig 10668 bp, 9 predicted proteins | sample AD_UKC113_MetaG_FD_184450 | JGI IMG/M metagenome (GOLD analysis project Ga0208825, IMG submission 184450) | Active sludge microbial communities of municipal wastewater-treating anaerobic digesters from Hong Kong - AD_UKC113_MetaG (SPAdes)... | ecosystem: Engineered > Bioreactor > Anaerobic >...
GCCACAACATCCCCCCCGCTTACCATCAATGATTTGGCAGCCAGGCAGACCTTGCCGCGCAAATGCAGGCACTGCCCGCAGGCAATGCACCTTTCATCGTCAATCTCAACTTTACCGCTGGTGTTAAGGGCTCCGGTGGGGCACTCCACCTCGCAGGCCCGGCAGTGCCTGCAGTAAGCCGCCTTGGCAGCCACCGCCCGCAATTCGCTGATCAAAAAGCGGTCGGCCTGCCTGATTTTCTCCAGCTCAACAACCACACTGCTGTTCAGCCTGGCAATCCGGTAAGGGTACAAGCCTTCGCCCCTCTCAATATATCCCCTGTCCTCGCCGGTCAGCACCAGCGGGCCGATAGCCCTGGCCCAGGCCCGCCAGTCCTCCTCCGGGTGGCGCAGGGTGTACTTGACCTTCTCCCCTTCCCGGTTTTCGATGACCCTGTTGCCCCCCGCCGCCAGATAACGGCCGCCTGCCCGCCCTTTCCAGCCGCCCTCGAGGAGATACCGGTCGACCTGGCCGGGGGGGACTCCGGAGCCCAGGGCATATTGGCGAAGTATCTCGATGAAACTTATCATCTCTTTTTCATAGACACAACTGCTAATCATATCCCACCAACGTGACGCCATTGGGCATACCGCGCAGCCCACTCTCATGATCCCGTAACGGTAGGCCTGGTTTAACATCAGCCGGCGGCTGAAAAGGTACAGGTACACCTCTCCGGAGTTCCAGTCAATGATCGGGCTGGCGTTGGTCTGCATCCTGTGCTTGCCCCCGTCGGTGACAGCCAGGTAGCCGGCGCGGGAGGCGCTTTCCTCATGGCGCACCCCGTCGAAAATCAGCGCCCGCACGGCGGGTTTCTGCGCCAGTTCGCGGAGCAGCAACAAAGTGGGGGCTGATTTATGGACAGCGCAGCACCAGCGGTGAATGCGGCTGGGCGGCCCCATCTCCCGCCACAGGGTCAGCGCGTCCCTGCTGCTCCGGGCAGTGTAGAAACCGAGGTGCGGCCAGCGCCTTCGCGCCTTGTCCACAGCTTCATAAGTAGCGTCAATCTCCATCGTGGTGTCACCGAACACCACCACAAATTCGTCGGGAGCCAAAGCCCTCTGCACCAGGTCCAGCATGACCAGGGAGTCCTTCCCGCCCGAAAAGGCAACGGCCGTGACATCCGTTTTTTTCCGGTACCTGCGGTAAGTGTTGTAAATAAACTTTATTGCCTGCTGGGCCATGCCTTCCAGCATTTGCCCGTTTTTGGCGAGCATGGCCGTAATATCCACAGGCCGTAATTCCAGGCCGGTTCTATAGTATTTGACTTCCGGCCGCGAAAACAACCCGCCCCCTACGGCCTCCGCCACCAGCTCCCCGCGGTAGAAATATTTCCTTCCCCCCACGGCCCACAAATAAGGCTCATCGGCACGAAGATACCTCCACTGTTCATTAAATCCCAAAATTTCCAGTTCTTCATAAAATACAGGCCGCACTTCGCCCCGGATCCCTTCGTTTCTGGTATCTTTAAGCAAAATGCCGCCGGTCTCAATATCCCAGTGAACGTCATACATTAAATCAAATCAGCCCTCTACTGTTCCAAAAAGATTGATAAAAATTAATTTTAGTATGTATACTCCTTTTGAAGCATTGCCTTCAGGCGAAAAACATATTTGAGATAATAGTCAATATAAAAATCGCTGTAAAAAAGGTTGGGTTCCCAAAATTCAGTTTCACCATATTCGCTATACTGCCTGTCAATATACTTGATTATATGAAAGATATTATCTAATGCCTGAATTTCAATTCCATATGAAGAAATACACTCACATAAATAATATAAATCTTTTTCAGACAAGTTAAAATCTTCTTTAACCTTAAGGATGTCTTGTGGAGTTAGACTATTATTGTTTGTTAAAGACAAGTCCAAAAGACAATCAATGGTTTTTTCAGAACAATAAAGAACATCCTGAAATGGATCGCATGAGGAATCACATATAAAGTGAAGCGACCGGAACAAAGGACGCGTTTTATTATTCCGATATATAGTATTTTCTTGATAAGAAGCGGTTCCTTTGGTTAAGACAATATCTTCAGGAATATAATCAACTATTTTTATTTCTTCTTTTTCTAATAACTCGCAAATACGGTCAATTGCCTCAACAGTCGTATCAAGTTTTCTTGCAGCAAACACTTCTGCGATATCATTGTAAGTTACAAGGCCATGTTGCTTATTACCACGTCTTTGTAAATCACGTAAACATTTTTCATAGGCAAATTCATTATCAACCATTTCCTTATCCCTCAATAGGGTGTTAGGAGATCAAAGCTTCATATTTTCTGATAACAATCATATTTTAATATTAACAATTTCATTTTCCAATCTCTTACTTGTTTACTAAATTTCATCTCTTGAAGTAAAACATTTAAAATTGAACTTCTATTTCTTCTCGATATTCTCCTGCATTTACTATTTAAACAATTATCGAGAATTATCGACATAATATGACATTAAATTTCCGGGGCTTTCTTATTGGAACAGTTAGAGTTGGAACAACCCGCACCCCTCCTGGATATTATCCCGGTATACCGGATTTTTTTAAACTATGCCGGCGATTGACAACTTGAGCCAGTCCGGCCCGAATAATATTATCAAAACGGATGCGTTGTGGTAATATTTAAGGAAGATTGGAGGTAGGGCTGATGAATTTTTTGATAGGATTGGCGGCAGGGACCTTCGGAGGGCTTGTCGGGCTGGGCGGCGGCGTGATAATGGTCCCCCTCATGGCAGGCGTTCTGAAAATCGGACAGCACAAGGCCCACGGCACAAGCCTGGTCGCACTCGTCTTCACCGGCATAACAGGGGCCGTTACCTATGCCTTAAACGGTTCGGTCAACGTACTGGCCTCCGCGCTGCTGGCATCCACCGCCATATTCACCACCAGGGCGGGAGCGCGCTTCGCAAACACCCTCCCCGAATGGAAGCTGAAAAGGGCCTTCGGGGGGTTTTTGCTCCTGGTTACCGTATTCCTGCTCTTAAAACCTTACCTGTCCCAGGCAGCCGGTCCTTTCACGGGATGGGCGCAAGTGCTCGCGCTCTTGTTGACCGGCGCCTTCACCGGCTTCCTCTCCGGGATGATGGGGGTGGGCGGAGGCACCATCATGGTTCCCTCAATGGTGCTGCTGACCGGCTTCACCCAGTATACCGCCCAGGGCAGTTCACTCCTCGCCATGGTGCCTGCCGGAGGGGTAGGCGCATATACCCACTGGCGCCTCGGAAACGTAAATACGGCTATTCTGCCGGGACTCGTCCTCGGCATACTTGCGGGCACATTCCTGGGCAGCAGCTTCGCCCACGCCGTCCCTGAAGACGCCTTGCGCGTCATGTTCGCCGCCGTGCTGATCTGGACGGGGACGAAATATTTGATCACACCCGCTCCCCGGGCTGAAAACGGGCAGGACTCGCGTCGCAGCGGCGATGCCGCCGAATGAGCCCGCAACCGCCGGCGCGCCGGATGAAGGTCATAATCGACAGGGCGACGGCCGGAAACAAATATCTCTCATGTGACAGCAGGACGCCGGTTTCCGGGGCGAGGTGCTCGCGGGCCGGCCTGTAGATCAGGTATGACGAGGCGATATCCGCCAAACTCGCGATAAAAACATGCTTTTTGGTAAACGTCATCCGCCTCTCCTCTCGAACGCCGCGCGTCATCCCGCCGCGCGTCATCTTACGCGGCCGGTCCTGTTTCTCCTCAACGCCTTAACCGTCAGGATCATCCCGGTTACCGTCATAACAATCATTCCAACAGCCGCGACATCCAGCAAAAATGACACGTCCGTGCCGCCTACCCTGCCGGCATGGAGGTTCTTTACAAAAACCATAATGCCGCTTCCCTGACCGGCGTTTCTGTAATTCCTGCCTGCCTCCCCTCCCTGCGCCCCGGCGCCGGGCCTTCCCTGAACCTCGCCGGCAGCGGATCTTTCAAGCATCACACGCTGTTCCGCCGGCGGCCGGCCGGCGCCCATGAGCCAGGGCTCCAGCATCAGAAGTCCGGTGACGGCCTCAACAAATATCAACAACGACGTGAACAAACCGATCCACAAATGAAGATTGCGGATTTTTCTCATGGCATTCCCTCCCGGTTGAAACCGTTACTGAAAAATTCACGTTATTATAATCATACTGAGTTGCAACCCTCGTATGCCTCCGCCGGCGGCCGTAATTTTGCTCAGCCAGAGATTCAGACGGCCCGCGTCGTGCAGGAGAAAAATAAGTGCCGCGGACACCAGCAGGGAGAGACCGGTGACAGAAAACTGGCGGCTTCCGGAATGCTGGCCTTCCTACCGACCCGGAAGGTCCACTTCCGGTTGAAAAAATAGCTGTTCACGACACCGGGACCCATATCACCCCTGCCCATTCCTTTCAGGCGGGCTACCCCGTTGTAGCCGAAAGCCAGACAATGCACACCAGAATCACAGCCGTATCCCCCCTTGGAGTCAGACCGCCAGCTTACCGGCTTTTTTCCGCAAATCTAAAAAGCGGCATCCAGCCCCGTCAGATTTATTTTTCAAAGCGGAGCGCTTCGATCGGATCCAGTCCCGCCGCTTTTTTTGCCGGATAATAGCCAAAGAAAACCCCGATAGCCGCCGAAAAGCCTGCAGATAATAAAATTGAAGAGGTTGTGACGCAGGTAGACCAGCCGGCAACTTTTGAAATTATTTTCGCTCCCGCCATCCCGGCGAGAATGCCCGCCAGCCCTCCGGTCAGGCAAAGCACCAGGGACTCCACCAGGAACTGGTTGCGGATATTGCCCTGGGTGGCCCCCACCGCCATGCGCAGACCGATCTCCCTGGTCCTCTCCGTAACAGAAACCAGCATAATATTCATGATTCCGATGCCTCCCACCAGCAGGGATACGGCAGCCACGCTGGCCAAAAGCAGCGTCATCACGCCGGTGGACGTTTCAGCGGCTTCCAGGACAGAGGTCAAATTGCGCACGGTAAAGTCGTCGGAACCGCTGCCGGCAAGGCGGTGTCTTTCCCGCAAAAGTTCTTCAATGCTGCTCTGGACGAAAGACATGCTGTCTTCCGTCTCCGCCTGAACGTTGATCATGCGGACGTAGTTCACGCCCAGCATTCTCTTTTGCACCGCAGTTACCGGAACATACACGACATCGTCCTGATCCTGCCCGCCCATGGAGGCGCCTTTTGCGCTCATCACGCCCACCACCGTGAAGGCCAGTTTGTTAATCCTGATGGTTGATCCGACCGGGTCCTCGCCGGATGAAAAAAGGTTGTCCGCCACCGTTTTGCCCAAAACCGCCACCAGGCTGGAACTGTTTACATCCTCACCGGTGAAAAAAGCCCCTGAACCGACAGCCCAATTCTTTATAAACTGCATTTCCGGCGTGGTCCCGTTGACCTGGGCGGTCCAGGTCCGGCTGCCGTAAGCGATGGTAGCGCTGGCGCTCAATTCCGGCGCCACATTGGCCACCATACTCAGCCCGGCAATGGCTTCGGCGTCCGCCAGGGTGAGGGTGTTCACACTCCCCGAGGCTCCCCTTACAGGCCCCATTCCGGCCCCTGAGAAAACCATCAGCAGGTTTGAGCCCATACTGGAAATCTGGTCGGAAATTTTCTTGCTGGCGCCCTGTCCTACGGAAATCATGATGATGACGGCGGCAACACCGATAATGATGCCCAGCATGGTCAGGGAAGACCTCAATTTATTTGCCTCAATTCCGTTTATTGCCACTTCAAAATTGTTTAAAAAATTCATGGAGACACTTCCCCCTCATCCGGAAAAGCAGCCAGGTCCCCGGCGGCGTTTCTGGCGTCCGGCACCGGGGTATCGCCGATCACCCGTCCGTCTCTCAAATTGATCAACCGCCGGCAGTAAAGGGATATGTCTTTTTCATGGGTAACAATGACCACAGTAATGCCCTTTTCAATGTTTAACCGCTGAAGCACTGAAATAATCTCCACGCTGGTTTTTGAATCGAGGGCGCCGGTAGGTTCGTCGGCCAGGATCAGAGAAGGGTTGTTCACCAGGGCGCGGGCAATGGCGACTCTTTGCTGCTGACCGCCGGACATCTGGCCGGGGTAGTGGCGCAGGTATTTCGACAACCCGACCCAGGCCAGAGCTTCTTTTGCCCTCTCCGCCATTTCTTCCTTCCCGGCGCCGGCATAAATCATGGGAAGCTGGACATTGGCCAGCACGGATACTCTGCCCAGCAGGTGAAACCCCTGAAATACAAAACCGATCTTTTTGTTGCGGATGACGGCCAGCTGGTTTTTGTCCAGCCGCGAGACATTTTCCCCGTCCAGGTGATAAGTGCCCCCGGAGGGACGGTCCAGGCAGCCCAAAATGTTCAGCAGGGTGCTTTTGCCGGAACCCGAGGCGCCCATGACGGCCACCATTTCACCCGACCTTATGGTGAAGCTGACATCCTTTAAGGCGGAAATTTTTGTTTCCCCCATGTCATATATTTTTTTAATGTTTTCCAGAACAATTGCCACGATACTCCGGCACCATCCCGCGCTGCTTTTTTTTCCTGAAATGCGCTGAAAATATTACCTGCTACCGCGGGGGCGGCCCTCCCCCACCCGGCATCAGCGGGGAAGCGGAACTCCTGCCGGCGCTCCCGCCGCCCGTGCTCGTAACGGTACCGGTATTTGCAGCGCTGCCGGCGCCCACAATCACCGTGTCCCCTTCACTGAGTCCCTCCAGTACCGCATAGTTTTTCAGGTCCGATATACCCAATACCACCTGCCGGGGCAAAGGATTGCCGGATTTATCCGGGACGAGAACGGCCGCCTGCTGTTTCTGATCACTCTCTTTTACCGTCTTTGAATCGCCAGTTCCGCCGGCGCCGCCGGGATCGGCGCCGCCGCCGCTTTTTGAGGCGGCGGTGTCTCCGCCGCTTCTTACTGCGGCAGGCGGTTGCGCTTGTTCAGAAACACTCTGTTTCATTTTGCTCAGATAATTGGCTGCAAAAGTAACAGCGCCCTTTGGTATGGTGAGGACATTCTCCTGTTTGTCGACAATGACGGTCACATTTGCAGGCATCCCGGCTTTTAGACCCTGCTGATTTTCGTCTATCTGGACAACCGCATTATATATCTGTACGTTCGACACTGTTTCCGCCTGCGGGGAAATGCTGCCGACCCTGCCCGTGAAGGTCTTGTCCGGGAAGGCGTTTACGGTGAATTCGACCTTCTGGCCCAATGCCAGCCTGCCGATGTCGGCTTCGTTGACCTGGGCCTTCACCTGCAGGGCCTCGGAGATCAAAACGATAAATCCGCTGCCGCTGCTGGTATTATTATTGTTGGCCGTCGCCCGCTGACCTTCTCCCCCGTTTATTTCACTCACAATACCGTTCATAGGGCTGACCATTCTGGCCCCCGTCAGGGCTTTTTCAGCCATCTGCAACTGAGCTTTGCCGCTTTCCACCTGAGCGGCCGCGGCGGCGATTTCTTGCGGCCTGTTGCCCGCCAGGAGCGACTTCAAAGAGGCTTCTGCCTGCTTTAGATTGCCCTCCGCGCTGACATAGCTGTTGTTTGCTGTATCAAAATCGGACCGGGAAATGGCTCCTGCCTGAAAAAGTATTTGATTGCGCTCCAGATTGGCTTTCGCCTGGTCATACGCCGCCCGGGCGATCTTGACATTCACTTCGGCTTTGGTTATTTCTTCTTCCGTTGCGCCGCTCTGCAAAAGTTCCAGATTTGCAAGAGCACTTTTTAAATTTGCGGAATTCTGGATCACCTGCGCTTTTAAATCGTCCTCTTCCTGTTCAGCCAGGAGTTGTCCGGCCGTTACATGATCGCCCACTTTAACGTATATCTTCTTAATTATTTCCGCGTTTTCAAAGCTTAAAGAGACGGTGCTTACCGGCTCAATGGTGCCGCTGGCCGATATGCTGCTGGTGACGGCGCCGCGCTTGACCGTACTGGTAATGTAACCGCCCTCCGTCTTTTTGGCCCCCCACAGCAAACTTGAACTGCCCAGCGCTATCGCGGCAATTGCCGCCGTACAAAAGAGGAGTTTTTTTCTTTTTAAGCCGCTCGAAGCCCTATTAAGTTGTCTCAAAACGGAATTAAGCGGGCCTGACATAAAAGGTTCCCTCCGGGCACTGACAATCTTTTCTTTAAATAACGACGTCCGAACAAAACTGTAAAGGAGTTTCGGGGCCATCCTCCTTGCAAACGCAAGTACCCCTGTTCTTGAAAATAATACCTTCTGGAACTGAATTCTCCCTTAACGTCAACTGAATATTAATTGAGAGGAGGCTTAATGTGCGCTGAAAAAGCAGTGCGCAAAAACCGCCCTCGATGAAAATGAGCGGAGGCGGAGCCCCCGTAGATGGCAGACAGACAACTTTTTTCGGCCAGAAAAAAAGACGCCTTCGCGTCTCCCCAGCTCAACTCCGGTTGCCGGGGGCCGGACACACGGCCCATCGACTCCGTCCATACGGGTCGACAAACCGGCAGCCGGTTGCTATGGAAGGCGGATGTGAAACGTGCAGCCTTCCCCCTCCCGGCTTTCCACGCCGATGGTACCGCCATGTGCTTCCACGATGGATCTGGTGATTGCCAGGCCCAAACCGGCGCCGCCGTATTTGCGCGTCCGGGAGGAATCGGCGCGGTAAAAACGGTCAAAAACGCGGGGGAGGTGTTCGGCGCTGATCCCGGGGCCGTTATCCTGAACGGACAGGTGCACGCCGCCCTCCCCGCCGGACAATGAAACACGAATATGTCCCTTATCTGGATCCGTGTGCTGCACCGCGTTGTGGAACAGGTTCAACACCACCTGCTTCATCTTATCCGCATCATATTTGCACTTCAGGCCGGGCCGGATGCGCAGGTCAAGCCTTCTGCCGCCTGCCAGGATGCGCAATTGCGGTTCCATGTCCCGGATCAGGGTGTCCAGAAAGCCCTCCGCAAGCTCGACACGGGGCTCGCGGTCGAGTTTGGTCAGAAGAAGCAGGTCGTGCACCAGTTTGGTGAGACGTTCCGATTCCCCGTACATGCTCTTCAATGCTTTGTGCAATTGATCCGGATGGTCGGCCGCGCCGCGCAGCAGCACCTCCAAAAACCCGTGGATGGAGGTCAACGGCGTGCGCAGTTCGTGTGAAGCGTCCGCTACAAAGCGGCGCATCTGCTCCTTGGTTTCCCTTTCCGCCGCAAAGGAGGCCTCCAGGCGCTCCAGCATCCCGTTGAAGGATTCCGCCAGGCGGTCGATTTCCACCTGCCCCTGCCGGGTCGGGAAACGCCTGTCCAGATTCCCGGCGTCGATCTGTTCCGCAGTGCGCACCATATTGAACAAGGGGACCAGCGTTCTTTTAAGAACAGGTAAAAAGCCGAACAGCCCCACCAGCATGGCCATGAGGGAAAGGAACAGGAAAGTGAGCAGTTGACGGACAAGCAGTTCTTTGAGCGGTCCGGTCGGCGTGGCGGCTTGAACGGCGCCGAAGACCTGGCCGGGGCCTGAAGCAACGGGCTGCAACACCACCAGTTGTTCCGCCCCCCCCGACCCGACAACCCTGTAGTCCGGCTTCGGCTCCGGCTCCGTGACCTGTCCCGGCTTTCTGTTCAACACTTCCAGATACTCCTGCGTCTCCAACCGCGGGGGGCTTATTCCGCCGGGACCGTTCAGCAAAACGGAATAATTGCCCTTTATATCTATAAACGCGAGATTTGCGTCAGGAATAAAAAAAAACGACGGGTGTACGAAATCGTCTTCCGCGAACAGGTCGAACAGGTCGAACTGCTGCCAGACATGGCGGGGTATGGACATGACCTGGCTCTTGAGGCTGGCGGCTTTATTCCTGTATATGACCTCCCGCATAAAAACATATTGAAACAGGCCGATAAGCACGAGCAGAACGGCAAGGATCAGGAACATCCTGGACAGCAGTTGCACCTGGAGTGAATTCGGCGCAAAAAAAGATCCGAAGCGGGACCTCTCCTTCCGGATCATGGCAGATCAACCCGGTATCCCGCTCCGCGCAGGGTTCTTATCAACTGGTGGTTCTTATCGTTCAACTTGTCCCGCAGGGAGCGAATGTAAACTTCAACTATGTTGTCCTCTCCCCCGAAATCATAGCTCCACACTTTATCCAGAATCGTTCTCTTGCTCAACACCAGCCCGTGATTGACGACCAAAAACTTGAGGAGTTCGTACTCCGTCGGAGACAATTCCAAAACCCGGTTTTCGAACCTGATTTCTTTGCGGCGGTCATCGATGCAAAAAGGCCCGATCACCACCTCCCCGAACAGGTTCGGAAACTGATTGCGGAGCCTGGCGTAAATCCTGGCCAGCAGTTCCTCGAAACTGAACGGCTTGACCATGTAGTCGTCGGCTCCGAGGTTGAGCCCCTTCACCCGGTCATCCACTTCGTCCCTGGCCGTCAGCATGATTACAGCCACATTCTCCGTCTTTTTGAGCATCCGGCACACTTCGAAACCGTCCATGCCGGGCATCATGACGTCTAGTACGACCACGTGCGGCTGAAATTGCTTCATCAGGCCGACGGCCGTCATGCCGTCCTGGGCGGTCCGCACTTCAAACCCTTCATTCTGCAGGCCGAGTTCCAGAAATTGCAGTATGTTCGGCTCATCGTCCACGAGCAGAATTCTGATCCCCGTCAATTGCCGCATTCCTGTCCCACCACCTTTTGTATATATTATCCT
>Ga0208825_1002942_pt1 | contig 10666 bp, 20 predicted proteins | sample AD_UKC113_MetaG_FD_184450 | JGI IMG/M metagenome (GOLD analysis project Ga0208825, IMG submission 184450) | Active sludge microbial communities of municipal wastewater-treating anaerobic digesters from Hong Kong - AD_UKC113_MetaG (SPAdes)... | ecosystem: Engineered > Bioreactor > Anaerobic >...
ACATCCATTTTCCTTCAGTTGTCAAAGAACGGAACTACTGCAAACTTCGGATAATCCTGTTTTTCAGGATGAACTTTGATCCATTATGAGTCTTCGGTTCAACTATTTCCCCCACCGGGTTGACTATTATTCCGCTGGGGATTTGTATGTACCAGATTCCTAAATTAGTAGCTTTCAATTTTTTGTGTTTTATTGCGTAAATATGTTCGTTAGCACCAATACTACAGCATCACTAATTGACGCTTACTGTTAATGCAAGCAGCTAAATTTGACTTCGCTAAATCAAAGTAGCTTTCCTTCAACTCAAAGCCAATTCCGTATCTGTCCATTTTCACTGCTTGAAAAACCTCTGAGCCGATACCCATGAACGGAGTAAATACAGTATCGCCTTTGTTGCTGTATAGGTGTATCAGTCTTTCAATCGTATCTAATTGCAAAGGGCAAATGTGCTTTTCGTCATTATCTTCCCTGCCATTACGATACCCCTGCAAAGTGTTTCCGTAATCAATATCCATCCATACAGGTGAAGCATATTTTTGCCACAAGTCAACAGGTATATCAGTATTTGTTACAGGATTAACCCTTTCGCCATCTTTACGGAATATCATTACATAATCAGGAATACCCACACGGCTCATTGTACTATCTTTCTTCACCTGCTTATGGAGTAGTCCAAGTGCTTTTGTACGCTGCATTTCAACTACAGGGTCTTTCCAAATTGTAACCCTTGAATGATAAATAAAACCTGCTTCTTCAAAAGCCTTCAATATCATTCCTGAAAAGTCACGAAGCCCGATAAACCCTTCTTTCCCTTTTTGAATAGGCAAATCCATACAATGAACCGCTACATTCCTGCCTTGCATCATTACACGGTTTAATTCTTTAATCAGAAAACCAAATTGAGTAAGGAACTCATTGTAATCTTTTGAATTACCCATATCCTCTAAGTGGCTGCTGTACGTGTATAATTCAGCGAATGGCGGAGAGAAAACAGAAAGCCCGATACTTTCATCTTTAATATCCTTAATCAATTGCACACAATCACCACTCTTGATAAAGTAGTTGTCGTTCTTTACTTCTTCGGTATCGTAATCAGCCGAAGCCATTAGTTTGCCGCTAAGATTTGCGTTAACGGCTTTACTCATTTCGTCTTGCATAACTTCAAATTGTTTTTGTTTTTGGTCAATAGATTGCTTCACGTTTGCCATTGTATCAGTAGTTATAAGATAAATGTTTACTTCATTCTTTTGCCCGAAGCGATAAGAACGCCTGATAGCCTGATACAATCCTTCAAAAGAAAAATCCAATGAAGCAAATATTTGGTTGCGGCAGTTTTGATAGTTCAATCCGAACTGTGCAATTTTTGTCTTTGTGATTAGTACCCGATATTCATTGTTAGCAAATCCTAACAGCATCTTTTCTTTATATTCAGGACTGTCCGAACCTTTCACTTCAACTGCACCAGGTATCAGCTTTTTGAGTGATTCGCCTTCTTCGTTCTGCTTAATCCAAATGATAAAATTTTCATCGCTATCGTTCACAATCTTTGCCGCTTCATCCAATCTTTCAACTTTTGTTAATCGTAGTTCCTGATTAAAGTTTGTTGCTGAAATAATTGCATCATTGAATAAACTGCCATTATCTCTTTTTGGTGTTTTTATTTGATTCTCCAGTAAGTTTAAATTGGGTAATACATACCCATGTTGCAAATCGTATTCATCGCATTTTTTGCACATAATTAAGTAGGTTTTTAATGTCGTTTATTGATAAATCAGTTTTTCTGTAATTACACTTCCAGCATATAACGCCTATATTGTTTTTCGTGTAACCTTTGGAGCTATCCACCCTATCAAGACTTGGAGCATCATCGTTTTTTTCTCCATTCCCCAAATACGCTAAATTCATTTTTTTTCCGCAGCATTCGCAATTATGGATAGTAAGAAATAAATGCTCTATGTATTCTTTTGTTAAGTCCGTATTGGACTTATTCCTTTCAAAAAACTTTCGTGTCCTCCATTTTGCCGGATTGTTTTTTCTCAAACTATCAGCATATTCTTTCACCTTTTGCCGATATTTTTTTGCATCTGCTTCGTACTTTTCTTTTCTCTTTTCTTTTAATTCCTTCCTGTATTTTATCTGATACTGCCGCAAGTGTTCTTTCCTGCATGGTTTGCAATATGGTTCATAGCTTGTTGTGCTTCGCCTATTAAGAGTAAATTCAGTTACAGGCTTTTCTTCTTTACATTTTTTACAAACTAAATTCATGCTAAATAATTTGATTGCTCAAATTTACAAGCATTTATTTAAACTTCCTATACTTTTCTTCGCTATTTTCACACTGTACCATAACATCCGATGGCTTATTCAGCATGATTGCCCAGCTACCAACAAACTGATAAAACAGTTTTGTTGCGTGTCCTTTCAATCGCCATTTAGCCGTTTCGCCACCATCATGCACGAAGTACATTGCAAGCATTTCATTTCGGCTCATTACGTCTAAAAATTCAGCATGGTTGCCTAATTCCATCGGGTCGTTAGGTGAAGGTGTTGCAGTGCAGGCAAGTTTGTAAGGGGTACCAGCAAAACATTCAATGATTAGCTTCTTTGTTTGTCCTTCAAAGTTTTTCAGAATGGAGCTTTCATCCAGTACCACACCTGCAAAGCAATCGGTGCTTATGTTTTCCAACTGTTCATAGTTGGTTACATATATATTCGTTGGTACTTTATGCCATGAGTAAATTTCAGGCAACCACTTTACTACTTCAATTCCAAACTTCTGCCCTTCTTGTATCGTTTGTCCTGTTACAGCCAATGGAGCAAGTATCAATACAGGCTTATTGGTTTGCTTCATTACCTGATTAGCCCATTCTAACTGCATCAAAGTTTTACCCAAACCGCAATCAGCGAATATGGCATACTTGCCAGCTTTTAAAGCACGTTTCACAATGAACTTTTGAAACGGAAACATATATCCGTTCAATTCATTTTCGTTCACATCAAATCCTGATAGAACGTGTGTTTTTTGCTTACCCTCTAAGAATTTTAAATAGTCGTTCATAATTTACCGTACTGGTGCTAACAGTGTATTGCCGCAATAAGGGCTGATGTAACACTATTTAGCAGTTAAACAATATGGGAACTGTTGTAATTCTGTTCAACTGATTGCCGCCAATTCCCTTACTGCGGCAATACTTGTTCGTTGGGCGAAAAACTACACCCTAATTATTTAAAGGTTTTGCGACCGACTTTTACCCATTCAATACCTTCATCCAAAACAAGGACATCGCTATAAGACGAACAGCCTTCCGCATCGGGGAAAATATGTTTAGCATCGTCTCCAACAGAATGAATAAGTCCTAAAAACTTTTCACCTTCAACATCTACTTTAATTTTCCATTCACCGTTTTCGTCATAAGTTATTTTAGCCTGTGTTCCATCGGATGCCTTTATAGCAATATTTTTAGCATCATAATGGTTTGCTTCTTCTGAAATAGCACCATCAATTTCAATTAAGTCATCGGATGCTCCGTAAATTTTCGTTTTCATTATTTTATTTTTTTATGGTTTGACAATTCAAAATTTATTTTACCGTTCTTCGCCCAACACCCGGTTTGGCGGCAGTCGGGGGACGAGTGCAAATCCTCGTCATTGTGCTACTATCGGCTGCATCGGTTGTTCATCTTTAGTTTTTCAAATACCGCCCGACCGCCAAGCCGAACCGTTAGCGGTCAGGCTACGGCTCGACAAACTCCTCTCCTTGTTTTGCTTCAATTTCCATTATGTGTGCATACAATGACTTTACTGCAAATGCAGAAAGTTTTACAACCGATACTTTGTTGTAATCATTGTCATCCTTTACGTATGCCGTTATTTCATGCACAGCCCCCTGAACCTTTGCTATGTAATCATTTGGTTTTGTCCAAATTACTTTTCCTTCATCGTTTTTCTTTGCTTGCATGAAGTGGCTAATAACACAATCTTGTACTTTGCCGTTAATGTTGATTTCTAAATGTGTCTTTTCCATTTTCTTATTGTTTGATTTTTGGACTTCTAAAAGCGGAGAAGCCCGAACCGCTAACACTTGCTTTGCAAAATGGCGGTTGACGTGCTAAATTCAACCGCAGTAATTCTATTCAACATTGGTGCTATATTGAAGCTGTGGTGTTCTAAAACCGCCACTTCGCAAAGCAGATACCGTTATGCGGCATGGCTATCCGACACTACATAAGGGGCATTTTTCTTCCTTTACGCCAAACCAATTATGCTTTTTGCAATGACTGTTTCTTTCGGGGTCGACAACATCATCAACAGTTTCATCAAGTGCCGACTGTGCATAAACTTTCATAATTGGTTCCTTCGCTTCAAGCAAAATGGTATTTAAAGCATTTCGCATAATTCTAATCCTTCTTTTATCATCCATAGTATTTCAATTTACCCGCCACGACCGCATAACATTGGTATTTATGCAAGTGTGGCAGGACGTTATAAATGTGGCGGAAGAATATCACGGCATCTTCGGTTCTATGGGCATCAGGTGTGCCGCCAATTCCACACCTGCATAAATACCTGCCGTTAAATGCAATGCTTACAGACGGTATCCTGTTCGTAAAGACTGCAAGTATTCAGGATAATATTCGTTATAACATTTGCCACATAACACAGGTGTAACAGTTTCCTCCTCTGGAATCATTACCTGTTCAACAATACATATATCACCACATATCTCACATGGTATTCCGACAGCACTGCATACAACATAGGGTTTTGTGCCATTTTCAGCGGACACATCGCTATTGGAATTTTGAATGTTATTCGACTTCATATTTTCAATTTTACATTTGAATAAAACGGCACAAAGCCCTGTTCGTTAAATGCAATGCCTACTTTCACTAAAAGTGACGTTCATTGAAGTTTCCCAACGGCATATTTTGGACAAATTTGTTATCGTAGTGAAGAATACAACTGCCTGTCCTCGCCTGAATATAATTGACAAGCATAGGTATTCCTCTGCCATCTGGTAAACCAATAAGATGTTTTATCCAGCGAACATCCTTTTCGGTTAAGTCAAATTCTTTTAGCCTGTCAAGCATCATAAAATCACGCTGTATTTCAGCATCTCGTTTGGCTTCAACTTTTTCAACATCTTTCATAATGTTGTTTACCAGTTGCTCATCTCGCTTCTTTTTTTGTTCTTCTTTTTGGCGTTCGTGGACACCAAATCGGCGGTTGTATTCTTCGCCTTCGTGGTTGTGGAAACTCATACTTTTTAGTTTTAATTTTTTCTTTCATGTTCATAGTAACACCAAAGGGCCCATGTTGCCAACCCGAACCCAACACCCGCAATAGTAATCACAATCTTAATCAAGGTCATGCCTATTGTCATTAAGGGTGATAGTACCAGTTATCATTTTCTTTTTCTTTTGGTTTATGGTTCATTGAATAGAGCAGTAAGGCAATAACAATAGCGCATACTACACTCAGCACTTTCCCTTCTGATGTGTATAGGTTTAGGAATTTCATTGGAGTGATTTTAGGTATTCTTGATAAAGAAGTTCATAAGTAAGGGTGGCTTCTGTTTCATCGTATCTGTCAACAAATAGCTGCCCATCATCATCACTTGCCACAAAATTACTTTCCATGAACCATTTAAAGAACCCAATACTTACTTTCTGTATTATTTCCTGCTGTGCATCTATTACTGCTGTCATCCATCCATAAGGATGCCTTGCTAATTCAGGGGTATATCCAAGCACATGCTTTTTAAGTATCTGAAATATTTCTTCGTCTGTCATGGTAAATTATTTAAAGCATCATGTTTCTTTGGTTTCCCGACTCTGTCAATCTCGCCAGAGTAGTATTTGTACATATATTCAAAAGAGTGCCTTTTAATTGATTTCAAAAGATTTGTCGGCTGGACTCCAAAAAATATAGCCCAATCAGACAATATCATTTTTTGCCCATTGTATGAGATCCAATGATTGTGTCTTGTATTCCTCATTTGAACATCTTTTAAAGCCCATCTTACATTTCCCGGTATATACCCTTTGTCATTTTCAATACGGTCTAATGAGTGTTCCGGGGAAGGCGATCGGCCAACGCCATTCAAAAAAAGCAAGAAATCTTCTTTCCACGCATCGTCCATTAAGATACCACGACCGCCATAATATTTATAGTTTTTACATTTAGGGTTGTAGCATCTAAACTTTATATTCAGCCATACCCTGTACTCTTTTGGGTATCTATTTTTACCGCAGTGCTTAAAGTTAACATGATCTTCCCCATGTTTATATGAACCATTATGCCCCATACACTAATTTTTCAATGTGCTTGTAAAACTTGTTACCCCGTTCTTCGTCGGTAAGCAGCGGGGCAAGAGAATGAAACCGTTCTTTTATGTCATCCCAATCAGCGAATAAAGGCCATTTGTCCATTGAACGATTATCCATGTTCCCGTGGCATCCCTCCCAGAAGTTTCGCTCTACCCAATTTAAATCATTTTCTGCAATGCTCTTGAATATACGCTTTGGAAAAATGTGCGCTATGCTGGCTCTGTAATGTTCATCTTCATGCTTAGAAGATTTCCTGCCGCAACCGCATTGACAAACTCCAACCATTTTCTTTCTGTTACGTTCAAAGAATTTATCCATACCATTATCTGTACCTGCTTCCGCAGCCTCTTTCTCTTTAGCTAATCTTTTTTCAGACTTCTTAGCTATGGGTTTCTTCTCTTTTGTTTTGAGAGGGCGACCCGCTAAGATGTTTTCCATTCTTTGTTTAAGGTAATATGACATAACTATAAATTTATATCAGATAATGGTGATTTTATTTTTGATATATGATTATGTGAAATATGTAGGTATAGGTTTGTTGTTTTTACGCTTGAATGTCCAGCGATTTTTTGCACCAAATTTATATCAGTTCCATTTTCTACCATATGAGTAAAGCTGCAATGACGAAGTAAATGTGTGTACACTCTTTTATTAATACCTGATTTAGCTGCCAACTGCTTAACTACTTCGCCAACGCTTCTGTCTGAATACTGAAATTGAAATTGACCGTTCAGCACATACTCTTTACTTTTATATTCAGCCCAATATTTTTCAAGTAACGGGATTAATTCTGGGGTAAGCATAACTTGCCTATCTTTTTTACCTTTTGCTTGGATAATATTTATAATCATTCGGGATCTGTCAATATTCGACCACTTCAAATTTATTAATTCAGACACTCTTAATCCGCATGAATAAAGTAAAGCCAAGATAACTTTATGTTTTGAGTTTTCACAAACTGAAAACATTTTTTGAACTTCGTAAACAGATAAAACTATCGGCAATTTTCCGTCTTTTCGAGCATAAGGGATGTATCTAAATTTTTCTTTTTGACCCAAGCAAACATCGTAAAATTTCTTTATGGCACTATGATAGTTTCTTTGAGTATTTGTTTGTTTAAGCGTTCCTAAAAACGTTTTAATGTCTTGTTCGTTTATATTTTTAGGGTGATCTTTTTTCGACTGCCCAAAAAAATATTTAATGCAAGAGGAATAGTTATCAATAGTATTCTTACTAAAATTTCTTCTTTTCATTTCCTGAATAAAATTATCCGTATGTTCAGAACTGTTCATATAAATATTTTATTTTCACGTTATTGTAAAAGTTTCGTACATATTTTATGTTATAAGCCATTTTATGACCGTTCTTGTTCAAGCAGTTTCTTTAATTCGACCTCTACTAATTTTACAAGCTGCTTATGAAAGCGAACAGGAACACGTTTTCCAATAGCTTTTGTTTCTTCACCTTTAGGGCGACCAGCACCTTTACGCTTGCCGCCCGGTGTTTTTTTCTTTATCATATTAGTATCCAGTTATTATGAATACTCTTTCATTTTTCTTATTAGCACACCAAATATGTGACCCGCCATAACCCAGTTTCAAATCCCACGCTTCACCAATAACTTCAAGAAGCTCATTTAAACAGCCTTGTTTGTTTGCACCATTTCTTTGAATAATTCTGTTAATAGTGCCTAAGCAATGATTAACTCTTTTATTTCTTTTTTCGATTGTGATTTGTTGTGTTGTCATTGTTTTTTGATTTTGTTATCACAAAGCTAAGTAATTTTTGAATACAAAAATCAAAATTCAAAAATAATTTTAAAATATTTTTATGACAGAAGAAAAACGGCTTATAACAAGGGGTTTTATGCAAGTCTGGCTGACACCTAACACTCGTCAATAAATCTATAATCAACTTCACCTATGGGCTGAACATTTGTCTTTCAAATATCAGCCCTGCATAAAGCCCTGATCGTTAGTGGTAATGGGCAGACAATCATCCATGAGCTGCATAACGATTGTATTTATTTTTTTGCCCACGCCACACTTTTGTTTTTCAATTCATCATTTGTTTTTAATTTGAATCATTCCGTTTTCTAATGCTTTTATATGCAAATTTTTTTCTTCAATTACTGCTTTTACCAATTCCGAAGGAGCAGTGCCTAAGGGTGAATGCTTTTCAATAGTTTCATTTGATAAATCAAGCACGTTGACAACATCTTCAAGCATATTTTTTAACTGCTCTTTTTGTTCGGATAATATCTTAATTCTATCCTCTATTGCTACGCACCTGTTTTTTAATTCATCTCTTTCTGCTGTTGTTGAATCCCATGAAACACGGGTATTCATGTGCCTTTCTTCTTCTAATTTCAGATTATGCTTTAATTTTTCAATTTCATCGTTTTGCAAAATTCGCTGTGCCATTATACCTGCATTGTACCATTCTACATCTACGAATTGTTTTTTAAATGACAATAACATTTCAATAAGTTGTGGCACAGTAACCTCAAACCCCATTTCATCATGTGCATCTTTGTAATCAATTGCCCATAATACAACCTTGTTATATCCGGGGCTTTTTTCTTCAATTTGTTTAGGAGATTTCAATAATTCTGACATAGTTATTGTTTTATTGTTATTGTAATAATAATTTCCGTGTCTGTTACTTTTTTTATCTTAGGAGTAGCATTTCTAATTTCCTTTACAACTGGCACAAGAACCATTTCTTCATAAGAACCTTCCGGCGCACCTAATAGTCCACACATATCATAACGATTATCTTTACCCAAAAGAGTAATATATTTACCGTCATATTCAATGCGGTAATCGCCAGCAAAATGAGGTTCTATATTTATAATTATTTCTTCTGTCATAAATTTAAAAATACAACGCTCCGCAACACAAAAAAATAAATACAACCCAGCGATATATTTCCAATCAACTTCACCTCAGTCATTCACCCCACTACCACTAACAAGCGGTTTTATGCTATACGGGCTTCCGGTTCGCTACTCATCGTTCTGTTTTTCAAATATCCGTACAGCATAAAGCCGCCGGACGTTGTTTATCTATTTTAGATATTGATACTTTAAAATAACTTCCAAGACCTCTAATCTTGCATTCTACCAAATCTGCTTCATCCCAAACTAAATACCGCTCACTATTTCTACCCGTCTGTTCTGGCACAAACAAACAAGGGAAGGTTGGGTCATCAATATACTGCTCTAAAGTAACTTTCCCCTCGAACAACAAAGGCTTGGGCTTTTCTGGTGCTTTGTACCAATCGGATATTGTTTTTAATGATTTTGCTGCATAATGGCTATTAACAAATATATCTCCATTATGGAGGGAAAATTTATCGATCGTACAAAATTCGTCACCATTGACCCAAAATGGGTATCTTTCTTCTCCCTTGTAGTTTATCCTATCTCCTATACTAAACACTTCTCCGTCAGGAATACGAAGAACGCTTTTTATTTTACATCCGCACTCTATCATAGCCTCGTTCGTAACGTCTTTGGCGTTTTTATGCTTACCGCTCATGTCCCATTCAACTATCTGCCAATCTCTCTTGGGCTGTTTACTCTTTTTAAATTCAGCTAAAACATCTTTAGAAATCCATTTATCAACGTCACTAAAAGCTGAGTGGTAAAACACGCCATATTTTGCAATCAAAGCGTCAGTCCATTTGAAGTCTTTATTGTCCATGATTAATTGCTTTTGTTGAGACAAATATAGATGATAAATTTACGCAAACCAAGAAAAAGTAGAAAATATTTTGAAAATAATAGGAAATGAACCTATATTTGCTGTCATGCGGACGTTAATAGACGAAGAAATACTCGAATTGGGGTTAATGAAAGATGACACAACCATTGTGAAGATGCTTTCATTTGGCAAAACTACAGCAGAAATAGGGGGTGCTATTAGCATGAATAACAGAACGGTGGAAGGTCGTGTTCTTCGATTGAGAAGAAAAACTAAGACAAATTCAATTGCGGCGCTGGTAGCTTTCTTTATAAGAAAAGGTATTATTGAATGATTAGCTGGCCGCCAACAATGATTCCCGTAGTTACCGAGCATGGAGACGGTTACATTTTGTATATCGAAACAGATGGAGGATGGGAGAATGATAGAGTGGCCGTGGTTTTAGAAAACGGAGGAATAGTTCGCCACTACCTCACAAGCCAGATAAAGATTTTTAACAACGCTACCTACTCAATCAAAAAACAGTAATATAAATGTCTAAACAATCAACTTCAGAGAAAATAACCTCTCTTTTAGATAAGCTAACTACAGAGGAAGCAGTGCAAGAATTTTATATCCTGAGAACTTATA
>Ga0208825_1002945_pt1 | contig 10658 bp, 5 predicted proteins | sample AD_UKC113_MetaG_FD_184450 | JGI IMG/M metagenome (GOLD analysis project Ga0208825, IMG submission 184450) | Active sludge microbial communities of municipal wastewater-treating anaerobic digesters from Hong Kong - AD_UKC113_MetaG (SPAdes)... | ecosystem: Engineered > Bioreactor > Anaerobic >...
TCCATCACCACCAATACTTCGTAAACCGATCCGGTAACGCTGGGCAAAGAACTTTTCACCTGACGACAACCAACCATGAAAGCTATAATTACTACAGAAAGCAAAAATTTCACTTTCCACGTATCGGACTTTTTCGGGAAATGCTGTTCAAACATAGACTAAATATTATCGCCGACAACATCGACCTCCTCTTGTTTAAAATATATTGGAGAAAAAATTTTTGTTTTGTCAAATTTTTTATTCCGACAAATTAACACAAATTTTTCCCAATTTTTTCACCTGCCAGCAAAAAAATTCAATACCGACTGCATGAAAACTTGCCTGTCGCTTTCCGAAACAATCGTTTCAAAAGGAAATCCCAACGCGCAAATTTTGTAATTTCCCGAATAAATGACGCCTGCACTCAGATTGTTTTCTGCATATCTGCAAAATGTGAATGCGGTTTCTTCTGCCGGTTCGATGGCATCAGGCGATTCTACATAATAAGAAATCGAATTGGGCTGGCTGAAGTACGGAAATGAAGATTGTTCAAATTGTCTGAAAGGTGAAGGTACACATTTTACTTCTCCTGTGATGGCAGCAGGATGTGTACGAAATTTCAATTTCAACGTATGTTCGAGAAAATGCGCATCTTCCGGTAAAACTTTTTCCCGATCACATAAATCGGAAGCTATGGCTGAACCGGTAACCAGCAAATTCCCACCTTGCTGACAGAACAAATTAATTTTTTGCTGTAAATCTTGAGGAAAAGTTTTAAAACTCGGAACTTTTTTCCCATAATCGGCTCCGATTTGTTTCTGTTTTCCCAAAATTAAATCCACAAACCGATAATCGTTCATGTTCACTTCACCATTGATGACGGCAGAACTGCTACACGACACGAAAGAATAACCGGCAGCCTTAACAGCTTTACCATGCAGAAAAGGATAATCAAACGAATTACCCGCCACTACTTTGCCTTCATAATTGGCATGACTTGCTCCGAATCCCGGTGCATCGTCATCCAACCAGGGCTTGTTTCTCCTGAATTCAAACTGAGAACCGGTAAAATTGTATCCTTGCAGGTAAGGAACTCCGGCATCGACGGTATTCAAAAAACCGGCATAAGCAGTATCGATAGAAAAACTTGCCGGTGCACTCACTCTTTGAAATCCATTAACAATCAAAACGGTACCTTTTTCTTTAGCATCGCGATAAACCGACAAAATTTCAGAAGGAAAGCTTTCGCCTCCCTTATTTACTGCCTTTACCTTGAAGCTGTAGATTTTTCCTGGTTCCAATTTTATGATATGGTGGGAAGTGTTGACCAAAACACCATTGTCAAAACCTCCATCTTCAACTCGTGTATAAACCACAAAATGTTCCGCTTCGGCTGTCGGTTCTAACGAATCCTTTGTACTTTTCCATTGAAGTTTTAGGGATAGGGAATCAATGAATTGAATGCTGAAATCGTTAACCGGTAAAGGTTGTACAATAAAATTCCTGCCTTCTGAAAAGGAAAGATATTTTAAAATGCCTTTGTAAACCGAACGGGAGACCAGAAACTGAAATTGCGGATCCAATCCAAACCGCATATCGGCAAAGTTTTGATGCGAAAGCAACTCCAACAACATGGACGGAACTTCCGGTCCTTTTGCTTCGTAGTAAGGTTTGTTCCAAATGCCGCGGCGTGTCCACTGCGAATCGCACACCAAACGAATATCGTTCACAATTTGGGTTTGTACCACATCGGTCAAATCCCGGGAAGCCCAGCGTGAAACTTTATTTTTAAAAATATCCTTTCCACTGAAGTTGTTAATAGCACATATTCCCAACGTTCCAATCACGGAATCGTTTTTGGTTACGCCGGCATCGGTATGAAACGCAAACGACAAATCGACAGGGATTTTTAATCCGTTTCCTTCAGCATCAAGCACCGAACCGCCTATCAGATAATTTACCCATTTGCTTCTGCATTGGTAATCATCCACATAATCGTTAGCCCCTTTGGTTGGACTGTAAATGCTGTCGGGGAAACCGGCCCACTGCAACCAGTAACGCGCTCCTTCCGAAAAACGCGGATAGCCACTCGTTTGCGGTTGATATTTCCAATCAACATATGTGCCGGTTGGCAATTGTGGGGAATTTTCTGTGAGCTTATCAGAACTTTTTTGGTTGGGTAATATTCCTTTCTGATTGGAGTATCGTGCAATATTCCCCATTCCTCCTCCAAATTTCACTGCATCGGCTGTTACGGTTTCTCCCTTTTTGCCTGTAAAATTTGTCAACACAACTTTTCCGTTGTCATTTTTTCCTTTATCAAAATAAAATTTTCCGAGATAAATCCACGTCCCTCCACCCATAGTTTGATTAACGGAAAATTCGGTTTCCCCACCTTGATGATAAACAGTGTAATGTGCTTCTTGAGTGCTGTTTTCCAAAGATTTGTAGGAAACGTAAACTGCATATTCCCCAGCTTCGGGAATATTTGGCTTCCATTCTGCAAGGGAAGCTTTCTTTTTATTGGAAACAGAAGAAATTTGTCGGTAGCTTCCCATTTTGAAAGGATTTTCTCCTTGAATATAATAGTTTTTTGAAGAAACAAAACCTGCCGTTCCTCCGATGCCCCATGCCTCTGTTTGGTTAAATTCGCGATATTCCGAAGAACCGGCAAAATCATTGTCCACAATTATTTCATGGCGTTGCGTATCTCTTTCTCGTGGTGTCAGCACTGTTGCACCGGCATTTTCGAGCATGGGAATCAGGAAAGGATAAACATAGGAAAGTGTGTATAAATCTTCCACTGTCTGCATCACGCGGGCACGCTGCCACTCCCAGCGCAACAACTTCTGATCGAAGTGCAACCCATGACTTGCCCACAACGCAATATTTTTCCCGCTTAATCCATTACTCACCGGATAAGGACGCGAAAGGTTTTTTACCAAAGGAAATTTTGGTTTCTTCACAACAAAGAAACGGTCTTCGTCAATTTTATTCTTGCTTCTGAAAAAATTGGGAATTAATTCTTCAATCGGCTTGTTATCCACTTGGCATACAATATCGTATTTTTTGTACTGCGGAAGTAAAATTTTATCGAGCGCGAAATAAATTTGTCGAACATTTTCATTACGAAAAGGAATATAGCCCAGCTTCTCGTTGGCCGATACAATTATTTTTTTTGATTTTTGATCAATGGAAATATTATCAACACCCACTTGCCCCACAAATATCGACTGATTGGCAATTCGAGTGAGCGAATCGACAATCTGATTTTTTAAATAGGATGACTGAGCAGACAAAGAAGCCGTTGAAAAGTAGCATAGCAAAATAAGCAGAAAAGAAATTTTTGTCGCTGAAGTTTTCCTTTCCTGGTGCAATGAATTTTTCATTTTTCCTGATTTTTTTTGGAACTTTGTTTTTCTTTTTCCAAAGTGGACAACATACCGCATGCAGCAAAAATATCTTCACCTCGCGATTTGCGAATAGTGGCCAAGATTCTGTTGTCGTTCAGATAATCACGAAACTGTGTCATCTTTTCTTCGCTCGAACTTCTTAAAGGAACTTTCGGAATGGCATGAAATCTGATAAGGTTGACGCGAGCATCCAAACCTTTGAGAAGTCGTACCAGTTCAGTGGCATGACGCATGGTGTCATTCAACTTGTCAAACATAATATATTCGAAAGAAAGTTTTCTTTGCCTTCCAAAATCAAAATTTTTGAGTTCTTCAATAACCTTTGCTATCGGATAGGCCTTCTCTATCGGCATGAGTTGAAGCCGTTCCTCATGAAAAGGAGTATGCAGGCTAATAGCCAGATTACAATTGGTCTTTCCCAGAAAAGTTTTCATACCGGGTATCAGGCCAATGGTAGAAACGGTAATTCTGTAAGGACTCCACGCATAGCCATAATCGGCGGTGAGGATATTCAGTGCTTTCAACACTTCGGCTGTATTGTCGAAAGGTTCACCCATACCCATAAAAACGATATTGGTAATTTCTGCTGCTTCGGGAACCGACAATATCTGATTCAGGATTTCTGCAGCCGTTAGCTGCCCCATAAATCCCTGTTTACCCGTCATGCAGAATTCGCAGCCCATTTTGCAGCCAATTTGTGAGGAAACGCACAAGGTATTTCGGTGCTCTTCGGGAATAAAAACAGTTTCTATAAAATGTTGATTTTCGGTTCGAAACAGGTATTTTTTTGTGCCATCGCCCGAAACAGAAACTTGAACCGGCAAAGAGCGCCCAACTTCATATTTTTCGTTCAATAATGAACGGTTTTTTAAGGAAATATTAGTCATTTCATCAATTTCGGAAATGCGTTTCTTATACAGCCAGTCAGTTATTTGACGAGCAGTAAAGGCTGGCATACCGAGTTCTGCGACAATAGTCTTCAACTCTTCCAGTGAAGCTCCTAAAAGTGGAATTTTCATACGTTTTTAAATTTTGTATTTTCAGTTCGGGTTGATTCATCCTGATATTAATCAATAAATTATTTCGAGTTCACGAATGGAAATTGTTTTTCAATGTAAAAAATTTTTCCGGTTCAATTTTCCAAAAGAAATGAAACAATCTGTAATTATTACAGGAGAATAACCTTCAGTGGCAAAGTTAAACAAACCTGACAATAAAAAGAAAACGGAATGAAAGAACTTCACCCCGCTTTACATATTTTATTTAGAAATGAAAAAATCAATAAAAATTTGAACGATTATCCTGAATATCGGTTTTGTTCTTCATATCTTCCAAAATCAAATAAGGCAATGAGTACAAAGTTCGTGCATTCAACTGCATGATTTCCATTTGTACGTTAAAAGGTTCGGTACTTTCACGCTTGTTGGTGGTGCGAATGACATACACTCCGGCATTCCCCTTGTATGGGCCAGCAACTTTTTCGAGTGGAACAACAGTCGCTTTCCCAATAATATAAGGTTCAAAACCAGCCAATCCGAATTGATAGGAAGCAAAATTTACTGCTTCAGCCAACTTGACTTCGGTGCCCAACGCAGAAGCCAACGATTCGAGTGCAGGCGTTTGCTTGAGTTGAGCAGAAAGTTTCTTAATCATTTGGTCTGCTTTCTTTTCTTTTATGATTTCACTCTTTATTTGAGCAGAAACTTTTTCCAAAGGTCGATAACCTTTTTCGTTCTTTTCGGTAATCATGGCAACCACATAATAATTTCCACATTCAAATACGTCAGAAATGTCGCCTTTATTTCCTTTGGCTGCCCAGCGAACAATCTGACGTGATTGCGGTAACCCGTTCACCTGTTCCGCATTTTCATTCAAATCTTCGGCCTGCTGTACAATATATCCTTTTTGCTGAGCTTTCTTTATGAAATTTTCTGCCGTCAGGTCAGCAGCAAATTGCTTGGCATCATTATAAACTTGGCTGAAAGTTTTACTGCTTGCGGTAACTTTTCGCTCCAGAATTGCTAACTTTACCTTTCTGCGAGGTGTTGTTTTTTGGGTAACCTGCATTATTTGCGTTCCCTGAGCATCCTTTATTGTAAATACTTCATTTACGGGTTTACTAAAAGCATTTTCCATAATCTGAGCATCTACACCTTTAGCACCATCGGGAATCCAGCCAATTTCACCGCCGTTGGCTGCTGTTTGTGGAACAGCCGAATATTTTTTTGCCAAGACTGCAAAATCGGCTCCGGCTTTAATAGCTTTTACCAAACTGTCGGCTTTTCCTTCATTTTCTTTGGTGAGATAAATATGACGAAGTTTCACTGAATCGGGACGCAATATGCCTGTTTCCATAATTCGCGCCATTGTATAGGTGTCGTTTTCGAATACGGGCCCAAAAACGTCACCTTTCTTTCCGCTGAAAGCAAAATCCTTCAACTGAGCCGGCACAGTACTTTCGGAATAGTATCTGCCATCGTACATTACGTCAGAATTTGTATTTACCAGCCCAACCACATCATCAGTGGTTTTAAATTCGTTGGCTATACGGTTAATCCATTGCTCGGCTTCCTTGTAATCTTCCTGTGAAGGTTTAATTTCAAAAGCCACATAGCTAATAGAAGAGGATTTTTCCTGCTTATACAAATCTTTTTGTTTATTGTAACGATCTGCTATTTCCTTGTCGCTTACCGAAAACATAGAATCGGGCAACGAATAATACGGCTGCATGACGTAAGCTGCATCAACAGTAGTTTTACGAGCCTGAAAATTCATTTTTGCATCTACGATGTTGGTGGTAATGGCTGAAGTAATAAGCTTGTTGTATTTTTCCTGTAAAATGGTATTTTTAACATTGTGTTCCCAAAACATCCAGTAATTTTTTGCCTGATCGATTTGTTGCTTCATTTCACTGTTGGTAGGTGTAGCATCCAAACTATTCAGAAATTGCACCAGCAAAGAGCGGCTAAACTGTCCGTTCTGATCCATGAAAGCCCGACGCTGAAGAATAAGGGGATGGATATTTTTACCAATCAACCGATCTGAAAGTTCATCGGCACTCACGGTTAATCCCAATTTTTTGGCTTCGGCATACAAAATTTTTTCATTTACCATGTTTTCCCAAACTGACGCTCTTAACTGCGACAAAATTTGTTCATTCAAATCGGTCTGTCCTGTTTCTATTTTGTAAACTTCCGTCATCTGATCAACAGCATCGCTGAATTCATGAATATTGATATCTTCATCTCCAACGATGGCAATTTTTTCGCGCGACTGATTAAAAAAACTGGAACTCGAATTGAGAAAATCACCGATGATGAAAGCCAATAAGGCAAGTCCGATAACTATGACAAGCAAAGCCCCTTTGCTTCTGATCTTTTCTAATGTTGCCATTTTACATTTACAATTTATTTGCTAAAACAATTATTTTTCGATTTTAAGGGCACGAATATACAAAAAAAACTTGATACTATGCTCTTTGATTCATTTTCTTCCATTTCAGGGCTACAAATTTTTCAAAAAAATGTAGTCGATTATTTTTCCACACTCATTTTCACCAGTTCAATTCTGTTATTGGTAGCTTTTACACATTTGAAAACGTAATTGTCGATTTGAATAATTTCGTTTAATTTGGGAAAATGTTGATGGTGATACAGAATAAAACCCGCAATGGTATCGTACGCATCTGATTCAGGCAAATTAAGATTGAATTTTTCATTGATTTCGCTAATTTCGAGACGACCGGAAAAGAGATATTCGTTTTCGCCTGTCTGCTCAGCTATGTAATCGTGGGTGTCGTGCTCATCTTCAATTTCACCAAAAATTTCTTCCATAATATCTTCCAGTGTAACAATTCCGGCAGTTCCGCCAAATTCATCCACCACAACGGCAATGCTTTTCTTCTCTTTCATGAAAATTTTCATTAACTTCTGCGCAGCCATATTTTCGGGAACAATCGGTATCTGATTGATATGTTCTCTCCAATTCTGCTGATGTTCAAACATTTCCGAAGAATGAATATAACCGATAATATTGTCGATATTTCCCTTGTAAATGGGAATTTTTGAAAAACCCGTCTCAATGAAAGTTTGCTTCAAAGTTTCCAAATCCACTTCATAATCCAACGCAACAACTTCTGTACGCGGTACGAGGCAATCTCTCAACTTCACTTTGGAAAAATCCAACGCATTCTGAAAAATTTTTACTTCAGTTCCAACATCTTTTTTGTCTTCATGATTTTCAAAACTCTCCTGAATCAGATAATTCAAATCGGCTCGTGAAAATGCGTTTTCGTGAGCTGATGAATTAGGCTTTACGCCAAATAATCTTAAAATACCCAGTGATAGCCATGTTGCGAAAGAAGCAATTGGATATAAAACAACATAGAAAATAAACAACAGCACAGAAAATGTACGTAGCCAAAAATTGGAATTGACACGGAAGATACTTTTTGGCAAAAATTCTCCCGTTACCAGCACAATGGCGGTTGCAATAATGGTTTGAACCAACGTGATTAAAAATTGATTTTCGAGCGGAGCCAACCACGGCGACAAGAAGCGAGCCATGAGTAACCCGTAAATTACAAGACTAACATTGTTTCCTACCAGCATGGTGGAAATATACTGCTGTGGATGATTATAAAAAATTGACAAAATGGAAGAAGTTAAACTACGCTGTTTCTTGTCGAGTTCAAATCGTAACTTGTTGGAGGAAACAAAAGCAATTTCCATCCCCGAAAAAAAAGCGGAGAAACATAGCGTTATGATAATGGCTGTAATACTATTCACCTGAAATTAACAATTTATTTGCAAAGATATAACTTTTACACATAACCATAACAAAACAAAGGAGATAAAAACAGTCTTCAAATCCAAAAATTTTAAAAATCTCATTTGTTAAGTGATTTTATTGAAAAATAAGCCTTTATACTTTTTCACAATAATATTTTGGTACAAATTTCCACTATTCATCGGCAATTTCAAATTAAATTCTTAATTTTGAAGCGTTTCATCACTATTCTCCTAACTTGTGAAAAAATTTTTTATCGAAATAACGGAATATCTTTTAGTTCTTAACCAGATAAAATAAAACTCATGAAAACATTTCACTATTTTTTGTTGCTTATGGCTTTGGTTGCTGCCTCCTGTACCAACCAGCCCAAACCGCATGAAGTTATCGATTTCACCAACGATTGGAAATTTACATTAACCGACTCTACTGCAGATGCTTCCGCTGCCGATTTTAATGATACTGCATGGAGAACATTAAATTTACCGCACGACTGGAGTGTTGAATCCGACTTTTCAGAAAAATTTCCTGCCGCTCCCGGTGGAGGAGCACTTCCCGGTGGCATTGGCTGGTACAGAAAAACTTTCAATGTTCCTGACTCTTACAAGTACAAATGTGTTTTTGTTGATTTTGACGGAGTTTATCGCAATAGCGAAGTCTGGATCAACGGCCATTATTTGGGGAAACGGCCTTACGGCTACATTTCTTTCCGTTACGAACTGACACCATTTTTGAAATTTGGGCAAAACAATGTCATTGCCGTTCGCGTGGACAATTTCAAGCAGCCCAATTCCCGTTGGTATTCCGGTTCGGGTATTTATCGCAACGTTTGGCTGACAATAACCGAACCCGTTCACGTAGATTTGTGGGGAACGTATGTAACCACACCCGAAATATCCGAAAATGCTGCAACAGTTAACATTCAAACTTCTGTGAGAAATGAAAGTGCAGAAAACCGCGAAGTAAAAATTGAACAAATACTGTTAAATAACGATGGGAAAGAAGTTGCCAAAAACGAAACTTCCGTCAAAATTAATCCCGATACAGTTTCTTCCATTTCCCAAACGCTGTCGGTGAAAAAGCCAATTTTATGGGAAATAGACCGCCCCTATTTGTACAAAATGGTTACGCAATTATCTGTTGATGGCAAACTTACCGATCAATATGAAACTCCTGTAGGGTTGCGTACTTTCAAATTTGATGTTCAAAAAGGATTTTTCTTGAATGGTAAACATTTAAAAATCAATGGTGTGTGTGATCATCATGATTTGGGAGCATTGGGTGCGGCTGTCAACAAAAGAGCGTTGGAACGCCAGCTGCAACTGCTGAAAGACATGGGTTGCAACGCCATTAGAACCTCTCACAATCCACCTGCTCCCGAATTGCTGCAACTTACCGACAGCATGGGATTTATTGTGATGGACGAAATTTTTGACATGTGGGTGAAAAAGAAATCAGCTTATGATTATGCACTCGACTTCCCTAAATGGTACAAAACCGATATGACTGACTGGTTGAAAAGAGACAGAAATCATCCTTCCGTTTTCATCTGGAGTATTGGAAACGAAGTAATGGAACAATGGGAAGATATTTCAGCCGATAACATGAGCCTGGAAGAAGCCAATACACTTTTAAACAATATGAAAGTGAGCGATACGGGGAAAAATGCTCTTTCGAAAAGTGCTTTGCTCACCAAACATTTGTCGGATATTGTTAAATCTGTTGATCCAACAAGGCCTGTAACGGCAGCTTGCAATGGCACGCAAAAAAACAATCCGCTCTTTCTGTCCGGCGGACTTGATCTGATCGGGTTCAATTATCATCAAAACGAATTTGTGGATGTTCCCAAAAACTTTCCAGGGAAACCGTTTATTGTTACCGAATCCGTTTCGGCAGTGCAAACCAGAGGTTTTTATCTGATGCCTTCCGACAGTATTTATATTTGGCCTGACCGTTGGGATAAACCTTTCTTCAATCCTTTATTGAAATGTTCTTCCTACGACAATTCCCATGTTCCCTGGGGCTCTACTCACGAAGAAACCTGGAAAATCATAAAAAAACACGATTTTATTTCAGGACAATTTATCTGGACAGGGTTCGATTATCTGGGAGAACCAACGCCCTATTCATGGCCTTCCAGAAGTTCCTATTTTGGAATTATTGACCTGGCAGGTTTCCCGAAAGATGTTTATTACATGTATCAGAGCGAATGGACAGATAAGGACGTGCTGCACATTTTCCCGCACTGGAACTGGCAAAAGGGACAAACCATTGATGTTTGGGCTTATTACAACCACGCCGACGAAGTAGAACTTTATCTCAACGGACAATCGTTGGGCAAACGCAGCAAACAGGGCGACGATCTGCATGTAATGTGGCGGGTAAAATATGAACCGGGAACGCTGAAAGCCGTTTCGCGTAAAAATGGCAAAGAAGTGCTGACGCAAGAAATCAGCACGGCCGGGAATCCGGTAAAAA
>Ga0208825_1002947_pt1 | contig 10655 bp, 12 predicted proteins | sample AD_UKC113_MetaG_FD_184450 | JGI IMG/M metagenome (GOLD analysis project Ga0208825, IMG submission 184450) | Active sludge microbial communities of municipal wastewater-treating anaerobic digesters from Hong Kong - AD_UKC113_MetaG (SPAdes)... | ecosystem: Engineered > Bioreactor > Anaerobic >...
CACCGCAATATTATTTCTTTGAGTTTTGGCTATTTAATCGGTGTGTTTTTGAGCTTGCTGACCGCAATTTTAATGATCCGCTCTTATAAAGAATATTTTAAGCCGCAATTTGATAAAGAAACATTTAGAAAAATCTTAAAAGACGGCTTTCCAATGCTTCTTTTTGGCATTCTGGGCTTCATCTTCTTTTCCACTGATCAAATAATGTTGGGTAAAATGCGCAATGTCACCGAAGTCGGCTATTACTCTTTAATCACCAAAGGCGTTTTGCTGATTAACCTTATTCCTTCTTTAATAATGGTGGCGCTTTTTCCTTATTTATCAGCCAACGTGAATGACAAAGAAAAAATCAAAAAACTGACCAAAAAAGTAGTGCTTGCTTTTATCGGTTTAGGACTTTTAATTTCAATTTTAGTCTTTTTCTTAGCGCCTCTCATTCCTCTTATTGTCGGTCAGAGCTATAAGCCGTCTCTCGGCTTGGCTCAATTTTTGATTTGGATTATTGTTTTTATGTTTCCCGCTGCCTACTTTTCTTATTTCTATCTCGCCTACAACAAACAAATGCTCAGCTTTTATTTAACGGCTATTAGTGCTATTATTAATTTAGTCCTCAATTTTTTGCTGATTCCTAAATATGGAATGTATGGCGCCGCGGCCACGAGTCTGTTTGCTCAATTGCTCAATTTTCTTTTGCTTTGGATTTTCAGTAAAAAAGTATTTCAGTCGCCAATTTCCACCCCATCTGCCGCTCAAAACTAGGTTATACTCAAAATTGAGTATAATTGTACTCAGAATTGAATATAAGAGAAAAAGAAAAATAAATGAATAATTTACTAAAAAAATCCCAAAAAGCGTTTCAAGAAGGCGGATTTGAGTTGTTTCTTCAAAGAGCAAAAAAATATTTACACGAAAAAGCATCGTCATTTTTTTATCATTTATACTTTATTTCTTTTAAAACTAAAATTTTAAAAGAAATACGAAATTTTCAAACTAATAATATTGATGATGTTTGGAACTTTATTAACAATCACTTACACGGATTAATACAACCAATGCAAATTAAAGAAGAATTTACCGAACTTTTGAAAATTTATGTTGATAGACAGCCAAAAACAATTTTAGAAATAGGAACAGCCAGAGGCGGAACATTATTTAGTTTTTGTAAATTGGCGTCAGATGATGCGATTTTAATTAGTCTTGATTTGCCCTATAGAGCATTTACTGGTGGATATTCAGATTGGAGAATGTCTCTACTTCAAGCATTTAAAAAAGAAAATCAGCAATTATATTTATTAAGAGAAGATTCGCATAATACAGAAACTTTAAATAAGGTAAAAGACATTTTGAATGGCAGAGCCATTGATTTTCTTTTTATTGATGCTGATCATAGCTATGAAGGTGTAAAAAAGGATTTTGAGATGTATTCGCCATTGGTTAAGGGTGGTGGGATTATAGCATTCCACGATATAGTGAAGCATCCACCAGAGTTGGATTGTAATGTAGATAAATTTTGGAATGAAATAAAAAAAGAATTTCAATTTCAAGAAATAATCAAAGATAAAAATCAAACGGCTTATGGCATAGGTGTTGTGTTTAAAAAATAAAAATATGTCTTACAAAATTAAAAATTTAAAAATTTTTATTACCGGAGGAGCAGGATTTATTGGCTCCAATTTAGTTAAAAGATTAATCAAAGATAATCGCGTTACAGTTTATGATAATTTTAGCGGCGGAAAGATAGAATTTTTGAAGCCGGTTCTGAAAGAAAAAAATCTCAAAATTATTAGAGGAGATATTTTGGATTTTCCCAAATTAAATAAAGCTATTAAAGGGCATAATTTAGTTATTCATTTAGCCTCCAATCCAGATATTGCCAAAGGCTTTGATGATCCCAGCCTTGATGTTAAGCAGGGAATTTTGACTACTTTTAATGTTTTAAACGCTATGCGTCTAAATAAAGTCAAAAAAATTATTTACACCTCTGGCAGTGGCGTTTATGGCGATGAAGAAAAGATTTTTATTAAAGAGAATTACGGACCGCTGACTCCAGTATCAATGTATGGCGCGAGTAAGTTGTCAGCCGAGGCGCTGATTTCCGCCTTTTGCCATTTATACGAAATGCAGGGTTGGATTTTGCGACCAGCCAATATTGTCGGGAGAAATCAAACTCATGGCGTTGCCTATGATTTTATTAAAAAACTGCAGAAAAATCCGAAAGAATTATTAATTTTAGGCGATGGTAAACAAAAAAAGTGTTATCTCTATGTTGATGATCTTATTGATGCAATGATGGTGGCGTTTTTAAAATCTCATCAAACAATTAATATTTTTAATGTCGCTTCCAAATCATTTTCTACGGTTAATGAAATCGCTAAAATTGTTGTTGAGGAAATGAGACTTAGAAATGTAAAATTTAAATATACGGGCGGAAGAATTGGTTGGAAGGGCGATGTGCCGCAAGTTAAATTAGATGCTAACAAATTAGTGAAATTAGGTTGGAAGCCAAAATTAAGTTCTAATGACGCCGTGCGTCAGGCAGTAAGAGATTTATTATGCAGGTAGTGATTTTATGCGGCGGAAAAGCCACGCGTCTTTATCCGCTGACCAAAAAAATTCCTAAATCGATGATTCCTATAGATGGAAAGCCATTTTTGGAATATCAAATTGAACTATTGCGTCAGAAGGGTTTTAGAAATTTTTTGTTATGCATTGGCAAAGGCGGGCAGCAAATAAAAAAATTTTTTCAGAGTGGGAAAAATTGGGATGTGAAAATTAAATACAGCGAAGAGAAAAAGAAATTATTAGGCACTGGCGGCGCTTTAAAAAACGCCGAAAAGTTATTAGAAAAAGAATTTTTGGTAATTTATGGCGACTCTTATGTTGATTTTGATTTTGGCAAAGCCATAAAATTTTTTCATCAAAATAATAAATTGGGATTAATGACTGTTTACAAGAATAATAATAAAATTGAACCAAGCAATGTTGAGATTCAGGGGAAATATGTTATTGCCTATGATAAAAAAAATCCGACTTCAAAAATGAAATATATTGATTACGGTGTGAGTATTTTTAAAAAAGAGGCTTTAAAATTACTGCCACCAAAGCAATTTTGCGATTTATCATATCTTCATAAAGAATTAATAAAACAACGCCAGCTTTTAGCCTATCCGGTTCAAAAAAGATATTATCAAATTGGTACTTTTGATGGGCTCGAGGAATTTAAACAATACGCCCAAAAATTTTTGACAAGATCCTAAAAAAAATGCTAAAATATTTTTGATTCTATGATTATTGCTCGAGCGCCACTACGAATACCTTTGGGCGGAGGAGGAACAGATTTACCCTCTTATTATTCCTTATATGGTGGAGAGTGGATTTCGGCCGCTATCAATAAATATATCTATATTATTTTGAATAAAAGATTTGAGAATACTTTGAGAATTAGTTATTCCAAAACAGAAGAAGTGAATACACCTGAAGAAGTGGAGCATCCGATTGTTAGAGAGGCTTTAAAAATGCTCAATATTGATGGCGGAATTGAGCTTGTTTCTATAGCTGATATTCCTTCTCAAACTGGAATGGGCACTTCGGGCAGTTTTACTGTAGCTTTATTAACAGCGCTGTATGGATATTTGCGCAACAACATTAAAAAAGATCTGCCTCCCCGGCAACAAATTGCCGAAGAGGCCTGCCATATTGCGATGGATATATTAAAAGAGCCATCGGGCAAACAAGATGAATATATTGCTGCTTTTGGAGGAATCACAGCTTTTGAGGCCAATCAAAAGGGTGAGGTCAAAGTTACTCCATTTTATCCTTTACAATTCTCCGATATTAATCTGCGGGAATTAGAAAATAATCTTTTGATGTTTTATACTGGCATTCGGCGGGAATCACGCGAAGCATTAAAAATTCAAAAAGAAGCCACTCAAAAAAATGATGGGGATATGATTGAAAATTTGCATCATATTAAAGAGATTGGTCGGGAAATTAAAAAAGCGTTAATCAAAGGCGATTTTCACAGGTTTGGCGAATTGATGGATGAGCACTGGCAGGAAAAAAGCAAAAGAAAGGGTACGGTCAATGAGCAAATTAAACATTGGTATCAGGTAGCGAAAGAGGCCGGCGCCATTGGCGGAAAATTAATGGGCGCTGGCGGTGGCGGATTTTTCTTGTTTTATTGCGAAGATAAAAATAAACCCAAATTACGAGCAGCCATGCAAACGGAGGGATTGAGAGAAGAAGTCTTCCGTTTCGATTTGGAAGGCGTTAAAATTATCGGCGATTTTAGCTAAAAATTATGGATATTCAAAATTATATCGATGAATATTTAAAAGAAACTGCGCTGGTGGCGCAACAAATTGATGTCCAGCAACTTTTAGCTGCTCTCAATATTTTGCAAGAAGTAAAAAATTCAGGTGGCCGAATTTTCTTTTTAGGCGTAGGCGGCGGCGCAGCTTCGGCTTCACATGCTACGAATGATTTTAATAAAATCGCGAAAATTCCCACTTTTTGTTTAACTGACAATGTAGGGCTTTTAACTGCTTTAACCAATGACGAAGGATGGGAATCAATTTTTCAAAGGCAATTAGAAATGTATCAACTCAAACCTAATGATGCTTTATTTATTTATTCGGTGGGTGGCGGATCAGAAACAACTTCTAAAAATTTAGTCTTAGCAATTAATTATGCCAAAGAAAAAGGAGCAAAAATATTAGGAGTAGTGGGAAAAAGCACAGGCGCCACAGCTCAAAAGGCTGATGCTTGCATTATTGTTCCGATGGTTAATGAAAAAAGAATTACGGCGCACACCGAAGATTATCAATTAGTGGTCGACCATTTACTAGTTAATTTATTAGCCGAATTAGAAAAAGAAAATGGAAAATAGAAGAGCCATTTTTTTAGATAGAGATGGGGTGATTAATAAAGCCATTATTAGAGCCGGCGGATTTTCGTCTCCTTGGAGTCTGGATGAATTTGAAATCATTGATGAAGTAGAGGAAGTTTTGAAAGAATTTAAAAAATTAGAGTTTTTAAATATTATCATTACCAATCAGCCAGATATTGCGAGAGGAAATTTATTACTGAGGGAACTAGAAAAAATGCATCAAATTATATTAGAGCGATTGCCAGTTGATGATATTCAATATTGTCCGCACGATGATAAAGATAATTGCGATTGTCGTAAACCGAAGCCGGGAATGATTTTGCGGGCGGCGCAAAAATGGAATATTGATTTGAACCATTCCTATGTTATTGGCGACAGGTGGAAAGATATTAAAGCATCCAAAGCAGCAGGTTGCAAAGCTTTTTTAATTCGGAGAGAATATAATTTGGATTATCAAGAGGATTATGATTTTGAAATTAATAATTTAAAAGAAGTAGTCGAGTTTATTAAAAAATTAGAAAATTTATGAAAATTTTTATTGATTCAGCCGATTTAAACGAAATCAAAAAATATTTGGAATGGGGATTGTGCCAAGGCGTGACGACTAATCCCACAATTTGTTTAAAGTGCGGGGTGACTGGCGGAATGGATGGAATTAAAAAGCGAACAATTGAGATTGCCGAATTAATTAAACCTTATCCTGTGAGCGTTGAAGTCACTTCTGATAAATTGGAAGATATCCTTTCTCAAGCGCGCGATTACGCGCAATTGGCGGAAAGCGTAGTAATTAAAATTACAGTGACTGACCGAAGTGGAAATTCTTTATTGCCGGCGGTTTACCAATTAACCAAAGAGGGCATTTCAATTAATGTCACGGCAATGACTACTTTCAATCAAGCCATATTGGCCGCGCGAGCTTTGCGGAGCGGTTATGAAAAGGCTATAAAAAAGCCAAAATTCAGCTTTATCAGCATTTTTGGCGGTCGTATTTCCGAAGAACAAGGCGTTGAACAGGCATTTAAAGTGATTAAAGATGTAAGAGAATGGTTAGATTTTCATAAATTTGATAATGTGGAAATTATTGTTGGTTCGGTGCGAAGTCCGGAAAATGTGGAATTGTGGTCGCGCACCGGCGCTCATATTTTAACTATTCCACCAGAAGTTATTGCTAAGTCGCTTTTGTCCGCTCGCACCAAAGAAACTGTTTCCCAGTTCATCGATGATGCTCAAAAATCAATGGGCGAGCTAAATAATAAATAAAAATATATTTAGAAAAAATAGAGAGGTAGTATAACGAAGTCGATAAATTAGCGATAAGCCAATTATTACCAGAATGATGACAGGTGATGTTTTTAGAAAAAAGTAAAACTATAATGGGAAATGCAATGAAAACTGAGAATAAATAATTATGACTAATAAAAATGAAAATTTAAAAAATAGAATAGTGCCGACTGGCGATAAAGGAGTTATCGGAGAACGTGACGATATGCTACATCCAGTCGCTACTAATAAAAGAGGTAGATTTGAGCATATTCAGCGGTATCAATTTGCACTCCAGCATATCCAATCTAATAAAAGAGTTTTAGATTTAGGCTGTGGAACAGGATATGGCAGTTATCTTTGTTTTCAAGCTCAAAATGAAGTTTACAGTTTAGACATTTCTGAAAAAGCGATTAACTATGCCAAAGAATATTATCCGGGACCGCACTATTTTGTTAATTCTGCTGAACAATTGCCATTTGAAGATGGATTTTTTGATGCCGTTATCGCTTATGAAATCATTGAACACGTTGAACACCCAGATAAAGTTATCAAAGAAATTCACAGAGTATTAAAAAAGATGGCGACTTGTTTATTTCAACCCCCAATCGGAACAATTTTCATGCTATTTTTAAACATATCTTTTTCCATCAGCCCTACAGTGAAAAAAGTAGTAATATCTATCACATTAAAGAATTTACTTATTCGGAATTTGTCAACTTTATTAAAGCTAATAATTTTATAATTAAATTTCAATATGGTCAGTCACTAAGATTTTGGTCGTGGAGGATGGATGTAAAAATTATTAAAATTTTACCACCTACTCTTTGCAAATTAATCTTATTACAAGGCTATCATTTTCCCAAATATGCCGAGACAGTCGTTATTCAGGCAAAGAAAGTTTAAAAATCAGCAAAAAGTTTTCCTATCCGATTCAAAAATTAAACTATACCAAAAATGAAACAACGACCACTAGTTTCAATAGTAATAGCTACTTATAATAGAGAGAAGTATATCAAAAAGGCACTGGAAAGTGTTTTAAATCAGAGTTACAATCCATTAGAAATTATTGTTATTGATGATAGCGATAAGAATGAAACAGAAAAAATTGTAGAGCTTTTTCATCGGCCAGAAATTAAATATATAAAAAACGAAACCAAGCTCGGATTTGTTAGAAGTTTAAATAAGGGCATTGAAATGGCGAGAGGGAAATATATTGCTCGATTAGATGACGATGATTATTGGTGTGATGAAAAAAAATTGGAGAAACAGATAGATTTTTTAGAAAAAAATCCAGATTATATTTTAGTAGGAAGTAGTGGAATAATAATATTTGAAGCTGATAAAAAGACGATTTCTTGGGAGAGGCCAACTACTGATGAAGACATTAGAAAACAAATGTTGTTTAAATGTCCTTTTATTCATTCCAGTGTTATCTTTAGAAAAGAGATTGTAAAAAGAATAGGAGGTTATAGAGAAGAGTGTAAAGTTATTGAAGATTGGGATTTATGGATGCGATTAGGTAAAATTGGGAAAATGTATAATTTTCCCGAAGTTTTCGTTACCAATGTAGTACATGGAGACAACATTTCTATTCAGAAAAATATGCAACTAATGAAAAATGGAATAAAAATTATAAAAATATATCGTAAAAATTATCCAGATTATTTTCGTGCCTTGTTTTTTAATTATATAAAACTTTTATTTTTTGCTTTGCCCTTTTCAACTAAAATGTTAATGAAAATAAAATTTAATAAAAATATAAAGAGAAAATGAATAATAAAATTTTAAAAAATGAAAATATTATTGATTTCATTTTCTACTAGAGGAGCTATAGGAGATTATTTTTTCCTATTAGCTCTGGAATTGGCGAAAAAAGAAAACGTTTTTTTAATGGTACCGTCTTATTTTGATAGAAAAATAGAAAATGCCAAAATTTTTAGATTTAAAATGGGAAATTCAAAAATAATCTCTTTTTTTAATTTGATAAATCCATTATTAATATTAAAAATTTTAAGCTTTATTAAAAAAGAAAGATTTGATATAGTGCATTTGATATTCGGCGAGGGTTATCCGCCAATGTTAATTTTGGCGCCATACTTAGAAAAGAAAAAAATTCCCTTGATTATAACCATTCACGATCCAGAAATTCATCCGGGCAAAATAGTAGAAAAACTCAGTGGTTTTTTAAGGAAATTTGTAATAAAATTAGCCGCTGGTATTCATATTCATACTGAATTATTTAGAGAAAGAATTAAAGAAATGGGTATATCTGGTAATAAAATTTTTATTATACCCCATGGAAGTTTTGCTCCACTTTTTGAAAAATACAAAAAGCCTAATGTACAAAAAGAAAATTGGATATTATTTTTTGGTAGATTGGAAAAATATAAAGGTTTAGAATATTTTATAGAAGCTGGTTTAAAATTTAAAGAAGATTTTAAATTTGTAATTGCGGGGCCGGGAAAATTAGATAAACAATTATTAGATAAAATTAAGCAAAATCCCGAAAAATTTATTTTAATAAATAAATTTCTTTCTAACGAAGAAGTAGCAGATTTATTTCAGCGATCAAAAGTTTGTGTTTTGCCTTATATCCAAGCAACCCAATCATCGATTCCGCTAATTTCAGCTTATTTTAGTGTACCGGTAGTAGCAACGAAGGTCGGTAATTTTATTGAAGAAATCCCCTTAATAAACGGTGTCTTGGTAGAATCTCGAAACGCAGATTCTTTAGTAGATGGAATTTATAAGGCAATAAATTTAAAACCAGTTTATCCAACCGATAGAGAATTTACTAATTTAAGTGAAAAATTTATTAATTTATATCAAGATTTATTAAATAAATCTAAATAATTTTGAATCATTGTTTCTAATTGGAATTTTTCTAAATGAGGTTGGGAAGGAGTTTTGACATTTTGAAACTTACTTAAAAAATCCGTTTTGTTATTTAATTGATAAAGATTTTCTTCCGGTAATATTTCTTTATTCCCACCGACATCTGTTGCTAAAACCGGGATTTGGGCAAAAAGCGCTTCAATTAAAGTGATGGATAATCCTTCATAGCGTGATGGCAAAATAAATAAATCAAAGCCTTTTAAATATTCTGAGGCATTTTTTATTTCGCCCAATAAAAATATTTTTTCTGTTAAATTTAATTTTTTAATTAACTCTTCATAATTTTTTCTTTCTGGTCCTTCGCCAATAATTATTAAAATAGTATTAGGTTTTATTTTTAAAATATCGGGAAAGGTTTGGATTAAAAATTCGTAATTTTTTTGATAATCAAGACGGCCGATAGAGCCAAGAATAAAATTATTTTGCAAATTTAAATTAGTTTTTTGCTCAAAAAATTGTTTGACTTTTTCTTTTTCAATAAAATTAGGCTGAGGAATGCCATTGTAAATAGTTGTGCCATTTTTTAATAATTTTATTTTTTTAGCGTATTCTAAATTATATTGAGAAACAAAAACCGGTTGATCAACAAAAAGAAGAGAAAATTTAAAAAACAGCCAATAAATTGCTCTGATAAAAATATTTTTATAATTGGAATCCAAAACAGATAAACCGTGAAAAGTAAAAATTACTTTTGATTTTGTTTTGGATAGTTTGGTGCCAATAGCGCCAAAAAGAGTGTTGGTGCTATTTAATTGAACAATATCAAACTTTTCTTTGTTTAAAAACTTTTTAAATTCAAAGACAAAAAGAATATTTTTAAATGGGTTAGCCGAGCGTTTTAATTGTTTAAAATTGTAAAAAGGAATGTCATTTTCAATGAGAAGATTTTTTAAATAGTCGCCATCGCCAAATCCTACTTTAACATCAATATTTTTTTCTTTTAGTCCTTTGGCGAGCCAAAAGGCGAAATTTGTTGCTCCGCCCATATTGCCATGAGTAATGGTGATTAAAACTTTCATAAATTTATTATAATCTTTTGAAAAGTTAAAAGTCAAAATTGATGGAAATTGGAAAAAGTAATGAGAAAAAAGATGTTTTTAGATTTCATGAATTAGCTCATGAATTAATTCATGAATTAATTTATGAGCTGGAAAAGGGTGGGAATAGAAATGCAAATCTAAAATTTCAAAATGAGTGATAAGGCGGCGATGATTTTTCGAAGAAAAATCATCGCCGCGCCGTCATTCTGAGCATTTTCTTTTGTCATTCTGAGCGTGAGCGAAGAATCCCTCGGCTAGCTGGCAAGAGATCCTTCACTGCGTTCAGGATGACAGGAAAAGAGTTGGCACGGGATCCTTCACTTCGTTCAGGATGACACGAGGATAGTTTTAAGGTTTTGAGTTGTAGTTTTGAGCTTTGAGCTTTGAGTTTTGACTTATTATCTTTTTGATCTTTGATTTTTGACTTTTGATTTTATTATTGGTTTCCTTGTTTCTTTTTTAAACTTTTTTATAATCAAATTGATGGCTAAAGAAGGAAAAATTGATGTTTCGTGGATGACTTTTGTGAGGTTTTTTGTGGTGGCCGGCCTTTTGGTTTTGGCCTATGT
>Ga0208825_1002956_pt1 | contig 10618 bp, 13 predicted proteins | sample AD_UKC113_MetaG_FD_184450 | JGI IMG/M metagenome (GOLD analysis project Ga0208825, IMG submission 184450) | Active sludge microbial communities of municipal wastewater-treating anaerobic digesters from Hong Kong - AD_UKC113_MetaG (SPAdes)... | ecosystem: Engineered > Bioreactor > Anaerobic >...
TTTCATCCATGGTTAAGTTTATGAGTCTGTCCGGCATTCCATTCAAAAACCTTATTGTCTTGTATTTTATAGAGGTAATATAATAGGGGTACTATAGGGAGGATAAAGAATATGACCAATCCCATGATGGAGGAAGCACTAAAAGAGGCTTGGGAAGCTTTTCACAAGGGCGAGGTTCCCGTCGGCGCCGTCATTGTCCACAAGGGCACCATCATTGCCCGTGCCCATAATCTAAGAGAGTCCCTTAAGTCGGCAACAGCCCATGCCGAGCTGCTGGCTATTGAACAGGCCTGTTCGGTTCTTAAGACCTGGCGGCTTACCGATTGTGACCTGTATGTCACCCTGGAGCCCTGTCCCATGTGTGCCGGAGCCATTATCAACGCTCGCGTGGGAAATGTCTACTTTGGGGCCTATGATGCCAAGGGCGGCGCTTGCGGATCGGTAACCGATCTCTTCCGGCCTGGGCTTTTCAACCATACTCCCACGGTCTATGCCGGCATTATGGAGGAGGCCTGCGAAGAACCCCTCACTCAGTTTTTCAAAAAATTGCGGTAGAGCTTCCTGTTGATTAATAGGCTTGAATGCTTTATAATAGGAAGGCATTGATTGCATTAGACTTAAATACGGAAGAGTGGTTGAGTGGTCTAAGGCACCGCACTCGAAATCTGTTGGGCAATGTGGAAGTCTTGCAGCCGAAAACCTTGATTTTATGCGGTTTCTATTGCACTCGGAGTTCGAATAAAGGTAATTTTTGAGTTGTTCTATCCGAGTTCTATCCGAGGCAGTTTTACAAGTTAATAATATCTGGAGGAGTACCCAAGTGGTGAAGGGGTCGCACTCGAAATGCGATAGGTCGGCAACGGCGCGTGGGTTCAACCCCCACCTCCTCCGCCATGGAGCTGTTAATTTCAAAGATTAGCAGCTCCTACCTTTTTAAGCGGCAAAGATTTTTCAATGATTTTTGCGGTTTTTTTCTTGGATTGATATTCCAAATGACCATAAGTATTGACCGTTGTGCGGATGTCGCTGTGGCCTACCCAATCCCTGATACGCTCCATAGGCACTTCATTGGCCATCATCAAGCCTACGCAGGAATGACGGAGGTCATGAAATCGAACATGGGGCAATCCGGCTTTCTTGAGCAAATCTGCATGTCTGTTGGTGATGTAATTCGGATCAATGATTTCACCCAGGGGATCAACGCAAATATATCCCAGCCATTCGTTGCTGTAGGAGTTGCCGCAAAGCTCCCTCAACTCCTTGTTTTCAGCTATTTTAGCTTTTACTCGTTCCTCAACATAAGGGATTAGGGGATAAGTACGGTTGCTCAAATCCGTCTTGAGCTTGTCGGACGGAATGTATATTTTTTTCTTGTCGATCACTGCTGTCGTTACAGTGTGATTTGCCCTGAAGAATTTGTGCTTAAAATCAAATTGAGATTCTCTAACTCCAAGACATTCACTGCGCCTCATCCCATAAAAGCCGCCCAGTAATATGGGGATTTCAATAATATCACCCACAATAAATTCGAGGTAATACTGCATCTGTTCGGCATTGAGAGTAGCTGCATTGTATTTCTCGATTTTGTGCAGAGTGATGGCGCTGTTCGGATTCACGCTGATCATCTTTTTGCTGACGGCATAATTCAATGCCTGGTTGATAATAGTGTAATCCTTGGCAACCGTAGCTTTCTTCTTGCCGTGTTTAAGCCGATAAGCATAATGTCCCTTGAGCAGCTCGGGTGTAATCTCCTTGACAGTGCATCCGTAAGCCTTGAAGGTCGGATATAAGTTTCGCTTGATGTTTTCTATATCCGGCCCAGGTATTGAGCTTGATCGTCTTGTCAAAATTAAAGTCTTCGCCCACAACGATGTTATCCGGGTGTCTGAATTCAAGCCATTCGTTTAATAAATCCGCAAACAAGGGATTCGCTGAATGGTTGTCATCAGAATTGTCCTGAACAACTTTCTTTTCAGGTGTTTCATGCTCGAAGGTCTTATCAGCTACACCATTTTTCACGTCAAGCGAATATTGGATTCTGGCCGATAAACATTTGCTTTCGGCTTCTGCTTTATTTTCTTCGATTGCAGGAAGCCCTGTTGAAATCCAGAGCGGTTTGCGTTTCCCGTCCTTATCCTTTCGATTGAGAACGATGTAATAATATCCCTTCTTTGGGGATATGAACCCTCCTATCAGTTCATCCTCGGTCAATCTGACCATTTCCAGCATTTTGGCGAGTTCCATATGGTTCCTCCTTTCAAATTATTCACTCACCTGCCGTTGACATGATGAGTGTAACATAATAAAAAAGGCTCGTAAAATGTGCAAATATTATTTTATTCGCTGTCGCTGCTCGCGCCTATTCTCAGATAACTCAATAAAAATGGCTTTGGGATTCTGTATGACCGCCCAACCTTTAGACACTCTATTTTATTTTCCTGTATCAAACCGTATCCTGTCTTTAGGCTAATGCCAAGAATTTCACACATTTGCTTCATATCAAGCACATCGGGGTATCCCCTCAACATGATCCGGTAGGCTTTTTCTTGTGATAATTTTTCTTTAACCATAGTTAAGCCTCCTTTTCATTTGCGTTCTATTTTTGATTTGCGCAGCAGGAGATGCGCCTTATATTGGACACGCATATACGCTCGTATAAACAGGCGCACTCCTATACTGCACTTCTGTTTTGGTTTTATATTAATTAATTATGGGTTTACCCGGCGGACAGTGGCTAACCGCCCTCATAGGAATTCCACCTCCCCGTCAACGACCGGGGCGCACTCTAGGACTTAACCTCGACTATGCGCAAGTATCATGATCCCTCCGTATGTGTCATCGCCTTAAATGCAGCCCGGCATTTATTTATTGCACTGGTATTGATCGCTCGCACCTTACCTTCATCCAATCCGCAAGCGGTATTGATCCTTCGGCTGCAATCCGGCATTATTGCCGGACAGGTGGTCATGGCGTACCTGCAATCTGGCTTTCCTTCACAGGACATACGGGGAAAGTACCGGATAAAACACCTGTTCAATTTTCAAAGTTCACTTGAGGGGGTAGAGTATGTCCCTCTATTAATCAGCAGATTTTTGGGGCGATTCCGCAGGGGGGTTAGAAAAATTTTTTTATAAATTTTTCTATATTCTTTAATCCGCGATTAATCGAATCCCTAATAGTGCTTTCCCCTACCCCTTCAATCCGTGCAATTTGTGCTTTGCTCATATCCAAAAAGAAATAGGCGTAAACACGCTTCGCCTGTTTTTCCGGCAGACTGTTGATAGCGGCATATAATTCCTGATTGCTCAGCTTTCTTTCATAGATTTCATCCGGCGATAAAACCAGCAGAACGATATCCTTTTCAATACCGTCGCCAGCTTCAAGGGAGTAATATGCCTTGTAGACACGCTTACGCTCGAAGTCTGCATGTTCCTTTCGATTAAACTGTTTAAATAGTTCCGCAATTTCTTCTGTCACTTCAATGAAAAAGTCGGATTTATAGAACGGGTAGTAATCCCGCAAATTGATTCTTATCATATATGAAACCTCCGCTTTGATTTTTTTAGTAAAGAAAAACCAAAACAGAGGAGGAGAGCGGCACCCGGACAAATTCCTTAAAAATTCAAAAAAGCCGAGCTTGTCCACTTTTAAAGATCGAATAAAAATATACGAGTTTTTTCGACATATCAAAAGTCGGAAATATGGATATTTTGTCAATAAGAAAACCGCAATCTGCTTGTTGCAAATTGCGGTTTTCCGGGCTATATGAAATGTATTGTGTTCAAGTATTGTTGAAGGACGTATTTTTTGCTGTAAGTGTTGGAGAAACTGTTCTGTAACGGAGAAGTCTGCATCGGTATAAATAAAGCTTTTATAAATATTTACATCTGCTATTTTAGCTTTTTATCTTAAAAAGAATTTCATTTTTCATTCGTCAGTACCTCACTTACCTAAAAAATGAAAAACAATAACTGTATTACCTATATAGTTGTTACATTTTGCTGAAAGAAGTAAAAAGCCTTCCAGTTCAAAATATTATTCATCAGCAAAGTCATTAACCCTTTACTCAAAAAACAAAAACCTGCCGACAAGAAAGGGCAGGTTATGCACATAGTATTATGCGGCAGCCAGTCTAATCTATCATAGTGTAAAGGCACCTTATACCATTTAGCTTTGCGTCCCTGACTTTTGGCAGGTTTGCCCTTAGCACTGATAATTCAGTTTTGCAAAATAATTGCAAAAGTTATCAATTAAGTGAAATTTAGCTTATTCAGTACAAATTATTTAGACGAAAAACAATGAAAATTGTTCCAAGCTATTATTCTCCGCATTCACCGGCATGCTGGTGTTCATGGCAAACAGAACCGGTTGATTTCAGCTTACCTTGCAAATAGCTATTGACTGCTGTCTTGGCATCACCTGATGCTCCGGTGATAACCTCAATACCTTTTTCATTGAAGATGTCAACCGCGCCGCTGCCCATACCACCGGAAATGATGACGTTTACTCCTTTGTCATGCAGAAAAACGGGTAAAAATCCAGGTCTGTGCCCGGGATTTGGGATAAACTCCTGGCTTTTAATTTGATTATTTTCGGTCTCAAAGATTGTAAAACCCTCACAATGACCGAAATGCTCCGTTACCATTTTACCTTCACTTGCGACTGCGATTTTCATAAAAAAATTTCTCCTTTCAGTTTTTTTATTTTAGCTGACAGCCTGACTTAACACAGAATAAACATCCGGAATGTTTTTTGCCGCATTAACAGGCTTTAATGCCTTGTCTGTCCACGCATGCATGGTCTCACCGGTAGCTAAAAGCTTATTATTTGAAGCATTTATCACTTGATATGAAAAACACAAACGAACGCGGGAAATTTGTTTCAGGCTTGTGATAACCATGATTTCATCTTCATATCTTGCGGGACTTTTAAATTGGCAGTTCATTTCATACAAAGGAAGCAAAATGCCCTTCGCCTCAATGTTTGTATTGGAAATTCCGGCTTTTTTTAAAAAGTCCGTTCGTCCAGCTTCAAACCATACGGCATAGTTTGATGATGAATGATTCCCATCTGATCTGTTTCAGAATACCTTACTATAAATCTGGTTTCTGCATGCTTTTTGGCACTATACCTATTGCGGAAGCTCTTTGGTACAAGGGCGCCCAGCTCGGATCGATATTGTCCTTCATGATGGCGGTCACCACGCTGTCCCTGCCGTCCATGATCATGCTGCGCAAGGCTGTCAAGCCAAAACTTCTTGCATTATTTATTGCCATTTGCACTGCAGGCATAATTGTTGTCGGTTATCTGTTCAACATTTTTCAGGCATTCATCGTATAGGGGGGAATTTATTATGGCAAAGACATGGTATCCTGTTATTGACTATTTGACCTGCATCGAATGCGGCGCTTGCGTTTCAAAGTGTCCGCACGGCGTCTATGACACGGAAAAAGCTCCTTCACCGGTCGTAAAAAACCCCGAAGCCTGCATTGATCATTGCCACGGCTGCGGCAACCGCTGCCCGGCCGGGGCAATCACCTATGTGGGCGACGACACCGGCTGGACGCCGCCGAACGGCGGCTTGAAGGCCGGAGAAAACTGCTGTTCCGGTGGCTTAAATGAAGAATCGGGAAAAAAGGTTCTGGTAGAGTATCTGTATCTTGATTTGCAGGCCTGCGACCGCTGCATTGGAACGGACGATGCGCTTGACGAAGTTATGACAGTGCTTGAACCCGCTTTACAGCTTGCCGGCTATAAGGTTGAGTATAAAAAGATTGAAATTGAAACCGAGGAAATGGCAAAACAGCATAAATTTCTTTCCTCGCCGACAATTCGCGTAAACGGACAGGATATTTGCGTATCGGTCAAAGAAAATAATTGCGGCTGCTGCAGCGAAATCAGCGGTACCGATGTGGATTGCCGGGTGTTTGAATACAATGGGGAAACCTTTGAAGTTCCGCCAAAAGAGATGCTTGCTGATGCCATTCTAAAAACTGTGTTCGGGCATGAGGGAAGCGAGCGCTCCTGCGGCGGATATCAGTTGCCTGAAAATCTGAAGCATTTCTTTGAAGGAAAGAAAAACAAGAATTGTTCTTGCGGAGGTACCTGCTGTTAATGGAAATGCAGGGCAAAGCAATTATTAAACCTGTAGATGTCTGGAAGAATGGGGATACCGCAAAAGATTTTCCGATGCAAGCAATAATTCATTTATTACATCCAAAGTCATGATGCCGCACCCTGCTTCTTCACCGTTTCAGCTTTCCGTCCTTGCATTTGAAGGCTTGCTTTTTTTCCTTAAAGATAGCAAAAGCAGCAGCAGGGGAACAACAATCTGAAAGGGGATGGAATAGTAAAGCCACACCTTTTCAGCCCAATTGAACATCTCAAGCACATTTTCATATACCCATATTGAAAGTACGACACAAAAGGTAGAGATCGCCCCGGTCAGTTTCCTGTAGTCGCCGATTCCCGCTATCTGACTTAATGCTTTTGCAGCTGCGTAAATGCAAACCGAAATTTTTACCCCTCCCCCGATCAGCAGGTTTATGTCTACGAGCGGTTCTACATTCAGACCTGGAATAAGCAGTGATGTCAAATGGGGGATAAAGGTAGAGCGAGCCATCAAATCACTTCCCAGAACAAATATATCTCTGAAAAATAATATAATTCCTAATAAGGTTGAAACTGCTGCCGATACAAACACAACTTTTTTTAGCTTTTCCTTTTTGTTTAAATGCGGAAACAGCATAAGGAAGGCAACCGTTTCCCCAAAGGGAAAAGTAATAAAGCTAAAAGCTGCATTGAGCACAGGTGTCATGCCGTTTTCCAGGATAGGGAGGAAAGCTGTGAAATCATGGACAGTGATGAGCGACAGGCTGATAATGAGAACTACTAAAGGTATCACAGGCACCAGCAGCTCGCTTAACCTTCCTATTACCTCAATTCCGCTGTTGATTGCATAAACCAAAATAACTGCAAAAAGCCCTATCACCACAACCATAGGCGTTTCTGGAAAAGTCACCGTGCAAATAAACTCGCCAAAATTCCTGAACACCAGGGAAGCCAAGTGGATAAAATACCATATATACAGTACGGCAAACATATTTCCAATAACTTTTCCCATTTTTTCCTTCAAAATATCTACCAGAGTTTTTGATGGGTTCAACGATGCTATAGCCGCATAAATCCCCATCAGCAAAGCACCACCTGTACCTCCAAGGAGAATGGCCAACCATGCGTCGTTTTTTGCTCCCTGTGCCGGAGCCAGTATTACAGTGCTTCCAAAAAGAAAGCCCGATAAAAGTAGAAATAGCTGAATGCTTGATATCCGTGCTTTTTCCATTACTTCAAAACTCCAATCATCTTTAATACTGCTTCTATCCATTGGGAGGGGCCGGAAGGTCTTCTCCCTGCTGCTAGAAGCAAACTGACAGTCAGGCTTACTGCCATAAAGAAAATATATAGTGCAAATACCCTTGCCCGTTCTTTTTTTCTTATAAACCTTTGCAAGTCATATAAAATTAGAATTGCAAATACCGCTAAAACTATTATCATTATGTCATTCATCCTTTTTTACCGGACTTTTGACAATACCTGTCCGCATTATTTTTGCATCCACCTGAATGTCCGCCGGAAGCTTGCTGAAAATGTCATTCCAGTCCTTCTTTGCATTTTTCCAGTACTGCGGGTGGTATTTATGCACATACGCGCCGAAACCAAATATGTCGCTGGAATATTCTTTTTGCGTTTTCTCCAACGCCGTACTGATTTCTTTTTTTATTTCCTCTTCCAGAGTTTTCTCCAGAAAATACAGATTGTCCGGCGAGTCCAATGCGCCTTTTCCCTCGTATCCTCCCACATTGGCCTCAGTCTCCACCTTGACAGTGAGCATGGATGGTTCGCCGTTTTCAAATGCCACCTTGACTTTCCCTTTTGACCTTATGATTTCCATCGCTATTTTGCCCTCATCTGCAGGAACATTCACAACAGCACTTTTCACTTTATCTATTGCAAACAGGTACCCACGTGTTTCATATAGGTCCAGCCAGCCCGCCAGCTTTCCGTCCCTAAAAACGGCAGTGCCTTCTGTAATGACTTTTTTTTCTCCGGCCTTTGATATTTGTCCGATGGCAGGTTGCCTTCCGCTGCCGCCCATATCTTTAATCAAGTCAATCAACAGGATCCTCTTCACTGTTCCCCGTGAAACGGTGTTTTCTGCCGACCCTCGTATATACACGGCCGGTATGGAATCTATATCGGTTTCCATTTCAAGGATTTCCTTGGGGGTTACGCCTTTTGCCACAAGAACTGTCATTGAGTAGTCTATTTCATGGTTTCTCTGAAAAAAATCCAGGACTTCTTCTATGCCATCCTGCGAAAGCCTTTCACCAAGGATTAGAACCTGGGCTGTGCTTAAAAACAGCCTTTTGTCAACAATAGACAACATGCCTCTGACAGCGTCGAAAACTGTTTCTCCTTCATAGGACTCGATAAATACAGGCTTTGGCTGCGCACCTCCGCCTTTTCCCTTTCCGGAGGATGTGGATTGGATTGCGGCAGGTTCCACCACCTGGACGGTCAAAAGAACTTTGCCGTCTTCCGTCCGGTCCAGTCCCAAGCCCGCCACAATATTTATTTCAGTCAGGTCTCTGTTGTTCCAGCAACCGGTCAGCAGCAGGGGAAATACAAGCAAAAAGGCAATTCGTGCTATGCCGGTTCTTTTTATTCCCTTTCCGTACATCACGGTCTTGCTTTCACCTCCAGGCGTTTTGACCCTTTTGCACCTCCGGCATTTTCCTGACGCAATATCTTCGGCCTTGTCACCATAGCCCAGATGGGCACCACAATAAAAGAATCCTTGAGGTCGGAAGCCGTAAGCGGTGAAAAAGGCGCCATATAAGGAATACCAAAGGAACGCAGTCTGCAGAGGTGCGTAAAAACAGCCACAGCAACAAAGGAAATTCCAAGAAAGCCTAAGAAATTGGCCGCAGCCAGGAATGCAAAGCGAAGCAGCATGGTTGCCCGGATGAGCGGCGGGACAACAAAGCTGCAAATGGCCGTAATGGCTACGATAATCACCATCAGGTTGCTGGCAATTCCCGCCGCTACCGAAGCCTCACCCAGCACAATCGCGCCCACAATGCTCAGTGCCTGGCCGATGGGTCTTGGCATACGGACACCCGCTTCGCGCAGGAGCTCAAAGGCTATAATCATCAATATCGCTTCGGTAAAAGGCGAAAAAGGGATTCCCTGCCGTGAAGCCGCCAGAGTGATCATCAGCTTGAACGGGATGACCGTATGGTGAAAGCTGACCAGCGCCACATACATGGCCGGCAGCAGGTTTGATACCAGCAGCGCCATCAGGCGCAGGAGGCGCATAAAGGTTGCAAAATAGGCGTGGTCATAGTAATCATCCGTAGTCTGTATGGATTCTATAAAAAGATACGGAATCGTAATGACATAGGGCGTACCATCGCAGAATATGGCCACACGCCCCTCCAGCAGCTTTCCGGCCAGCTTGTCGCATTTTTCGCTGTTCCCCACCGTGGGAAAAAGGGATAATCGGCTGTCGGAAATGAACTGCTCAATAATACCGGTATCAAGTATGGCATCGGTCTTGATTTTCTTGAGCCTCTCCCGCACTTCCCTGACAATCTTCTCATTGGCAATCCCTTTGATATAGCAGATGCAGATATCGGTTTTTGTCTGCTTTCCGAGCTGCATCATTTCCAGCTTGAGATTCGGGTTTTTGATCCTTTTTCGAATGAGGGTAGTATTAGTAAGCAGGTTTTCAACAAAGCCTTCCCTTGCTCCCCTGATGGATGTCTCCGTATCGGGTTCTTCTACCTGCCGGCCCTGCGAAGCTTTTACTCCAATAACCAGCGCTTTGTTTTCTCCGTCGATAAAAAGCAAGGCTTCACCTGACACGATGCCATCCACCGCCTGCCGCATATCATCGGCTTCTTTTATGTCGTTGTTGATCACTATACATTCTTTAAGCTGTTCAAATATGCGGCTGTCCGCATGCGATTCCTTATTTGAGAAAAAGTCAAGGATGGGGCGGATCACATCCTGGTTCAATACCCTCTTGTCAACAAAACCGTTGATATATGCCACCAGTATTCTAATCGATCTTTTTTTCCCGCATGAAATTTCCCGATGCATAAAATCGCTGCAGCCGGAAAATATTTCGCTAAGCTTGACATTAACAGCTTCAATGGTTTTCGGTATTTGTTCGCATGAATCAGCATGTGTATTGTCTTCGTTACTGTTTTGATTTCCTGTTCTGCTTCGTTTTCTTATTCTTTCGAGCATTTGTTATCACCTGTTTTACATTATAACCATTATTTGGCCGTGAAATACACAAATAGAGTTTTCAAGAAGCAAGCTCCTTTGAATAAAAAAATAAAAGCCCTGCAATCAGAGCTTTCTTACTTTCACTATCTCTTATATGGCTATTTCATCAATCATACCGCTATACCCCAGCACCAGGTTTTTAGTAGATTGATGTAATCATCACTGGTAAACTGTGAGCCTTGGTCGCTATTCATAATTTCAGGTTTTCCGTGCCGTTTTATCGCCTTTTGGATTGCCTCTATGACAAATGTCCGATCCAGCG
>Ga0208825_1002957_pt1 | contig 10616 bp, 5 predicted proteins | sample AD_UKC113_MetaG_FD_184450 | JGI IMG/M metagenome (GOLD analysis project Ga0208825, IMG submission 184450) | Active sludge microbial communities of municipal wastewater-treating anaerobic digesters from Hong Kong - AD_UKC113_MetaG (SPAdes)... | ecosystem: Engineered > Bioreactor > Anaerobic >...
CGCCGGGTCGGAGACGTCCACGATGCGCAGGCCGCTGAACTCAGCGGCGACGTAGGCGTAGGCCCCCGAGACCGCCACGCCCTGGGCAGTCCCCGGCGTGTCGCAGGAGCCAACCTCGGCGGGGTGCGCCGGGTCGGAGACGTCCACGATGCGCAGGCCGCCCCCATCGGCGACGTAGGCGTAGGCCCCCGAGGCCGCCACGCCATAGGCCCGCCCCGGCGTGTCGTAGGAGCCGACCTCGGCAGGGTGCGCTGGGTCGGAGACGTCCACGATGCGCAGGCCGCTGCCATAACCGGCGACGTAGGCGTAGGCCCCCGAGACCGCCACGCCATAGGCATTCCCCGGCGTGGCACAGGAGCCGGCCTCGGTGGGGTGCGCCGGGTTGGCAACGTCCACGATGCGCAGGCCGGCGTCATGATCGGCGACGTAGGCGTAGGCCCCCGAGACCGCCACGCCATAGGCCCACCCCAGCGTGTCGTAGAAGCCGGTCTCGGCAGGGTGCGTCGGGTCGGAGACGTCCACGATGCGCAGGCCGCCGCCCCAATCGGCGACGTAGGCATAGGCCCCCGAAACCGCCACGCCCACGGCATACAGCGTGGCGCAGGAGCCGGCCTCGGCGGGGTGCGCCGGGTCGGAGACGTCCACGATGCGCAGGCCGCTGAACTCAGCGGCGACGTAGGCGTAGGCCCCCGAGACCGCCACGCCCACGGCATACAGCGTGTTGTAGAAGCCGACCTCGCTGGGGTGCGCCGGGTCGGAGACGTCCACGATGCGCAGGCCACCCCAATCAGCGACGTAGGCGTAGGCCCCCGAGACCGCCACGCCATGGGCCTGCCCCGGCGTGTCGTAGAAGCCGACCTCGGCAGGGTGCGCCGGGTCGGAGACGTCCACGATGCGCAGGCCGCTGCCCCTATCAGCGACGTAGGCGTAGGCCCCCGAGACCGCCACGCCCCAGGCAAACGACCCCGGCGTGTCGCAGGAGCCGGTCTCGGCAGGGTGCGCCGGGTCGGAGACGTCCACGATGCGCAGGCCCCCCTCCCTGTCGGCGACGTAGGCGTAGGCCCCTGAGACCGCCACGTCATAGGCCACCCCCGGCGTGTCGTAGGAGCCGGCCTCGGCGGGGTGCGCCGGGTCGGAGACGTCCACGATGCGCAGGCCCCCCTCCCCATCGGCGACGTAGGCGTAGGCCCCTGCTACCGCCACATCCCCCACCATACCGGGCAGAACACCCGTCTGGCCGATGACGGGAGGTTGGGCCGGGTTGGAGACGTCCAGGATGACCAGCCGGGGGCCTACGCCGATGTAGGCATAGTCCCCTTGCAGGGCCACTGCATATACGCTGCCGCCGATCTGGCCTACCAGTTCCACGTTCTGCGCCTGTGGCTGGAGCGTCGCCCCCTCCTGCAGCCCCGGAAGCGACCCCCGAGTCAGGACGTCCGCTCGGCTTGGGTGCGCACTGTCGGAGGCGTCGGAGACAGGGGGGGTGGCGCCGGGGAATTGAGTGGCAGCGGCGGAAAAGGACGGAAGGGCAAAATCTGACGGTCCGCCGCCCGGCATCCCCGACGCGGGGGCTGTGGGCCGGCCCTGAGCCAGGCCGAGGGGTGGAGTGGACACCAGGACCAGCACCAGGGCCAGGCTCAGGATGAGGCTTTTTGTGGAGAACCCTCGTACTTCCATCGCGTTGCTCCTTTCTTTCGGACTTTAGTCCCACAACATATGACAAACTATGGCGCGCCTCTTGGAAATGGGTGCTATTTGTTTATGGTAACATTCTGAGCAAAGAATCGTCCTGTGGATATTTTTTCAACCCATCATGAATTACGGTGATAGCCTGATCAACTTGCCCTAATTCCAGATAGCAAGCGGCCAAAGCCTGGTAAGTCAAGGGGCCCGTAGGCTCAATTTGTAATGACTGTTCCAAAGGGGGAAGCGCCTCTCCGCATTGGCCTGACCGATAGTATGCCCGCCCCAGGCTGGCTAAAGGCAAAGCACTATCAGGCCACCAGCGGTAGGCATTAGTATAAGCGAGCACGGCATCCGGGAATCTTTCTTGGACATCATACAGGTCTCCCAACCGTATAGAGGCTTGCGTGTCGGTGGCATCGAGAGCCACTACTTTTCGAAATAGCGCCTCAGCCTCTTCCTCCTCGCCTCGCAGGAAGTAAACCTGTGCACCTGTTTGCGCTTGCTGTCGTGGGACAATGACAGCCAACCTGCCGTTGATGTTGATTCAAGTATAAGAGCAAATCAGTGCCTTGTCAATTATCCGTTACCACGACCAGGTGTAAAAATCTGATTGCAGCCGCCTCTTGCCGCGCTACCGGCGCTCTCATCGGCCTGACCCGCGAATCGCTCTGCACCATGAAGCCACGGTCAAAGGTTTGCAGCGTCCCCTGATAACTGCGCTCACCGGCGGTGGCGTTCCCCAGGCCGCGGTGACGGGTAACGAGCCTCATTCCCGCCATGCTTCGCTGCACACGATGAGCGGAAGGGCTTCACGCTCCTCCTCGTTGGCCGCCGCACGACGTGACGGTGTCTCCTCCATCCCCTCTAGCCCGTGCCGCTGGACCAGCTGCGTCAGAGCTTCCAGCAGCGGCCGGCCCGTGAGCTGCTCACGCCGCACTTGATTCAGGGCCGCGCGCACCGCCGGCCGGGTGAGCGGCTGCTGAAAGAGCGCATCAAGCGCCGCGATCTGACGACGTAGCCCCTCATCTGCCTCAGCGTAGAGCACCCGCAATTCCGCCAGGACGTACTGCTGCGCCCTGGTCAACGCCAGGGTGTGCTGTTGCTCCGCCTGCCGGGCGCGGACTTCACGCTCAAACGCCTGTTTGACGCGCCTGACTTGCGCGTTGTGATCAGGGGGCAGGGCGACGGCCGGCGTGTCCGGGGTGCATTTCATGCGATAAAGGATGCGCGCTGTGTCGCGGCTGACGATCTCCCCCTGCGCGTCTACCTGATAGAGCTGGCGGTAAGGCCCCGCCCGACAGAGCACCACGGCGCCGTTTTCCCCATTCGCATACCCGCAGCGCACACCGTCGCGCAATTGCGTGACGCGCTCGTAGAGCTCCGGCTGATCTTCGCGCAGCTGCCGCAAGAGCTCCCGCGCTTCGTTGAGGTCCACGGCCTCCTCCTCGCCCTCCTCTTCGTAGGGGGCGAGGTTGCCCTGCGTGTAGATGGCGTAGAACGCTTTTTCGTTCAACCGTTCCCCCGGTTCCAGGATGGCGGTGTCCTCGCCCAGCGTGTCGTGGATTTCCTGGATGCGCCGCGCCAGCCGCTCGTGCAGACCCAACGTGCGTTCCAGCGCCCGCTCCGGCAGGAAATTGTAGGCGTAGATGCGGGCGTGCTCGGAGCCGATCCGATCAATTCGCCCCAGGCGTTGGATGAGGCGCACGGGGTTCCAATGCAGGTCATAGTTGATGATGTGATCGCAGTCCTGCAGGTTCAACCCCTCCGAAAGCACGTCGGTGGCGATGAGGACCCGGATTTCGGGGACGCCGGGCGGGAGGGGTAGTTGCGGGTTGGCTTTCGGGGCAAAGCGCGCCACGACCTGCGCCTTGCTCTTGTCGCGGCTGTAGATGACGGCGAGGTCCGGCGCGGGATAGTCCGGCGCCAGCTGGTCATACAGGTATTGGGCGGTGTCCGCATATTGCGTGAAGATCAGCACCTTCTCCCCGGCCAGCGGCGGCTGCGACAATCGCGCCCGCAACGTCTGCAGTTTGGCGTCCCGCTCGGGCGTGAGGGGCTGCACCAGCGCCAGCATCTGGAGCAGCAGACGGCGGTCGTGCTCAATATCGGCTCGCAGGGCGGCGACATCAAAATCGGCCGGATCATAACGGTCGGCCAGCTGCTCCAGGGCTTCCCACAACGTCTGCTCTTCGTCCTGGTCCGACTCGTAGAGCAGTTGTTGCGCCGCCGCGCCGGCCGCGATGAAGCCGTGTTCCAACGCTGCCAGGAAGGTCGTGTGCAGCTGCAGCATCCGCCTCACCGTCTCCCGAAAGGCGTAGACGCTGGACTCCAGCCGCTTGAAGAGCATCACCCGCAGCAATCCCCGCAGATTCGCCCCCGCCCTTTTGAGGTCGCTATAGGGGGGCTGCGCCTGCTTTTCGGGCCGGACGTAATGCCATAGGCCGTAGCGGGCAAAGGTCAGAGTCTCTCCCGACGACGTTGAGGAGGCCGGCGGCGTCACATAGCTGCGCAGCTCATCGTAGAAGCCGCCGTAAGTCGCCTCCAGGCTGTACTCCAGGGTCTCCAATTGCCGCTGCGGGAAACTCTGTTTTTTCCCGGCGACCTGGATGTACGCCTGGCGTTCGCCGTTTCGATAGGGGGCGAAAGCGTCCGGGTCAACGCGCTGCCCGGTTTCCGCATCGTAGCCGTACCAGCGCAAAATGTGCAGTCGCGTGCGGCGGATGAGGATGTGGGCCAGCAACTCCGGCAGCCGGCGCTCCCCGGCCTCCACCAGTTTGAAGTAGGCGCGCAGATCGGGCGGGTCCACCGGCAAGCGGGTCACATCTTCCGGGTGGAAAAGTTTGAGCTGGTGGTAAATGTCCCACACCGACTTGTTGCGCGGGGTGGCGGTGAGGAACACCACCCGCCGCGCGCCCGCGGCCAGATAGCTCTGCAAGACACGGTAGCGCTGCGTGTTGGTATTGCGGAAGGCGTGGCTCTCGTCCACCAGGACGAAATCCCGGTGACGATAGCGTTCGTCGTAGAGCAGCCACTCCGGGCCGTGTTCCGCCGTCTCGTGCAACAGCCCCAGCGAGAGGACCCGGGCGTTGAGTTGATAGGCTTCGTTGTACTGCTCCCACATCTCCACCAGCGGCGCGGGGCAGATGATGAGCGCCCGGGTGCGGTCGTGCCGCTCAAAATGCTTGATGATCGCCGCGCCGATGTAGGACTTGCCCAGTCCCACCACGTCTGCGACAAAACAGCCGCCGTACCGCCGGATCATCTGCACCGCCTGCAGCACGGCCTGCTCCTGAAATTCGGTCAGCCTGGCGGTGATGTCGTCCTCCTCTTGCCACAGGAATTCCTCCGTCTCGGCACCCGTCAGTTGTTCGCGCACCAGTTCGTACAGCGTCTTGAGGTAGACTTCGTAGGGGGTGACCTGCGCCAGCGGCCAGGATTGGCGCAGTTCCTGCATCAGATGCGCCTCGAAGTCCTGCGCGTCGGCCCAGAGCGCTTCAAACCAGCGCGACAGTTCGGCGTGATTGGCGTCGCCGTGGACTTTGACGTTGAGTTCGGTGTTGAGGCGGATGCCGGAGAGGGTGAAGTTGCTGGAGCCGACGATGGCCATGCCGTTTCCATAGGGGCTATCCGGCGGATAATCAAAGATGTACGCTTTGGCATGGAGCCGGCCCTGCGTGTAGATGCGCACTTTGAGGCGCCCTTCCTCTATCAGCCGCACCAGCGTGCTGACCAGGTCGGCAGCTGCGTCGGTCTGATCCAGCGCTGCTGCCGTCTGACCGATGGCCTGCGCGGTGGCCGCCGCGGCCGCCGCCATCGCAGCGCGTTTGGGGTAGGAGAGGGCCTCGGCGGCTGCCTGCACCTGTTCCAGGCGCCGGTAGCCCTCGGCGATCTGCTCAATCGTCTCGCGGTTGGAGACGTTGCCGATGAGCAGCCGCAGTTCGTGGACGTGCGCCAGCTGGTCGGCGATGGCCTCCAGGCCGGAGAGGAAGAAGTAGCCGACGGCGAACTTGGCCGCCGCACAGCCGGGCAATACCCGGCGGATGGCGTCTACCAGGCTCTCTTGTTGGTTGTCAATGATGTCGTGGGGCATACCGGGCTCCTCGGAAAATAGAGATCAGCGAGTCAGCAGTCAGCGAATCCGCGAATCCGCGAACCTCAAAATCACTTGCATGGAAAATGTAACGCAAACTTCAGTTTGCGCTCAGACCATTATTTTCATGACTCGGTGGTGAACCGCAGCTTCATGAGAACTCCTCGGAAAATGCGTAATGCGTGATGCGTAATGCGTAAGTGATCTTCTCAGAAAATGGCTCACGGATGGCCACAGATTTCACGGATCAGAAAAGGTAACGCAAACTTCAGGCTGCTCTTGGGTTGTCCGTCCCGGAATGAATTCTGGGTCTGCTACGTCCCCCAACAACGCGCTTCAGCGCGGTTGGCTCGTGTCAAACTGGCGAGTCGTTGCAGCCTCTGCTCACGGCTCACGACACACATTTCCGTGCTTGCTGGCGGGGCTAGATGAGCGGCGGATTGCGCCGGGCTTTTTTCGCGAGCTATTGACAAAAGTTTGCTTTGCATATAGAATAAGGATAGAGAAATCACTCCTTTGCAGGCGAAAGTCGGCTCCATGCCGTGCGTCCGGTAACCGGGCCTAGCTACAAAGGGGTGATTTTGCTTATCTCAAAGGGATTGCGCCGCGAGTACCAATTATTCGGGTATCTCTCCACATCGTACAAATCCACCAACAGGCTGACCTTGTCCTCAATTACCTTGTAGTAGCGCATTTCCCCTCGGGTGAAAGCCCGATACACCGCCCAATTGACGTAATCCACCACGCTCAAACAAGGCTCCCCGCTGGGGACCTGGGCCTGGACGGTGAAAGTCGTGGTGACTGGATGGTCCCATTCGCTCTCAAATTGAGCAATGCCGCTCTGAATGGCCTGCAGGAGCGGCGCCTGACGTTCCCGCGAGCCGCGCTTGGAGAAGTAGATGGTGTTGGATTGAAAACGGTGGAGGACATTTTTGAACAAGAGCGCTACCAGGTGATCGTAGAATTCATGTTCTTTGCCATGAAAGGCGTTGCGAAAGACCCGCTCAATTTTGCGGGCTACTACTAGCTGCGCGCGAAAGTCTAACGTGGCCAACAGCTTGAAAACCCGGTAGCGGATCTCCGGTAAATCATCTTTGGCGTGAAATGCCAGCGTGGTCTTGCTCAGCGACGGCACGTCCTGAAAATAGGGATCGGCCACAATTTCCTGTTGTAACGCCGTCAGGGCCTCGCGCAGGGTGTGAGGCGTTTGGGTTTCCACAAAACCCAACAGCAGAATTGGGGAACAGCCCGGCTGCCCCACGATCAAATTGCCCTTGCCGTCGTAAAAAGTTGGATCGCCGGCCTCGTCCACAAAGAAGTAGTTGTGCCCCGGTTGTGGTTCCTTCATGGTTGTTGTCCCGTCGCGGCTTCCACCACCGCGATTTCCGCCCGCGTGAGGTCGTAGACCGCGTAGACCTGCGCGTTGAGCTCTGCCTCGAGCGCGGCGACCTGCGTTGCGGGCGGCCGCCCTTCCCGATGCAGCGCGAGCAGCTGCGTGACCAACGTTTCGATGGCCGCGCGCTGTTCGGCGGTCGGGGTGGGGATGGGAAGCCGCTCCATGTAGGTTGCGATGAAGCGGAGATAACCCTGTTGTATCGTTGAACTGATTTGAGAGTAGTAATAATGAATCACACGTGAATTAAGTATCCCAAGTAGATAAGTTTCCTCCGTTGGAATAATGTACATTGTATTACCACCAAATGCACCTGAAATATCATAAGCAAACTCAGGACGTTTTGCAATGTCAGGGTAAACGATTTTTGGCTTACTGAAGGAAGTATAATAAGCACAAGCGCGCAATTCCCACCAATATTTTCCCTTGTCCCAGCGTTTACGCAATTGTGTTTCGTACTGAATGAGATGATCGTAAATAGCGGGGTAAGTTTCCTGAAATATGCACTGGGCTTCGCGTTCAGTGGCTGCTGTGGCCCACGGATTTTGTGCGCTTTCGTCGTCGCTATTTTGAACCACAATTAAATACCTGCCATCCCATTCAACTTGCCATCGCTTGATATTTCTTCCACGCAACCAGGGATGGATCACTTCAGCGCTACGTTTGTCTTGCGTGATGAGGTGCTGATATGTGGCCGTATCAACTTCAAAAGCCGAATTGTAGCCAGTCTTTATCCCATATAAGATTTTCCCTGCAACATATTTACCCAGAGGCACTCCGCTCTGCCGTAACTTCCGCATCAAATCAAAAACGACGGGTCGCACCAGCGTCCACCCATCGGCGCGGAGGCTCTCGCGCGGTTGCGTCCACGCCTCGGCCTGCACCACCTCGCCCAGCTGCTCCACGGCGCTCATGTCGGTCACAGTGAGGGCGCGCACCGTGTGCTCTGCGGGCGGCGGCGCGTTGCGGAAGACGATGATCTGCGGATAGGCAATCGCGCCAAAGACCGGCAAATCGCCAAAGTCAATGAGGGTCTGCACGGTGGCCGCGGTGTGCAAGTGCTGGCGCAACTTCGCGCCGTAACCGGCGCGCAACCATTTGTTGGACGTGATAAACGCCGCCACGCCACCGGGGCGCAGCAGTTCCAGCGCCCGCGCGTAGAAGTAGACGTACAAATCCGCCGTGCCAGTGTACACGGCGGGATAGCGCTTCTTGAGCCGCGCCTTCAGCGCACTGCCTAAGAGCTCCTGCCGCACGTAGGGCGGATTCGCCACGACGAGGTCAAAGCCGCCTCCCGCCTGGCCGGCGGCACGGAGCTGGGACAGGGGTGAGGAGCGATGGGGAATAGAGGCGTCCCCTCCCTCACCCTCATAGGAAAAATCGAGAGGCGTAAACACCTCGGCGAAATCCACGGCCCAATCAAAGGCCCCGGCGCCGCTCTCCTCGCCGGCCCACGCCGCGATGGTGGCCTTCAACGCCTCAATTTCGGCCCGCAGCGCCTTCTTCTCCGGGCCGTGAGCCTGCATAAACGCGCCCTTCAGCTCAAAAAAGCGCGCCACGTCCTGCTGACGGAAAAGGTCCGGCTGCAAGGGGGCCGGCGCGGGCGCGGTCAGGCTATCGCCGGCCTCAATCTTGAATTCCAGGTTGGGCAGCGGCGGCGGCGTCTCCCCCTCAAAGTCCACGATCAGCGAGAGCCAGAGCCGCAGCCGGGCGATGTTCACCGCGAAGGGGTCCACGTCCACGCCGTAAAGGTTCTGCTGGATGATCTCCAGCTTGCGGGCGTAAGTCGTCAGCGCGTCCACCCGGCGGGAGACGAAGAGCGCCTGGCGCAGTTCCACCAACTCGTGCAATAATCCCAGCAGATAGGCCCCGCTGCCGCAGGCCGGATCGCAGGCTTTCACCCGGCGCAGCGCCGCGAGCACCGCTTCGGGCTGCCGCAGGGCGCCGGCGTCACGCTGCTCCACGAAGTCCGCCAGCGCCGCCGGTGTCTCATGCGGACAGGCGCTTTGCAAATAGCCCTTGAGCGCCTCGCGGCACATGAAGGCAACTATCGGCTTGGGGGTGTAATAGCTGCCCGTCTCGTGGCGGCCCGTCACCAGCTCCTCAAAAATCTTGCCCAACATCTCCGGATCCACCGCCACTTCCACATCCAGCGGCGTGCTCTCTGTCACGGTGAAGTTGTAATGGTAGAGCAGCTCCTCAAAGAGCGGCGCGAAAACGGCATCCGGCGCCCCGATCCCCTCCTGCTCGTCCAACGCCTCCCGCTCAAACAGCCCGCCGTTGAGGTAGGGCACGTTCCCGATGCGCTCCTGGATGAAACCCTGCGTGTGGATGCCGGTGATGTCCACGCTGCCGGGGTTGTTCAGGCCGGAGAAAAACAGCAGCGTCAGCCGGTCGCGGTAGAAATTAGCCTGCGGCTCGGCGGCGCGCTCGGCCAGGTGCGCCTCCCACAAAGCCTGGAGATAGTCACTGCGTCCCTGGAAGGTGAGCCAGCCCTTGCGCTCCAGGAAAACGATGAAGAGCAGGCGGTTGAACAGCCGTTGGGTAAAGAGCCGCCGCTCTTCGGGGTCAGGGATGCCGGTGATGAGCGCCTCGGCAGCTTCAAAGCGCTCGCGGTAGGCCGTGAAGAAAGCGCGGGTGACCGCCTCGACGTCAAACGCTTCATCGTGCCGCTGCTGAATAGCGAGGGGGGAGAGGCTCGGGCCGAGGGGGGCCAGGTCCAGCAGCGCAATCCGTTCGGCGGCGGTGCGCAGCCGCTCGCGGGGGCCGATGGCAATCCGGCGGAAGACTTGCTGCGTCGGCGCTCCCTGGCGGCCCCGGTATTTGACGTTGACCAGATGCCAGTGGCGCTCGGCGGGATCGCTGAAGACAAAGAGCGCGTAGGGGTGATTGGGGAGCAGCTGGGCCACTAGCTGGCGTTCCGCCGTCACCGAGAGGGGGAAGCCGCGCCCCGGCTGTTCGGCCACCAGCGGCGTGTAGACAATATCAAAGGCCCCCTGAGCCGTCGCCTGATGTGCCAGCAACAGGGGCGGCGTGTGGAGCAGCGCTTGCACGCCCGCCGGCCACTCGCGGGTAGACAGGGGGACATTGGCCTGATCATAGTTGAGTTCCGTCCAGAAGAGCCGTTTGGCGGCGGCCAGGCCCTCGCGGGACATGCGCTGGAGCAAATCGTAAACCTGCTGTGAAGTCGTCATTCCACGCACCTTGTTGCCTGATGATGCAGACACCAAAAAATCCCGCCGGTGCGCTTGACACCGACGGGATTGGGGGGTACACTGCTCCCATCAGGGCGGTGTCGGCGCCTTGAAGGCTTTCCCAGAGGGAAAGCCAGCCCCGCAATCTCGCAGTTGCGGGGCTTTTTTATGGCCTGACCACGCCTTCAGTTTAGCACAAATTAAGGAATTGGGCAAAGCGGGGAGCGCCGAGCCGCTCAATCCGGCGGCTCTG
>Ga0208825_1002960_pt1 | contig 10612 bp, 7 predicted proteins | sample AD_UKC113_MetaG_FD_184450 | JGI IMG/M metagenome (GOLD analysis project Ga0208825, IMG submission 184450) | Active sludge microbial communities of municipal wastewater-treating anaerobic digesters from Hong Kong - AD_UKC113_MetaG (SPAdes)... | ecosystem: Engineered > Bioreactor > Anaerobic >...
CCGTAATCGTGTACAACAGAAAGCCACCGAAGTGTCAAGATGCGCCATTCACACCGATGAAGTTTGACTATGTTTCACCTGATGATTCACCAGATTTGAATGAGTTGTTCTATTCTGATGAAGGGGAGTAGGAAGCTTGAATTTTAGACGTGGATAATAAAAAGGAAGCGTGCAACCTTTCACGCTTCCTTTTGTTCTAATTTACCTTCGTGGATGAGAGTAAATTGGTTACAAGTTCAAAATGTGTGCCTAAAATTGAGTCAAGCACAAATAAGTGTAAGAGAACTACAGGGATTTAATGGGCCTTGATAGCTCTTGTGCTCGAATAGAGAGTCTAGTGCTTAACAGATTAGTACTTATTTTTGTCCCAACTTTCCACTACTTGTGGGTCATTACTCAATGGTAATGGGTTTGCATCATTAATTCTGACAATTTCTGGTATAACAAATGCTTCACCCGTAACAAGGGCATATTGTTTTTCAAGAACTGGGAGAAGTTGAACAAGTTCTTTGGCATTTACTCCAGCGACGTTTTTGGCTATTTCAAGGTCTCTGAAGTCTGTGAGCTTATGTATTATGTACGAGTTACACTGCGAAAGGATTGTTTTCGAAATCTGAGAAGGTTTTTGAGTTGATATTATTAGATTTATTCGAAATTTTCTGCCTTCTCTGGCTATTCTCCTAACGTAATATGTGCCTAATTTAAAGTTTTCTTCCTCTTCTTCGTTCAAGTATCTGTGGGCTTCCTCAAAGAGTAAGATAACATTTTTCTCTGTAGCTCTATCCTGCATCATTTTGTAGAGTATTTTGCTGAATAAGAATATGATTATATCTAACTCTTCTCTTTCAAAGTCTGAAGGGACGATGAAAATTTCATTAGTATCGTTTTTGAGTATTTGATCTAAGGTATTTGAATTTTTATCGTCATCGTCAATGATATTGATTAGTTTCTCATCGGAAATAATGGCTTCTAGTCTTTTAAGTAATGGGTCAAGCCAGTTTCTCTTAGCAATGTCTTTTTCGACCTCATCGTTTATCTTTTTTTGCAAATCTGTAAGCTTGAAATAGTTGTTTTCTTTACCTTTCAGTTCCTGAATTGCTTTTTTTAATACAGGCATTTGCACTCCACTGCTTGCATTGAGTAATTGGTAGTACTCCGATATTTCCAGGAAAGTGTGGGGTAAGCGTAAACATTTTTCCGCAATTTCCAGAGGTTCATATCCGGTGTTTGTGAAGGCCTTTGCATATTCATTATTTGGGTCGAATATTATAATTTTTGGGCTAATTTCTATGCCCTTAGTAAATTTCACTCTTTCCTTATCCATAAGGGATTGAATCAACGAAACGATAGTACATGTCTTTCCACTACCGGTGGTGCCAAAGACTCCTAAGTGTTTTCCAAATAGTATATCGATATCCGCGTAAATGTGTACGTCATTGTTTCTGAAACTTTTGCCAATTTCGATAAGGTTCTTCGATTTGTTTTGGAAGAGGTTCTTCTCTACGTGTTCTGGAAGATAGTAGACCTCATTCCCAATTGTTGGGAATGTGTTTACACTTGCTTCAAATTTCTCTAAGGATGGATCGTATGTGCCTATCAACTTTATTTTTGCTAAGTATTTATTCTTTTCAACTATCTTTCCCAAGTTTTCTTCTTCATCAAAATCAAGTTCAAAGTTCCCTTCAGTTGATCCATCGTATAACTCGCTAACCCTTCCGATTACAATTCTTCCATCTAAAAGCTTTGAGTAGACAAAACTATTTATGGAAGCAAAGAATTTGGGAGCTCCAGAGATATTCTGTGGTTGGCTTATGTCTTTTCCAACTATCAGATCAACTATTAGGTTTGCTCCGGCTATTCTTATTATTCTTCCAAGAGGTATCTTGTTAACACTCATTGTCATCACGTACCTTCGCAAGTTCGTCAAGTTCTCTCTCGTCTTCGTCCACTTCGACGTATGGGAGTAGGTAGCTGCTGATAATCTCAAAGCTTCCAAGGAGTGGCCCAGCAAATAATGTTATTCTGCTGTCTGTCTTGCTACGTTCAACTAAATTGTTAAAGAATTTAGAGTTGTTGGTCGATATATCATCGTATGAAAAAACAACAAGGTTGAAATTTGGATTTGAGAGTGCATTTCCAATAATGTTGTTTACGTGTTCATCTGAAAAACTATATCCTATTACAAATAATGTTGAGTTTCTTAAGTTTAGGATGTTGGCGAACTGTCTGAATAACTCACTGTAAGGCGTATCAAATGACTGCCTTACTTTACTATAAGTCGGATATATCACGTAATCTGGACGTTCTTCATCATTTTCAAGTTTTATAAACATGGTACCATTGTTTCCTTTTTCAAACCTCGGCTGTTTCTCTATGACTTTGTATGGAAGTGCTTCCTCGCTTTCAAACCAACTTATTGAACCGTGGAGTTTGAAAAGATTTATCGATTTATTAAGTGGTATAGGCCTGTTCGATTCTGGGACCTTGACGTGGTAATCAATGTTGTATACCATTGGATCGAACTTTCTAACGGTGAATCCCATAAAACCATTATTCACAAATATTCCCAGTTCCTCAGCAGTCTTCTCAATTAGTAGATCGTAATTTAAAGTGAAGATGTTGACTTTGCTTTTGTTAGTGTCCCTTGCTATAACCTTTTTCAGAAAAAGTTTATGAAATTCGTTGCTGTTGTAGTCTATATTAAAAACGTATTGTTCAAGGAATTTGGCCTTAAATGTTAGAATAAGATCCTCAAGCCTTTTTGCGGTATTATTGTCAGAAGTGTCTTTCTCTTTACTGGATTTAATTATTTCGTAGTACTTCCTTGTGTCTTCAAGACTGTTTAGAACTTCCTCGATTTTCTTGTCTTTGAATGTTTCCCAGGCACCAGCGTTATCTGGCAATATTTGTTTCAATTCGTCAATTGCAGAATCAATTAATCCTTCCTTGTCTGCTGAATTGTTTATACTTTTAGAACCAGCATACATTGAGCAGCCATTACCTAAGAGAAAACTTATATTCTGACTCTGAAGATACCTTGCTAAGATGCTTCTTATTTCCGAGGTAGTTCTTTTAAGCATGTCTGTTAGCTCGTTGCAAGTACCTTCATCGTGCTTATGTTCAACAGTTTTCGATGAAGAAGGTAGACAACCATTATTTTTCAGCAATTGGAACAGGGTAGATTCTGACGTTTCATTTCCATACTTTTGAAGTATATCTTTATCAAGTTGTAAAACCTTTTGCTCGGTTTTGTAAATGTAGAACATACAGTTTTCCTCCCTCCTTGTTGAATGATGTTGTTAGCCGAAATTCCTGAAACTGTAGGACAGTATTGATCAATCCTAAAAAAGAGTGCTCCTTATCAAGAAAAACAATACTCATTGAGCGAGTATTCAGACTACGGCTATTCCGACTTCTACAAAAGGGATATTTTTGGCATGTTCTCAAAATGATTTTATCAAATTTCCACATTACATTTTCTTTGTTATTTGTCTCTATTTCCAAGATTTGTTTTTGTGTATTGCTAATGCTTTTCGCATCTCTCATGTTTTCTAAAATTTCTTAGCCGTCGAAGACTTATTGTTGCAACCCCAGATTCGTGACTTGACATGGTTAAAGGGTAAATTCCAATAAAAGCATTCTACAAATAGAGTAGTTATCAATACGATTTTTGATAGCACCTTGGCCATGGAACGATCAAATCGCCACAGCAGAACGTCAGAAGACAACATTCCGACACAGAATAAAATTGTTCTTTAAAGTATTTTGTTAGATTGTCTCCAATTGAAGATATACAATATTTAGATTTCAGATTACTGAGCTTGTTATTCCAATGTGTACCATGGTGTGGTGCTATAAGTATCTCAAAGTCGCGTATTTCTTTATTTTCGAGGCTATCACAAACTGTTTCAATTTCCTTATTTTCAAGATCACCGAGGAACAATATTCTTTGATTAGTTTCGAAAAAGGCAAGGCTAAGATGATTGGCTGCTTTTTTGATACTCTTATCAACTTCCTCGATATCCGGAAATATCTTTTTGATTTCATCCATCTGTTTATGCAAAGCAGTAACGCATTCTGAAGTTTCCTTGTCACTGCGACAATTAATCTCGCGTTCTCCAGTTTGTGTGTAGTTTTCAACAGTAATATTTCGGATGCACATATCGTATAGTTCTTTCAACTTGGGATATTTTTCCAAAAAATTGTCGAAATCATTTACCGCTTCCTGTACGCTTTTACTTATGTCAGCAAGGTCGATCTCTTTTGGTGGCCAAAGAACTTCAAAACTTAACTCACCTTCTGTGAATTTAGATCCTTTTGCTAAAGCTTGAAAATTAAGTTTATGTCCAGGTTTATTAATCTTCCTGATGAGTTCTATCAGATCGAGTTCCATAATACCTGTTTCCGTGGCAAACGTTAAAGCGTTAACAAATTTCATGGCTAGGAAGAGTTTCTTTGTGTCGGCTCCCGTGACCTTTGGTATTATAGGGCAATAAAGCCGACTGATGTTAAATAGTTCGTCGCTGTTTCTGCAATCAAGAACTTTCCGAGCGTAGTACAACCCAGAAATGTGATCCTGATGATGATGTGACAACACGAGTGTATCTGGCGATCTAAAGTAAAAGCCCATAATTCTTTTCCAACCTCTAAAGGCTCTTTCGCCACCTTTTTGAGCTCCACAATCAAGTTGTAAATATCCACAATCATTTCCACATAACGAGAATATTCCCGAACAAAGCCCTGCACCAACATCTGCGACATACACCTTATACATTTTTCTCTCCTCCTTTCAAAAACCCTTTCGATGATTTAAGGACATCCTGAAATAGTTTCCGACTCATATTTTCAATCGTCCCTCGGATTTTTTCTCAATTTCTAAAGTGGGTATATAACTATTACGTAGCAATACTTGGACCACAAACAGATTATACACTTTGCACTGAAAATTAGAGCCACAGAAAAATATTTTGCAGATTGCCATCCAGTCATATATTGTTATAGCCTGCTCACATCTAAACATCAGATTGGATGTAGCTTTCATGCATTTAGCATATGTAGGTGGTTTTTCTCGAAGTAGTGGTAGAATAGTTGAAAGGTCATTTATCGATGTAAGTGTTAGGAACTTAAAAATCTTGTTTATGGTTGTCGGACAAAGAAGGCAAAATATAAATGATGTGTGCAAACGATTGATAAGTACTAAAGGTTCGACAAGTTGGCTAAAATAAAGTTGTTTCTAATTTACTGAAGTAAGTAGAAAGTTTTTGTGCACAACTGAATGAAGAGGTCTTAATTGAAGTCAGATAGGAAAAGTCAAGAATATTAGACTTATGCGCAATTGTATGGCTAACATTAGCTTTATGAATATTTGTTAATCTAATTTCACCTTGGTCAAAGTATATGGTTTGTGAAACATGTGGCATGTATTATATAAGGAGATACAAAGACTACCGACATTCTAAGGGGGGATTTATGTTGCTTCAAGATGTTGCTAAAAAGTACATAGAATTCTCAAATGATGAAAGTTTTAGAAACTATGAAAAACGCTTTGCAGAAGCTATCTTAAAAGGTTTATGTGATGTAAGTTTGTCTGAACGAGATAAGGTAAGAAAAATGGTGGAAGAAACAAATAATCTTAAAGAAGGGAATCACCAATTCAGTATTCGTACAAATTCAATTTTCATACACGGGAATAAATTGATTGCTGAATTTATCTGCTGCTCCAATAAAGCTAGAAGGGAGTTGGGTGACCTTATATTTATAATAACGGTTCTTTATAATGGTGGATTAGTTTATCAAAAAACAACAATAACACAATGTAAAAATAATAAGCAAGGGAAAAATAATAAGCAATGTGCAAATAATAAGCAAGCAACGTCTTGGGAAATTGATGAAGGACAGTTATATTTGTTGTCTAGATTCCCTAAGTTCAAAATTACTTGCAAAGGAGATCAGCGGAGTTTTTGCCTTCAAAATTATTCAAATAACCTAGGAACCTATGCTTTATTTTACGACAGCGATTTCTTTTTCCTGAATGCTCCTTACTTAGAACTTATTAGGAAAGGGAAAAAAAGTATTAACATGGGCGATATTTCAGAACTTCTTCTAGACTTGGAATCAGGAAGAGGTGTTTGTAGCATTCTTGAATCACATATTCCAAGTGAATATTCCTACAATAAAAATGTTTATTATCGCAAGACTCCTAATGTTTTTGGTCTCTGTGATTTTGCACTAAACATTTATGATTTTGCGAGTAAATATTTGAGATGTTGTATTGGAGAGGTAAATTATTCAAAACTTAATAAATATGGAAGATACAATAAATCTGTTTCAGAATTGTTATATTTTATAATAGTAAGATGTCCATCAATATCTAGAGAGGATAGTTATAAAGAGCTTTTGTCATATCTCTCTAAGTGTTTGTCTCTTTCTAGTATTTCTAACATTTCTGATATAGGGAATGACAATTCTCACTTTGGGGCTGACGAAAATTACGACGATAATGGATTTGGTATTATTCACACAGTTGTTAATTTAGGAGAAGAAAACTCTTAAGCAACAGTAAACCAGATGGTACTAATTTGCGTAACAATGTCGAGTAAAAATTGGTCACTCGTATACTTACTCCATGTTAAGCCTTTTAATATATCTCTTGGTATGTGCTGAATTTCTTGAATTCTCAATTCATCATTTATTCAGCATGTTGTTACCATGAATGCGTACTCTTTGATGTGCTCCTGGAACGGGTGGTTCTTCAATTAAGAACCATTTTGAAAATGTTCTTTTTTGCAGAAGCCAGAAGAGCCACAGTATGGACATTTGACCATTGGGTATTGTCTCCTTGAGGGCTCCTTTTTAGGATTCAACAATATTATTTCACGGTTTCATAAATTTTGGTTAACAGTATTCCTAAGATGATGATAGGAGGGGGCGTCAAATGAAGATTAAGACAGTACAGATACACAATTTTCGTTCAATAAGAGATGCAAAATTCAATATGGGAAACTATTCGCTTTTAGTCGGAGAAAACAATGCCGGGAAAACAAATATATTAACGGCATTGCGAGTATTGTATGATGATATAAAGTTTGATGAAAAAAGAGATTTTCCTAAATTCTCAGATGTTACTGACAAAGAAAGCTGGATTGAAGCTGAATATACACTTACAAATGAAGAGTATTATAAGTTAAAGAAAGAATATCAAGGCCAAGGCAACACTTTTAGAATACGAAAATATCTAAAGTCTGAGTCTGCTAACTACGTGAAGATTAACCAAAGTAATATCTATGCTTACGAGAATGGAAAATTATCGGACAATTTATTCTATGGAGCAAGAAATATATCTCAGGCTAAAATTGGCGATTTAATCTATATACCAGATGTGACGAAAAGTGATGAAGCACTGAAACTTTCAGGACCATCGCCTTTTAGAAATTTGTTAAACTACGTCATTAAGAAAGTAATTAGTAATAGTAATTCTTACAGAAAACTGGTTCGTGTCTTCGAGGAATTCAATGAAACATTCAAAAGTGAAGAAGCTGAAAGAGGTATTTCCATCAATAGTCTAATAAGAGATATAAATCTCAACATAGAAGAAGGATGGGGAATAAAATTTGGTATTGATATAACCCCCATACAAGGGGAAGATATTATTAAGGGTCTAATCAATTATTATATAGAAGATAGTAATTTAGATGACAAAGTTGATGTTAACGATTGTGGTCAAGGAGTACAAAGATACTTAATATATACATTAATAACTCTGGTCTCAAAATACCAAGATGTAAAATTTGATTCGAGCGAGTTTAACCCTGATTTCACATTGATTTTATTTGAAGAACCTGAAGCATTTCTTCATCCAACACAACAAGAAAACCTAAATTTGAATTTAAAGGAAATGTCCGGAGCAGATAATGTTCAGTTGTTGATTACAACACATTCAACGACTTTTGTTTCCCAAAACATCGATGATATACCAAGTATATGCAAAATTAAGAAGCTTGATGGGGAAACAAAATTATATCAGTTGACGAAAACTGAACTAGATAACCTATATGATGAAAATTTGAGTATTCTCAAATTTCTCCAAGACAAATTGTCAGATGATAAACTTGATGTGAGCTCGAAAGAGCAAATAAAGAAGATGGTCAATAGTGAAAATGAAAGTATAGAAGATAAGCTGGAAATGGAGTCTATAAGATATCTTTTATGGTTAGATAAAGAAAGAACAGCTATGTTTTTTGCGGATCACATTTTATTATGTGAAGGAGCAAGCGAGAAAATATTCCTGGATTATCTAATTAATACAGAATGGCACGATATAAGAAGAAAGAATGTCTATATATTGGATTGTATGGGAAAATTTAACATTGGCAGATATATGAACTTATTAAGTAAATTAGGTATGTCCCATTCTGTATTGATAGACAGTGATAAGAACAAAAAGAAGAAAGAGATTCAGGAACTGTTTAATTCTTTTATAGAAAAGAATAAGACAGACTTGACAAAAGGTATGTATGCTTTCGAGGATGACTTTGAGAGCTTCTTAGGAATTAATCCACCATCTAGCGAAAGAAAAGACTTAAAACCGCTAAATATAATGCACAAGTATAAGAAAGGAGAGATATCAAAGGAAAAGTTAGAAGAACTTAGAAATATTTTGTTGGAAAACAATCTTGTATGAATTGCTGTTGCCAACAACAGTTGATCGTTTCCAAATTAAGTTGGCATGTGGCTCCCAAGCGATATAATAAGTCAATCTAATGTGAAAAAAGAGAGTCATCTTAGAGGAAATCGAAAAATTGGCCGATAGGAAACTCAGATATGTAGAGCTTCAGTCTTAGAGTAGTGAACTTTCAATGCAAGTTGGCCTTATTTTTGTTGTTTGTTTGATTTTTGATTGTTCTTTTGCTTTAGTAGCTCAACTTCCTCCAATGCGGCTTTCAGTTGCTCATCTTTTTCGAGGAGTGTTTTCTCGTAGTAGTCAAGCTTTTGCTTCAAAACATTTGGGTCATTCCAGTCAGTTGAATCATCATGTTTCAAAATGCCTGCCGACTCAAAGAAAGACGGTGGTATCTTTGAATAGTCTGAGATGATCGATTTTGGTCTTCCCCTCCTGATGTTGAATATTGAATCATCGTATCCAGAGTTTTTGTACTCCTTGAGCGATCTGAAGAACGTGCTGGAAGGGATTGAATATTTCTCACAAAGTTGCGTTGGAGATTTACCACCGTTAAGATATTCTTTGACGACATTGAGTTTGAATTCTGGAGAAAACACCTTTCTTTTCTGCATAGTGCTCATCCCTTTAGAATGGATTTTTGCCCCTTTAAAGTTTCATCAAAATCTTTTGTGGATAAATGATGTTTCAATCATTGACATAACTGATTTCCAAACGTGCTGAGTGATTGAATCATTTTAGTACTTCTTTTAGTTGTTCAAGTGATATATCCAACAAATTCTCGCCGATGTAGTCGATCGTCTTTTCATCGGCTTTTTGTATCTTCTCTTTCATCTCTTTCGTGAACCTTCTGCCAAATTTCTTGCTCAGATTCTTTAGTACGAATTCTATTTTGCCTTCCAATCTGCCTTCCAATCTGCCTTCCAGTCTGCCTTTAGCTTCACCCTCTAGTCTGCCTTCATTTCTCAACCTTTCAGCTACTGACATAATCACATCACTCCTTTCTGAAAGTATTTCTTTCGATTCCTTTTCTATTGTTCCTATGTCCACATCGTCTCTTACCGATAGTATGTATGTTATGCATGCCTCAACGAATCTCTCAAATTTGTCTTCTGGTAACTGTGCTATATCTTCAAGTACTTTTCTCATCGCTTGACGGAACTTCTTAGTGTCTGTTATCATTACAAGTTGCATCACTTCAAGCACTACTTTTGTCATTGCCAATCCTACAATCATTACTTGTCCAAATGGTGAGAGGTCGTATAGTTCGTATTCGTAAACTGGTATGTATTTTTTCGTTTCTTCTGGTAATTCATCTATCCCTTTTATCAAGTTAATCAGCTTGGTTTGTACATTCCATTTGCTCTCTCCATGGTATATCACCATCGGTATTATTATAGGTAATCTATTCGCTTTCCTATCGTATTTCTCTTCCCATATCCGTACGATGTATCTCAATAGTTGCAAGATAACTAATGGGTCTTGATAGCTCTTGTGTTCGAAGAGAAAGTAGATGTATCCATCCTCACCATTTATTTTCGTCTTGTAAAGCATGTCTGTAAAACTTTCTTTGAATCGTTCATCGACGAAGCTGTTGTTTTCTTTAGTCAAGTAATTTAAGTCGACAACGTTAGCAATTTGGGCGGGCAGATAGTGTTTCAAGAAATCTTGAGCTACATCTTTATCACCGAATGTAACTTTGAAGAATGCATCGTGTGGAGTGGTTAAATCGCCCATATTGACCTCCAATTTGCATCGTATTTTGAATCCAATTCAATTATACCATATTTGATATGGGAAATTGCATAGTATTATATAGTTTGCATGGAGCTCTTGTAGTAATGTTGATGTTAGCAAGGTTAGGATAAGGGAAATGAGTTAGAAAATCGTGGTTTGTACATTCTTTAATGCGAGTAGTATGTCTAATAGGGTATT
>Ga0208825_1002961_pt1 | contig 10611 bp, 16 predicted proteins | sample AD_UKC113_MetaG_FD_184450 | JGI IMG/M metagenome (GOLD analysis project Ga0208825, IMG submission 184450) | Active sludge microbial communities of municipal wastewater-treating anaerobic digesters from Hong Kong - AD_UKC113_MetaG (SPAdes)... | ecosystem: Engineered > Bioreactor > Anaerobic >...
ATATGTAGTATTTTTCTACATACAGTATATCGCAAAAACGCCTTGAAGTCCAGTAGTTTCAATAGTTTTGCGAAGTTTTCAAAGATCGATATTACCTGTTTTTAACAGGAGTTATTGCAGTGGAATCAAAATTAAATATACAATAAATAATAGATTGAGAAAAAAAGACTTTAAAAATGCACCAGGAGGTCAATAATATGGAAGAAAGATTAAATGAAATATACGGAAAGATTGCAGATACATTAAATGACACGATTCCTGAAGAATGGGACAAGATTTATATGTATGGAGAAATCGGAGAGGGGGTAAGAGAAGCATTTTTCTATTACTATCCATCAGAAAGCAATGAACCAGTATATAGTCATAAAATTCCAGAAATATTTGATATAAGTGAAGATGAATATGATAAATTATGGTATCAGTTATTAGATAATCTTACAGAATTATGGAATGAATTTAAAAATAATGGACAAGAAACTTGGACAAACTTAACATTTGTACTAGATAATGAAGGAAGATTTAAAATTGAATATGATTATACCGATTTATCTGATGCAGACGATATTGAGCGTCAAATAATCTGGGAATATAAGTACCTAGGTATTATACCTGAAGATGAAGATGAAAAAAAGATTATTGAAGAATACATAAAAAGTACACAAAATAATTAAAAGCCTCTAAAATAGAGGCTTTTCTAAATATTATGAAAACATCGCGTTGTTTTGATGTTGTATAATAATACTTGATATGAAGACCTCGAACAAATAATCTAAAAATAAGAAAAAATGGAGGTCAGCCATGTCAGAAAAAGTAAAGAGAATTACTAAACAGTATACAAATGAGTACAAAGCAGAAGCGGTTAAACTTACGAGAAAAATAGGGATCACAAAGGCAGCTATAGAATTAGGTGTACCCAAGAGTACATTAAGCCAGTGGGTAAAGCGTGCAGAAATAGGTGATTTGGATACTGGTATGGGCACTCAAACTCCAGGATCTGCAATGACTCAAGCTATGGAAATTCAGCATTTACGGGCGGAAATTAAAGCTTTGGCAAAGGAAAATACACGATTGAAAAAAGAGAATGACTTTTTGGAGGAGGCTTTCGCTTTTTTCGCCGCGAGCCGTCAGAGGTTGGCAAAGAAGAGCGAATGAAACTTATTGCAATAAAGACCGAAAATGGTAAATTGACAGGAGACATTGCGTTTTATTGCAGGGTATTAAAGGTCTCTCGACAAGGGTTCTATAATTACCTTGAAGCACAGAAGAAGCCTCGGAATACAAAGCTCTGGCGGCCGAAATGTACAAAATAATAGAAGAAGATGAGTGTAATGATACATATGGGCGATATCGTATGCATAAAGCCTTAGAACTAAAGAAAGAAGCCAAAGATGGTGATTTTCCACATATACCCTGCGAAAGGACAGTGTATCGAATAATGGAACGTTTGGGCATAATGCACACCCCTAAGCGTAAGCCTAATGGGATAACAAAGGCAGACAGGGAAGCTATGAAGTCCGATGACAAGATCAAAAGGGACTTCACATCGGAAAGGCCTCTGGAGAAGGCAGTGACGGACATCACGGAGATTCAGACTGCCGATGGCAGAGGTCAAGAGCATAATATGGCGATATTTCATGAGTTATTGGAATAATCGCAGGATCTGTTCGGCGAATGGTGGGCTTCCGCCGATGGTAAAGAGAAAGAAGTTCTATGAGGGACAATATACTAAGACAGCGTAACAAGGGGAGCAAGGCACTGCACTGGGATATAATGGGATTTCGCTATGTTCCACCCCATTATATCCCAGTGCAAAAACCATAAATAGTTCGAGAAAAATGTGTCAAGTAATATTGACAATATCAGGATAACCAAACACCATCTGCTTCTTCAAAAAGAACAGGTACCTCTTTAGTGCCATTTAACTGGTGATTTTTATAAGCCTTAATTTCTTCATATTCAGCTTTCTTTTGCCTTTGCCCCGCAGTTTGAATTACATCCCAGACCCCCTGATGGCTTATTGTTTGGTTTGTTAACTCCGAAATAGTTTGAGCCACCTGACGGTAAGATTTTTGGCAGCTAAGTCCTAATATTTTTTCTGCTAAATTAGGAGATATCAACCCTATTGTTTCAAAACCAAGGGATTGGTCAAGTAAATACATATGCTGAACTTGACCATTTTCATCTGTTTTTCTATAAACATTTCTTTTTACAGCAACTTCACCCATTAAAGTTTTTAAAGTAGTTATTTTTTTACCTCCATGCCGTAATTCCTTTTTGTTTCTATCCTCGGCAAGCTGTTTGTCTGTTTGCTCAAGAAACTCTTGTAGAAAGCCTTTGGCTATTTTACAACCCATTTCAAAGAAAAATCTTTCTAAATCCTTGAATGTTATTTCTTTTTGATTTAAAATATTCATATCACGTCACCTCATTTGATGGTATTTTCAACTAATCAATATACAGGAAAGACGTGATTATGGGAAGGGGTTTTTTAACTTCTTCCCATATTTTTTTGAAAAATTGCATACTTTAATTTTACTCTAAGAAAATAAAGCCCTATAAGGCTTTCAGCAATTTTTTAATTATCTAAGTGTCAAAGAACCGGAAGAAATACAAAGAAGATTTCAAAATACTATTTGCAATGCAAAAAAGGGGTAAGGCAGATTTATTGATGATAATAGTTAGTTAAATTTTATTGTACATATTGACAAAACTTGATTTGACACATACAATATATCACATCAAGTATTTTCGATGTGAGGTGAAAATAATGGAAGCTACATATGAAGAGCAGGCAAAGGTGTTTAAAGCCTTCTGTGATGAAAAACGCTTACGGATACTTGAATTACTTCGAAGCGGTGAAAAATGCGCATGCATTTTGGTAGAGCAGTTAGATATGGCACAGTCCACATTATCATACCATATGAAGATATTATGCGAATCTGGCGTTGTTGATAGCAGGCAGGACGGAAAATGGACACATTATAAGATTAGTGAAAAAGGGAGCGGTTTTGCGTTAGAACTTCTTAAAACAATAACAATGCAAAACACTACTATTGAAACAAATGACTGTTGTTAGATTAACGCCATCAGGAAGATGGCTTTTTATAACAAGAACATATCGAAAAATCTTGATGTGTCTAGATAAAAGTGAGGTGTACGGCTAATGCAAGTAATAAGAGGTGTCTGGGATTTTATACAAATGCAAATTCTGGGTATGAAATGGCTTAATGATTTAATTGGTAGTGGTTTAACAGCTTTAGGATTAGATACATCTAATCGTTGGATTGGAAGTATTCAATTTTTTGTCTATGATGTAATAAAGATTACCCTGTTGTTATGTTTTCTGATTTATATTATTAGCTACATTCAGAGTTATTTTCCGCCGGAACGTAGTAAAAAGATACTAGGGCGTTTTCATGGTATTGGAGCGAATGTGGCAGCTGCTCTGCTGGGAACGGTGACACCATTTTGTTCCTGTTCATCAATACCGCTTTTTATAGGTTTTACATCTGCAGGTCTACCTTTGGGGGTAACCTTTTCATTCCTTATTTCTTCTCCTATGGTGGATCTTGGTTCTCTTGTTTTATTAATGAGTATTTTTGGTGAAAAAGTCGCTGTTATCTATGTTGTGGTAGGACTTATCATAGCTGTCATTGGCGGTACGCTTATTGAAAAGCTTCACATGGAGAAGCATGTTGAAAGCTTTATTCTTACTGCTGGTAGCATAGATATAGAATCCCCCGACTTAACAAGAAAAGACCGGCTTGTTTATGCCAAAGAGCAAATGCTCTCAACCTTTAAAAAGGTATTACCGTATATCTTAATAGGAGTTGGTATCGGCGCGATTATTCATAACTGGATTCCTGAAGGATGGGTGTCAACTGTACTTGGAAGCAATAATCCCTTTGGAGTAATATTAGCGACATTAATCGGTGTTCCGATGTATGCTGATATTTTCGGTACTATTCCCATTGCAGAAGCATTATTTGCTAAAGGTGCACAACTTGGAGTTATACTTTCATTTATGATGGCTGTAACCACACTTTCATTGCCTTCTATAATTATGTTGCGTAAAGCAGTTAAACCAAAGCTTCTGGCGCTTTTTGTTGCAATTTGTACAATCGGAATTATAATTGTCGGTTATTTATTTAATGCTTTTCAGGCGTTGATAGTTTAGGAGGAAATAAAGTATGGCAAAGAATATGAAGGAGAGATTTACTATGGCATTGTTTAGTAAGAAAAATAAAAAAGAGGAAACTACATCTTATTGCTGCGGAGGAAATTGTGATCCGAAAAGCATGGCAAAAGCAGAAACCGCTAAATCCGAAAGTGCAGGAGTAAAGGTATTGGGAAGCGGATGTGCCAAGTGTAATCAACTTAAAGAGGCAACAAAAGCAGCTTTGGAACAACTTGGAATGGACACTGCCATTGATCATGTAACTGACTTTTCACAGATTGCAGCGTATGGAGTGATGACTACCCCTGCTCTTGTCATTGATGGAAAGGTTGTATCCTATGGCAAAGTGCTTAAAACTGATGAGGTCGTAAAAATCCTAAAGGACTTTTTGTCACATGGATAACTAACTGGTTGATAAAATCCTTTACCATGTTCGGTATTGTATGGCTGTTTTTCTATGAGATATTTAAAGCGTTTATCCCAGCTGAACTGACAAAGGATTATCTTGCAGGAGCAATTCTTCTTGAAGCTGCTCCGTGTACAGAGATGGTATTTGTATTAAGCCATTTGACAAAAGGAAATGCAGCTTATACTGTGGTGCAAGTGACAACAAATGATCTTGTATCCATTACACATTGTAGGTGTGCTTGTTAAAGTACCAGTTATGTTGATTCTGGTTAAGATAGCAAATAAAACTATTCGCTGGTTTCCAGTGAAAAACTGAAAAGGAGGTATGGACAATGAGCAATAAACCTAAGGTCGCCTTTATATGTGTCCATAATTCATGCCGAAGCCAAATAGCTGAGGCACTTGGTAAACATTATGGGTCTGACGTATTTGATAGCTACTCTGCTGGCACAGAAACAAAACCCCAAATCAATCAAGATGCTGTTCGCCTAATGAAAGAACTTTATGATATAGATATGGAGAAAACTCAACATTCAAAGTTGCTTGATGAAATCCCTCCAGTAGATATCGTTGTTACTATGGGGTGCAATGTGGAATGCCCTTACCTTCCATGCAAACATAGAGAAGATTGGGGACTAGATGATCCCACAGGTAAGAGTGATGAGGAATTTAAAAATGTAATTTCAATAATAGAAGCAAAAATAAAAGAATTAAGAGGTAAATTAAAATAAAAATAACGCCAATTACAAATCTATTAGTTGGCGTTATAATGTTATTGTTGATATGTTTTCACGGATGCCCTTAAAACTCTAAAACAGAGGGCAGCTAAAGAACTTGGTTATTCAACAATGGTAATGCTTATTATTAGACATGTATAGGGATATAATGCGATAATGGCATATATAGAAAATCATATATATAATGATAATAAAAACAGTAATAAAACAAAAGTTATACCAATTCGGAGGAGGATTTGATATGAGTGTATGCACGTTTATAGCAGCAAATTGCCCTATGGATGAGGTAAGACTGTCAAAAAAATATCCGTTATAGGAAAGGACCAGATAAGAAAAACCTTTATCCGAATGAAAATATAAAGACGGTTTGCTATATAAGTAATCTACCTAAAAATCCAATGTTGAGATTTGCAAATATACCTAGCCTACTATATGGTGCACAGATTGTCGGATGGATAAATGCATCATCTGATAATATTGATGATGAAAGGAGGTTGTTTGATGGATTGTTTAAGAAGTATGAATAATGCATTGGAGTATATTGAAGAGCACTTAACAGAGGAAATTGATTATAGTGAAGTATCTAAAATCGCATATTGTTCAGAGTATCATTTCAAGCGGATGTTTTCTTTTTTAGCAGGCATAAGTTTATCAGAATATATTCGGAGAAGGAGACTAACGTTGGCTGCACTTGATTTGAAAGATAGGGATTTGAGAATAATTGATGTAGCCGTCAAATATGGCTATAATTCGGCGGATTCATTTTCCCGTGCTTTTCATTCCCTGCATGGCATTCTTCCTTCTGAGGCAAGGAGTGAGAATACACAATTAAAAGCCTATCCTAGAATGACCTTTCAATTATCAATTAAAGGAGGATGTGAAATGAACTATCGTATTGTTGAGAAAGGACCTTTTAAGTTAGTAGGATTTAAGAAGAGAGTTCCAATTATTTTTAATGGTGTCAATCCGGAGATTGCAAAAATGACTGAACTTTTAACCATGGATGTTATTAAACAATTAAAAGCAATTTCAAATGTAGAACCTACAGGCATTATTAGTGCTTCCACTAATTTTTCAGAAGGTAGAATGGAAGAGAAAGGAGAATTAGATCATTACATCGGGGTAGCAACAACAAGTAATGAAACTGCAGATTTTGATGTATTACAAATTGATGCTAGTACCTGGGCTGTATTTGAATCGATTGGACCATATCCGGAAACACTTCAAAATGTGTGGGGTAGGATATACTCAGAGTGGTTTCCATCTTCAGGATACGAGGCGGTTGAAGGACCTGAAATTTTATGGAATGAGAGTCCAAACACTGGAAATCCAAAGTATCGAAGCGAAATCTGGATTCCAGTAAAGAAAAAAGACTATTAACTACATTTATGTTTATTATTAAGGGGACTCCTAGTAAGAGTGCCCTTTTCGTAAGTTGACAAAATTACTGTAGCAAAAAAGAAGGTATAATGTTAAAATTAAATTAATTATCTACCTGCCAAACCTCCAAAACGGGAAAAGCAGGTGGGCAAAGAGGAATTTGAAAAGTTTAGCAATTTGAATTATAGAGTATTTATATTTGGTGAGGTGTATTAAATGAATGAAAATTCAGTAGCGTACTGCGGATTGATATGTAGCTTTTGCTCCACAGATGGAAGATGCAGTTGTAAAACCGATAACCATTGCGGAAAAAGATTATCCTCAGAGGGGTGTTATCAGTATAATTGCTGCACATCAAAAGGAATCAACGGATGCTGGGAATGTGCTGATTCACCTTGTGGCAAGGATATGCTTGCCGTAGATAAAATTAAAATGAGAGCATTTGTTCAATGCATTAAAGAAGAAGGCATTCATAAGTTCATTGAGTACTTAGAACAAAACGAAAAAGATGGAATTGTGTATCATAGAACAGGCGTTATCGGTGACTATGATTTGTCAAGTGAAAGCGATGTTTTAAACTTGCTTAGGCGAATAAAATGAACATAATAGGAGAATTCTAAACTTTAATATGTCAATGAATCTGCAATCACAGAGGTTTTGTCATGGCCGATAATAAAACAATTCACTTTATATCTCCATTGCCTTCAAAACGAGAAAAAGGTGTTGAAATCACTAATATCAGTGATTTAATGAAAGTTTTTTTATCTTTTCATATTTTTCTTTCAATGTGAGTTTTCTTTTTTAGATACTCTGTTGCATATTTCGGCCACATCCGGACACTGATTCCGGGAACATCCGGACAGCATAACGGAATTATCCGGAAAAATCATATCCACTACACTTATGGCATACGAAAACCATAAATCCCCGGCTTCTTTAGTAGATGGTCCTAAATTTACACAAAAAGCATCATCAATTTCAATTACCTGATCTATTGAAGTTTGAATTGAACCTAAGAATCTATTTAAAGTTTTTTCATCCCTGTAAACTTTACTTATTGAGCCTTGTGTCCCCGAGCTTTGACAAACCTTAACAACTTCATTCATATCGCAACTCAAAATATCACCTAGTTTGAACATCGTGCTTGGTATTAGAGGTATCCTGCAAAGATCATCTATTGAGTTTACATCACACGGTTCAATTCCCATCTTCTTACAATACATTCTATATCCTTGACAATGCTCATAGTGATACTCAAATGCTTCCTTTATAAGCTTTAACTGAACTTCACTTATTTTTTCCTCCGTCCATTTAAAACTCTCCTCCTCTTGGTATATCAAATCATCCAAAAAATCTATTTTCTGTATTGACTGAAATTTCATAAAATTGACCTCCCGTACATTTCCTTTAAGGCTATTAACTTTTATATAAGTCGTTAATATATTTTAACAGTTTTATTGCATCCTGTCTCTTTAAATCAAGTTCATTTTTATTATTATTTACAAATGCTCTCAGTAACTCAATCTTTGCTCTCTCTATTTTGTCTTCAAGATATTTAAATAAATTATCATAATTTAATTCAAAGAAATATATTTTCTGAGCGGATTCAATTATCTTATTCACTTCATCTAAAGATATTAAACCCGTTTCATGTGCCTTCGCTGCAAAATAACGAATATTTACCAAAGGCTCGCTCAAAGTCCTATAATCCTTAGGGTGAAATGTCAGAGCAACTTCTGCATCTGACTCAATGATACCGCGTTTATACATATCATATATTGCTCCAATTCCTTTCATACCATAAACGTCAAGTTCTGCTGCCCTTAAAGCTCCCATGCTTGAACTGCCCACAACATGAATCCCTTTTTTCAGAATACTTAGTATTTCCCGCGGACTAACCGATAAGTTGGAAAAGAAAACCCCATCAACAATACCTATAACTTGAGTACTTTCAGGTATTGAATCTAAATCCCCTCTTCTAATTGGAGCTCGAATATCTGCTTCGATATCTAATACCTTCTCTACCTCATCGTGTGACATACATGGTCCAATAAAGATTATTGGAGCAACTCTTTTGTCATACATTCTGCCACCTCAAAATCACTTTGTCCATTTTTCTATAAGTATTTTTTCTTCATCCTTGCCTATTCTTTTAAACAATACAGCCCCTTTACTCACTTTTCTTTCCGACAAACAAAATGATACAGGCCAACTAAAGGCTTCATCTATCCCAAGTTGTTCCTTTATTCCCCGTGCAAACTCCGGGAAAAACGGATATCCAATATTTGACACCCATCTCAAAGCCTCCAGTAAATAGGAAAAAATTTGTTCAAGCCTGCTTACCTGATCCGGTTGCTTGGCCAATTGCCAAGGCAACGTTTTATCCAAATATGAATTTAATAAATTACAGTAATTCATAATTGCATTCACTGCACCTGAAGGATTGTATTCTTCCATAAACTTTTTTACCGCATCGGCTGTAGTGAAAGCATTCTCTTTTATCTCAATATCAAATTCGTTAGTCGAGTCTTCATCTAAAGCAGGTACACAGCCATTTAAGTATTTTTGTACCATCATTATCGTTCGGTTAACGAGATTTCCTAAATTATTTGCCAGACCAATGTTTATACTTGATATAAGATTCTCATAATCTAAATCTCCGTCTTTTCCCAGCGTGAGTTCTTTTAATAAGAAATATCTTAAACCATCCACTGTAATATCCTTTGAAAGCATAACAGGATCAATTTTTGTTGCAGGGTCAGATTTAGAAATCTTTTTATTCGATATGGTCCACCATCCATGCACTATTATTGACTTCGGCAAAGCAACACCAGCTGACATAAGCATACAAGGCCAATAGATGGCATGAAACCTCAAAATATCCTTTCCAATTAGATGAACGGTATTGGACCAATATTTGTTAAACAATTCCGTGCCAATTCCACCTAAACTTGATATATAATTTGTCAATGCGTCAATCCAAACATACATAACATGTTTATCATTACCGGGTACGGGTATACCCCAACTAAAAGATGTCCTTGAAATTGACAAGTCTTGAAGTCTATTATGATGCAAAAACCCTAAAACTTCATTCCTGCGAACCTCGGGGTATATAAAACCAGGATTTTCTTCTATGTATTTTAAAAGCCTGTCATGGTATTTTGACAACCTGAAAAAATAGGTTTCTTCACTCATTGTCTCCACTTTTTTATTATGAATGGGACATAACATTCCTTCTAATAATTCACTCTCCGGATAATATTGTTCGCAATCAATACAATAAAGTCCCTCATACTTCCCAAGATAAATATCGCCGTTGGCCTCCATCCGACGCCACATGTCTTGGGCGATATTCATATGCCTTTCTTCTGTTGTACGAATAAAATCATCATACTCTATATTAAGCTCTTTCCATGAATTGATAAACTTCCGTGCCAATTCATCTACAAATTCTTTAGGTTCCTTTTCATTTTTTTTCGCTGCTCTTTCAATTTTAAGACCATGCTCGTCGGTACCTGTTGTTAATCTTGTTTCATAATTGACTAACTTAAAAAAACGGTTAAAACAATCCGCCAAAATAGTTGTATAAGCATGTCCAAGGTGTGGATTCCCGCTTGCATAATAAATTGGCGTAGTTATATAAATTGAATTCATCGTCCTAGCCTCCCCTTTCCTCTTTTTATAAAAATCTCATTATTTAAGCTTATTATTATAACCTATTATAAATCTTATTCATATAATGAATCAAGAATAATTATATTTGGAATCACGGTAAAAGCATGAACCCATCTCCTGCCAATACTCTCACAAGAGAGTTTTTTAAAATGCCATTTCAGCATTTAATATTCAGGCAAGAAAATCATTTTTTAAGAAATGCCCCCGGGATTACTAAGATATGGCGTGTGA